>Ga0247727_10004545_pt1 | contig 29303 bp, 30 predicted proteins | sample WisWelCaveWW1625_FD_202498 | JGI IMG/M metagenome (GOLD analysis project Ga0247727, IMG submission 202498) | Biofilm microbial communities from Wishing Well Cave, Virginia, United States - WW16-25 | ecosystem: Environmental > Aquatic > Deep subsurface > Groundwater > Cave microbial mat | place...
CTCTCATACTGACACGCATTTTGAAAAAGCAGATTATCGAATTCGAACCGCGGCATCATATAAACTATCGCCTCTTTGTCGGCCAGCTTGCGGCGGACGATGATCTGCGAGCCGTCGCTGAAGGTGAGGCCGTAACCGGTGGAATAGAAAAACGCCTGCGCGCGAAAATCCAACGCGAGCCCCAACTTTTCAAGCAACGGCACGCATTTATAAGTCAAGCCATCGCCGCAGGTTTTTTCGCGGGGGAATTTGCCCTTGTCGATCAACAAAACATTTTTACCGGCTTTACCCAAAATCGTGGCCGCGCTGCTGCCGGCGGGTCCGGCGCCAACGATGATGGCGTCATAATTTTTTGGTTGCATAAGTTATCGCTTTATAAAAATGATTTGACTTTTTTAAGCAAGGCCGGTGAGAGATGGCTTTCATCGCAAAATCGCTGCAAGGCAGCAAGATCGTCGATGTCGTACCAAACCGGAAGCTGATACACGGACATTCGTAATCGCTCAGCGTGTTCGCGTGTTTGTTGCAGCACGTGCTCCGTGCTCCAATCTATTTGCGTGAAGAGTTCTTTCGGCGCGCTTTTCAATCCGATCAAATAATACCCGCCATCGGTGGCCGGTCCTAAAACTAAATCGTGGGTTAACAATTTTTTTGCAGCTTGCTTGAGATATTCTGGCGGAAGCGAGGGGCTGTCCGTTCCAATCGTGAGCACATGCGAATAACCTTGCTGTTGCACGTGATGAACCGCGCGATGAATGCGAACGCCCAAATCCGGTGAATCGATTTGAGCGAACCAATGCCAGTCTCCAGGAAAAAGCGCCCGCAGTTCCTGCTCTTTTTCTGCTGGAGTAAAAGTCACAAATCGCGCGGCAACTGCGATTTGCCTGGCAAGGTTGAATGTGCGGCGAATGAATTCTCGATAGAGTTGCGCGGCCAATTCCGCTCCGACCGCAGCGGCGAGGCGAGTTTTAACTTTTCCGGGTGCGGGAAATTTGACAAAGATAATCAAGGCAGTGTCAGTTGGCATACGAGGCCGGGACGATAACTTTGAGCGCTTGCGGCAGCACCGAAACTTTGACCGGCCCTTCGGAAATTTGGGCTTCGCCATCAACATGAAAGAGCACCGGGCCGGTTTTTTCGATAGTCGCAGTCTGCGAACGGTAGTAAGTAATTTGTGGAATTGTATCCGCCGTGCCATTGAAGAGCTTGGGGGCGTTCATGACAAATTCGGCAAAATTCATCGGCTGGATCACACAAACTTCGAGCACGCCGTCGTCGGGTCTGGCATGCGGCGCGATGATCGCGCCATTGCCGTATTGTGCGGTGTTGGCGATAGTCACCAAAAACGGCGTCATTTCCATCACGCCGTCCTCGAGATGAAGGCGAAGCGGTTCCGGTTGATAATTGGCAAATTCACGCGCCGCGATATAAAAATAGGGCAGGGGCCCGCGCAGCGGCGCTGAGTTGAATTTGTGGCCGACGCTCGCGTCAAAGCCGACGCCGGTGACGACAAAAAAATAACGATGCGCCGCGCGGCCCGCGTCGATATGATGTTCCTTGCCAGTGCAGATCACTTCGAGCGCGTCGTTCACGTGCAGCGGAATGTTCAAGCTGCGCGCCAAGCCGTTGCCGGAGCCGCGCGGAATGATGCCCAGCGCCGTTTCGCTGCCGACCAAACCCGACGCCGTTTCATTCACCGTGCCGTCGCCGCCGACGGCCACCACCATGCGGTCGCCAGCCGCCGCCGCTTCCCGTGCCAAACGCGTAGCGTCGCCGGGACCGTCGGTATGCGCAATCACGAAAGCCAAATCTTTGCAACGGCGGTGAATGAGTTCTTCAATAAAACTTTTGTCCCGCCGAAATCCGGCGATGGGATTGATGATAAATTTTATTCGTTGCGATGACATATCCCGGTCTTTGCATTTCACTTGAACCAAAGTCACAGCCAATCATGTTAAAATGATAACAAATTACATTCACAAAGGCAAGTTTCTCTTCGTAAAAACTAAAAAGGCTCTCCGATTGAAGAGCCTTGTTTATTCGAGGAAAATTATGCTTACCCGATTTTCGTCAGCCAGGGAAGCCATCGCACCAACACGCCGTTGATGGTGGTGAAAAGATTGAACACCATCATCACGCCGATGATGATGAGAAAAGCGCCGCTGACCAGCTCGACGGTTTTAAAATGTTTTTTCACGCGATTCATCGCGCTCAATATCCGTTGTGTTGCCGCGGCCGTGAGAAAGAACGGAATACCCAAACCGATGGAATAAATCAAAAGCAGCAACATGCCTTTCGCAACCGTTTCCTGGCTGCCGGCAATGGCGAGAATGCCGCCGAGAATCGGGCCGATGCACGGCGTCCAACCAAACGCAAACGCGCTGCCGACGAGAAAAGCGCCAATCGCGCTCGTCGGTTTGTTGTCGTTTTGAAATCGCGCTTCGTAATTGAGAAATGGGATTTTAATGAATCCGGCAACATGCAAGCCGAAAATGATGAGAACGACCCCCGCCGCTTTGCTCAGGAAACCTAAATTCTTCAATAGAAAACCGCCGATCACCGTTGCGGTGGCGCCGAGCAGAACGAAGACCGCGGTAAATCCGGCGATAAAAAGCAGCGCGCTGATCAACAAACGAAAATTCGTTTGCTGCCGGCGTTCGGCTTTGCGCAACTCGTCCATAGAAACGCCGGAGATAAACGAGATGTAGGCCGGCACCAGCGGCAACACACATGGAGAAATGAATGAGATAAAACCCGCAAACAATGCGGCGAGATAAGTGACGTTCGTGTCCATATTATGAAAATCAGATAAGAGAAAATTCCTTCACTTCGACGTATTGCATGCCCTCGAAAAGATTGCCGACGATCCGCACGTGGCGGTCCATCTTGTCGGATAAATCTTTTGACTTTTCCGAGCGCAAGATGCTCCAAATATGCCCGTCATGGCAGCGCACGCCGAGGCGATGCGTCGCGTCATGAACAAAAGGCGTTTTGAGCAAATCCAGCAGGCCGCAATCGACGCAAATGATCACGCCTTCGATGCTGCCGGCAACAAAATGCGTGTTACTGGCGTTGCGAGTTGATTGATTTTGAAAAACCATGTAAGTCGCCAGGCCGGATAAAAACATCAACACCACGATCACGGCGATGGCAGAAATCGGCCGTTGCGGAAAAAGATTTTGCATTAAGGTGAAAAAATCAAATCCGGACGAATCGCGATCGAGACGACGACGAATTTCGGCGCGCACGTGAGCCGGCGCCCGCACGCGCAGCGCACGTTCACGCACGAGGTCTTTCATTTTTTGCTGGGCCTGCGCTTCCTCGGCGCAGCCAGGGCAATCCTGGAGATGCTGGGAAATGGCGCTCACCTGCGCCGGCTCGATTTCCCGGTCCACATATCCGGCCATTTGATCTTGAATTTGTTTGCAAGGTGACGACATAAATTTTTATCGGCTCTTTTTAACAATGCCTTCACGCTGGGCATAGTCACGCAAATAATTTTGCAACTGCTGGCGCGCGCGCGACAGCCGCGACATCACCGTGCCGATTGGCGTGTCGATAATCTCCGCGATTTCTTTATACGAGAATCCTTCGATATCGCAGAGAATGATCGCGGCGCGAAAATCATATGAAAGCCTGCTCAACGCCGCGCTCACTTCATCGCCAAAAAGATCGGCGTAATGCGTTTCATCGTAGCGCGTTTCGTATTTATCGTCACGCTCTTTTTCGGCTTGGGCATAATAATATTCGACCCGCTCGAACTCGGTTTGCTGCGGCGCGCGCACTTTTTTGCGATAACGATTGATGAAGGTATTGGTCAATATTTTAAATATCCAGGCCTTGAAATTGGTGCCTTCTTCAAATTTATCAAAAAAGCGGTAAGCGCGCAAATAAACATCCTGCACGAGATCTTCAGCGTCGTGCCGCCGGCGGGTCATTCGCAGCGCCGTGCTGTAGAGCGCATCCATATGCGGAAAGGCCAGTGTTTCAAATTTCCGGCGTCGTTCCTCCGGCGAAGGTTTTGTCCTTGCCATGAAGCTTCCACTTCTCCTTCGGTTCTAAACCCTGATCAAATTTCGTATGAGTTGGAGCTGCAAATCACTTCATTGAAGGTTACGATAAAATTGCTCAAAAGTCAAGGGTTCAGCCGGAACAATTTGTGACTTCGCTGGGAAAGAACGAATTGGAATTTTTTTATGGGGCCGCGTTTTAAAGCAACTTATTGATTTCGGTTTCCAAAGTATTGGCGGAGGTCATGCCGACAATTTTTTTGGTAATTTTGCCGGCGCGATCGATGATAAAAGTCGTCGGCAAGCCGCGCACGCCGTAGCGAAAAATCAAATCCGACGAGCCCATCAGCACGGGGTACGTCATCGGATTGTCCTTGAGAAAATCCGGCACCACAGTTTCGGGCGATTCGTCAACCGAAATGCCGAGAACCTCGACGCCGCGATCGCGGTAGCGCGAATAAACCTCGTTGAAATCCGGAATCTCGTGGCGGCAAGGCCCGCACCACGTCGCCCAAAAATTGACGACAACGACTTTTTGCCCCTCTAATTGACGCAGATTGACCTCGTCTCCGGCCAAGGTTTTCAACGTGAAATCAGGCAGTTTGTCGCTTTCACTGACCGCTGTATGATTATTGTTGGAAGCGGCTTTTTCATTGTTTTCTGTTTTCCTGCAACCAATCACGACAAGGCCAAATGACAAGATTGCCAGTAAAAATTTTTTGCGCATGTATGAATTCCTCTCGATTAAAATAAAGTTGTTATTTACAAAACATAACTCGCGCGATGAAATATTCCCCTAAGAGGTCGATTTATCGACCCACAAAACGATGCGCCATTTGCCGTCGCTTTTATTTTGCCGAAAAATAAAATCGGCAAATCCGCTGGCGCTGAAGCGAAAAGCGCCGCTGACCAGATCGAGCTGGAAACTTTTGGAAAGCGAAATATTTTTAATTTCGTCTCTGCCGTTTCTGACGGTGTCGGTACGGACGGTATTGAGCCACTCCAAATTGATCGAGTCAAAAGTTCGCAACAACTGGCCGGTGGCGCGCAAATCCGTCTCCCGCGTCCACGAAACAAAAATTCCCGACGCGCCCTGCTCCGGATCGAAATATTGAAAGACAAACGCGCTGTCCAAAACGTTGGCATAAAGCAGGGAGTCGCGAAAAATGTAGGCGTATTTGAAATTCGTCAGCGCTTCATCCGGAGTCAACTGTTCGGTAATCAGGTCGGCGGCCAGGCTGCCGTCATCCAACGCCGGCGCGAAGGGATTGAGGCAACTCCACGCCAGCAGTACGCTCAATAGACTAAAGCCGAAAAGAAGCAGACGTTGCCCACGCCAGGACGTGTTTTGTGTTTCCAATTTAATTGACCAAGTTCATCCGTCGATGCTTTTATTTAAAACAACGTTTTTTGCAACCGATTTTATTCCTTGACAAAAAAGAGCCGGAGATGGAATCTCTTTCTGCTTCTTTCGGTTTTCTGGTGAACATTTTGGTGAACTGCATATCCAAAAAAATCACGCCTGCCCGATCTGGTTGACCGGAATTTTGGTTTGATATTCCAGATCAACCAACGTGTCGACAAGCTCAGCCGAGCTTTTTTCCATAGCGATCACCAACTGGTCAATTCGACTGGTAAAAAAGTTATGCGCCGTTTTAATAATGATGGCGACGACGAGACCAAATAACGTCGTCAACAAAGCAACGGCAATACCGTGCGCCACGATGGCCAGGCTCGCGTTATTGGCGTGTTCAGTCGCTTTCAAGGCGATGATCATGCCCTGCACCGTGCCGATGAATCCCAACATCGGCGCGAGACTGACGAATAAGTTCAACCATACCAGTCTTTTTTCAAGGAACGCCATTTCGAGCGTGCTGGCATTCATGATTGCTTTTTCAACGTGTTCGAGTCCGCGGTGGGCGCGCTGCAAGCCGGCATGAAAAATGGCGGCGACCGGCCCGCGCGTTTTTTCGCAATGCTCGAGGGCTGTTTGAATGCCGTCTTCTACCAAAGCCTTTTTAATCGCGTTCAAAAATTCGCGCGTATTGATTGACGCGCGCTGCAGTGTCAAAAAACGCTCAACACAAATTCCCAAACCGATAACCAAACACCCTAAAATCAGATGCATGAAAAAACCGCCGTCGACATACATCTGATAAAAGCTATAACCTTTCACGCGTTTCCTCCTCCGTGAGTCCGAACAACAACTTCAAATGCGGTAGCTACTCGGAAACTTTATTGAAAAGCAAAACCATTGCCGGCAAAATAATTTTTAATAAAATTTTTTCATAGTTTTGCCAAAAAATATTTTGCCTTTAATCAGTTTTTCAACAGATGACTTCCCGCGCCTCCCCCCATCGCCGCGATTTTTTGCGCCTGCGGAAAGAGCCGCAACACTTCCTGCATCTGCTTGCTCGAGGCTTCGATCTCATGCCATTTTTGCCGATCCCACAGCGTGAGCGCGATTTCACTCTTCAAACGCAGCTTGATAAAGTCGAGATCTTTGCTCCAACTTTCCTGATCGAATTTGATTTTGAGCGCGTCGATTTTGCGGCGAAATTCCGCGAGCACGGCGTCATTCGGCTGCCAATTCTGCCGAAAGCCATTGAAGTCCGCGGCAAGCTGCCGATTGCGGCCGACGAAATCGCTGGCGAATTCAAAGAAGCTGCGTTTCAAAATCAAATCAACCGTGAACTGCGTCGGACGCGGCCATTTGAGCTGCACATCCGGCGTGATGCCGCCGCCGCCGTAAACCAAACGGCCGGCGCTGGTTTTGTAGGTCGGCCGATCTTTGCTCGTATCGGCTGCGGCGTTGGGATCGAGATCATCCCAACCCTCTGCATAATAATCCGAAAGCGTTTTGTCATACGGCCGCTGAATCAAACGACCGCTCGGTGTATAATACCGCGCGGTGGTAATTCGCACCGCCGCGCCGTCGCGCAATCCGATTTGGCTCTGCACCAAACCTTTGCCGAAACTCGTCTCGCCGATCACCAGGCCGCGATCCCAATCTTGAATCGCGCCGGCGACGATTTCCGAAGCGCTGGCGGAGCCGTGATTGATCAAGACGATCAGCGGATAGCGCGGATGTTTGTCGCCTTCCGTTGCATAAAAATCGTCGTTGGCTTGCGCAATGCGACCGCGCGTGTAAACGATCTTTTTGCCGTGATCGATAAATTTATCCGCCACCGCCACCGCCTGCTCGAGAAAACCGCCGGCATTGCCGCGCAGATCGAGAACCAACTGTTTCATGCCCTGTTTCTCAAGCTTGACGAGCGTGGTTTCCAATTCTTCACCGGTCGTTTTCGCAAATCGACTCACCAACACGTAACCGGTCAGCGGATCGAGCATAAAAGAAGACTCGACGCTGGTGATGGAAATTTTTTCGCGCGCGATGGCCACCTCGAAGGGTTCTTCCACGCCGCTGCGCCGGATGGTGATGCGCACCTGCGTGCCTTCCGGACCGCGCAAGCGATTCCGCACTTGTTCCTCGTTGAAGCCGTAGGTCGATTTGCCCTCGATGGCGACGATCTGATCGGCCGGGCGCAGGCCGAGACGATCCGCCGGCGAGCCTGGTATCGGCGAAACCACCGTCGGGATTTTATTGAAGATGTTGAACTCGATGCCGATGCCGTAAAAGTGCCCTTCGAATTTTTCCGTCACGTCCGCCAGCTGTTCTTTGGAAATATAAACCGAATGCGGATCCAAAGTTTCCAACATGCCGCTAATCGCGCCGTTGATGAGTTTTTGATTGTCAACGTCTTCAACGTAGTACTTCGAGACGGCGTGAAAAACCTCGTTGAAGCGCTGCATCTCTTGATAGAGGTTGCTGCTGCGCGTTTGTGACGCGCCGGATTGAATCGCAGGATTGATCATGGCGGCGCCGGACATGGCAGCAACCGCCGCGACTCCCATCATGACCACTGTTTTTGCTGATGGCTTCATAGAACACCTCGTGCTGAAATGGCAAGTTGGGTTTTGGGTTCAATTGGTTTTATTAAATAAGCCCATTTATTTTTTTCAAACAATCGTCAACGTCAATTGCTGATTCCAGTTTTCATGGCCGGATAACTTCAAATTCCAGTTGGGAAACACCACCGAGCTTTGATATACGCGGTCGAAGCCGGATTCCGATTGCGAGACGGTTTCAATCGGGAACCGCCAGATCGAGCCCGCTTGCGGCGCGGCGAGTTTGATGCTGAATCCAAGCCACTCATCGACAAGCTCGACCGCCTCAGCGCCATCCACCGCGCCGGCGCTGCTCAATTGGCAATCGGAAACTGCATGGCCCGGAAAATTGTACCGCCGATTTGATTCTTTTCCGGCCAATAATGCAAAGACAAACTCCATACCAAAATGTAGAGTCATTAATTCACGTTGCAGATTTTTAATAGAATAGTCAATCACAATTTTCGGGGATTTTGGATCGAACGACAGGGACTTGCGGACTTCGACCGGCCAGGCGACTTTGTTGACCCACACCGAACCGCGTCGCAAGAATGTGACGCGATTTTTTTTGTCTTCGACCATCGTCTCATAAGGCTGGTCAACGAAATCGCCCTGCTCGCCATAATGCGCCGACGCAAATTTTTCCACCGTCGTATCTGGCGGCAAAAAATGATCGACAAGCGAAACGCGGCGGTACCAATCGTAAAACAATGAATTTTCCAGCGGCGCTTCCGGCTGCGGCAGGCGGCGCAATTTGCGATGATATGCTTCCTCGCGCCGCGACATCGTATCGCTGAGATTGATGGCTTTGGGCTTGTAGTCGAATTCGAAGATCGCGCCGCCGTTTTGCGGCTTCAGATAAACATTCAAGCTCGGCGTCGAGACCAATACTTCTTCCGCGTCGTCGGCATCCATATCCTGTTGCGAAATATTCACCCAGCCGTTTTTGCGCTCGGCGGTAGAATGTTCAAGCTCGTCGACAATCGTTTCGGCTTGCAGCATTTCGTGATAATTGGCGTAACGCAAGTTGTTGAGATACGCGCCGCCAAACAAGCCGTGCCAATACGGGCAATTGCACTGGCTTGCCCATAAATGATCTTTCGCCTCTTGCAATTTGGCGTCGTTGCTTTTGACGCGAAGCCCATTGAGCCGCCGGCTGATCAATAACATTTTTTTGTGCATGTTGTTGATCTCGGGATATTTTGCCATGAAATTGCGCCAGAAACCGCCGCGCACGAAATCTTTGTACGGCTCGAAGGCGTTGGCGTGTCGCAGCATATTCTCAAAATCTTCGTAACGATGAATCGTCGCGCTCGGCATCGCCCATTCCATCATCTCGCGATAACTCGCAGTCGGCAGATAGACACGATCGACTGGCCGAAATCTTTGTAAAGCTTCGGAGAAATGCAGAATGTCAATCCAATCAAAATTTTCTTCGAGCAGCGTAAAAAAGCGGTCGAGCCATTTGTCTTCGTAGCAATGTTTGTAACTGCCCGGCCACACGCCGAATTTTTCGCCGTCGTCGGCAAAGACAACAATGCGCCCGCCGTCCTCGCTGGCCAAACTGCGCAGATACTCGATAGTCGCCTGCGGCTCCTGATACGGAATGGCGTAACGCAATCGTTCCGCAATTGGAAATAAATTGACTGTATGGCCCAATTCTTCCGTCACAAAATAGCCGAATAATTTTTCCGGCGGCAAACCGGCGGCGCGAAAATGCGAATCATCGAGCACGGCGTATTTGATGCCGGCTTCGGCGAGCGGCTTCGGCAAATGCGGCTCCCAAATGCGCTCGGCCAGCCACATTCCTTTCGCGCCGTATCCCGTCTGTTTTTTGACAAAATTCGTGAGCTTGTCGATTTGGCCCAATTTATCTTCATCCGGAATCACCGCCAGAATCGGCTCGTAAAACGCGCCGGTCATCATCTCGATCTGGCCGGCTTCCACCAACTTGCGCAAGCGCGGAATGTAATCCGTTTTGTTGTTCTTAATCCACTCAAACAAAATGCCGGTGCAATGCAGCGCCAGTCGCACATGCGCATGCTTTTCCAGAAGCTCCAGAAATGGTAAATAGGATTTCTGATACGCTTCTTCAAACACAAAACCGAAATTTCCCACCGGCTGGTGGTTGTGAATGCCGAGGCAGAGGTTGATGCGATTCACGGATTGATTCTCAAGAAGAATTAAGCTGCCGCCTTGGTTTGTGATGTCGAACCTTTTGTATCCTCTAAAATCAAAGTACGAATGTAAGAGTTGCTATTAATTCGAACGATTGAATTTAAATAATTTTCATCTGAAAAGCAAAAGGCAAAATTCAGCGTCTTAAATATAAAAAGTAGCATGAGCGGGGATTTTAAACCAACAAAACATAAAGGCACTAAGACGCCAAAAAATTTAACTTCGTGTCTTTGCGCCTTCGTGGTTATCTTTGATAGCGACTCGTTCGTATTGGTATTAGAGTTGGAAAAATAAGGAAGGACAACGGTTATTCGCGGTTGAGAAAAAATAAATCATTCTGCCGAAATATGCCAAAGACACCGCGTTTCGCTGAGTTATAATTTCACCTCCACCGAAAACCGGTGCGCGTTCCCCAACTCATTCGTAAACGGCGTGTAGCCGTAATCGAGCTGATAGCGATTGAGCGAAGTGCCGAAGCCGGCAGTGACGCCGCGATTGTCGCGGCCGATTTGATAGCCGGCGCGCAATGCGAGCGTCTTGCGAAAGAGAAATTCGGCGCCGGCGCTGTCGCCGTCGCCGCCGCGCAAAAATTGAACGTGTTCCATCGCAAAAGCCAACTGGTTTTCTCCCGCCGATAATGGCAAGACATACGCGCCGCCAACACGCACGAGACTCGGCAACTTAATTTTTTCTTTTTGCAGCGCGTTCGTCGCGCCCAAATTTTGCAGGCTCAAGCCGATTTTAAAATTTTCCACCGGCGTTTGCCAAATGCCGCCGAGATCAATCGCAAAACCCGAAGAGGAGTTGAGATAAATTTTTTCGTAAAGATATTTGGCGGCAAATCCGACTGATAAAGTGGGCCGCCACTGTTTGCCAAAGGCCAATGCGACGGCGATATCCTGCGAATCGAAAGTTCCAATTGGATCGGCGGTGGCCTGTTCGGTGCGAACTTCGATGCCCGGAATCGACAACGCGATGAGGCCGAAGCCGAGCGTGCCGCCGAAACTTGGAAATGTGATCGCCGCAAATTCGTTGTTAATCTCGCCCAGCCAGCTTGAATGCGTGAACGCCAAATGCGTTCCCGATGTTGCGGCAAGGCCGGCTGGATTCCAATAGATCGCGGTCGGATCATTGGCGAGCGTCGTGTAGGCTTCGCCCAGCCCAGCGCTGCGGCTGCCGACGCCGATTTTTAAAAAGGCCAGGCCGCTTTTCCCAGCCTGTTGGGCTTGGACAGTATTCAGTAAACAGTAATCAGTAGTTAGTAAAAAGAGTAGTAAAAAAGAATACTTTGACAAGCGCAGGAATGACGTTCGAGATGAAAGCAGCATATTCAAACCCTTATTTACAGAATGAGATCTTGGTAACGCGTAACAAGCAATCAGCGCCGAGCAACTAGAAAACAAACGCCCAACCAAAAACGTGATCGCTATCAACACTTTCGGGATGGGTCGTGAAAGCATAATGCAATTCGGATTTTTTTCCCAGCAGGCCGAAACTGTAACCGGCGCCCAAAGCGGGTTGGCCGTCATTGAGTCCGAAGCGCATTTGCACGACGTTGCGATAGCTGGCGAGCGCGCCGACGTGCGCCGTGCCGTCGCGAAATTCGCGCTTTTCATAATCAGCGGCAAGCGTGAGCCACGACGCAAGTTTTGAAACGGCAAAACCGGCCCGCACCGCGCGAGGAAATTTATCGAAATTCGTGGTGCCGCGTTCGTAGACTTCTTGCGTGTTCCAGCTATATTTTAAATTGATATTGCGCGCCGCCAATCCGAGGCGAACGCCTTCAATGGGTTCGAGCAGCGCGCCGAGATCAAATCCGAAGGTGGAAGAAGAAAGATTGCCATTGTCTTGCGTTACTCCAACGAACCGGCTCACGACCACGCGCAAGCCGATGCCAATGGCGGCGCGAGGATGCGGCTGCAGCGCAAAGGATAACCCGAACGCATTTTCGGCGGTGGCAAGGGATGAATATTTTTCGCCGTCAAAATCTCTCGCGTCGATGTTGCTCACGCCGGCGTGAATCCAACTCAAGCTCAAGCCGCCGTTGAGCGCGCGGCCGGCGGTGTCGGCTTTGGGATGAATCGGCAAGCCGATTCCGATGGAGGCAAAGGTGCGGTCCAATGTCAGTGGCCGAAATGAAGTATTCAGCTCGCGGCGTTGAAACATGGCAACGCTGGCGGGATTATAAAACGCGGACTCGTTGCCTTCAACCATTGCGACGTAGGCGCGGCCCATGGCTTCCGACCGCGCCGCGATGCCCATGCGCAGAAAGGCGCCGGCATAGCCGCCCTGAGCAACGGCGCTGGCAACAAAAATAAAAAAGAAAAATAACAAAAATGATTTTACGAATTTCACAACAAACCTCTAAACTTGAAACTGATGACTGAAAACCGATCACCGGCAACTGCCAACCGGCCTCAATCCAGCACCATCACTTTTCCCCAATACGCGCCTTCGCCTGCCAATTCGAGGTGATAAAAATAGACGCCATTGGCGACGATGTCGCCGCGATTGTTGCGGCCGTTCCAAATTTCCGCATATTGTCCCGCGATGGGACGATCTTTCTGGCTCACGATCTCGGCGACTAATTCCATCGCGAAGTCGAAAACCTTGAGAGTGACTTTCGTCGCGCGCGTGGTGCGGTATTGAAAGCGGACGTGGCCGTCATCGCGAAGCTGGTTGTGGCGAAAAGGAGAGAAGGGATTCGGATATGCAAACGTGCGCGGCTCCCCGCTGACGCCGGCTTTTACGGTGCCGCGTTGAATACTCCATGTCGCGCCGTCGTCGTCAGTCGTTGCGACACCGTCCGGCCCGCCGGTCCACACGCGGCCATTCGAAGCGGCAACGGCAAAATATTCTGTCGTCAAAAATTGTCCGACGATGACATTGTCGACCACTTCGATCACCGGCGCGAACTTCGCCCACGTGCGGCCAAAATCGATGGATTTGAACAGGCCGTTATCGGTGACGACGTAGGCAACAGAATCTTCAAACGCAAAGTTGTGAGCAAATTCTTCTTCGAGCGTCACGCGCCATGAATAGCCGCCATCTTCGGTGACGGAAACGGCTTTCTTTTCATTTTGATCTTCCGCATTCACGGTCGCGGCCCAAATATATTCACGGCCGCGCCATTTTTGTTGGCCGATGGCAACGACAAAATTTCCGGAAACCGCCCGGCTCTGATTTTGATGCGAAAAATTCGTCCAGGTTATGCCGCCGTCGGAAGATTTGTTAATACCGCCGGCCGTGCCGTGCCACAATACGCCGTCAGCACTGATGATGGAAAAGGCGCGATGATTCAAGTTGCCCAACGGGTCAAATGCAAATGTGTCAGGCCGAACGACGGTCCAGGTTTTACCGCGATCGGTGGAACGCTGCAAGCCGCCGCCGAAATTGGTGATCCAAACTTGATTTTGGCGCAGAGCAATGTCGTAAGTCAAATTTTGCACTGGCGTCGGCCCGAATCGTTCGCTATCAGGTGATACGTGCGTCCACGTGTTGCCGTCATCAGTCGAGTAACTCAAACCGCCGCCGGTCGGCAGCACACCGGCGTCTTCGGTGAGTGAGTCAAACGCCGCCGCGACCCAAATGATCGTATCGGTGACGGCGATTGCCGAAATGCCGCCGCGCGGCAAGCCGCTGGCTCTCGTGTAAGTGATCCAGTTTTTGCCGCCGTCACGCGAGCGCGCCAGTCCTTTGCCGGTTCCCAGCCAAATATTGCCGCGGTGAATGACGATGTCCGACACCGAGTTGGAGCGCAGCCCGGGCAGCGGAGCGGCTTGCCGGTTCAATTGCCAACTCTTTTTTAGCAAAGGTTGCGCGACGCTGGAAGAAACAACAACGAACGCGAGAACAGCCGAACTCAAAAAAATTTTCCGATGGCGCATTTATTCGATGACAGTGATAGTGTGAATGATTTTTGGGCTGGACGCCCCCTTTTTGTCTTCGGCTTGAAATTCGAAGCGATAATCGCCGGTGGCGTTCTGCGGGGTGATTTGAATCGTCAGTGAGTAACGCCCGTCGCCGGCAACGGCATCACCCTCTTTGCCGTCGTCGCGCATCGCAAAAGGGTTGCCGCTCGAAGGATTGCCGTTTGGCAAAAATGTATTGAAGAAAACGCGCTTAAGATCTGTGATGCAATTCGGATCGGAGGCTTGTGCCGATAGAACATACGAGTTGGGAACGCGATTGCGCGAGATCGTTGCCGGCGCATTCAGATTGCCAACGGCAGGAGGGAGGTTGAGGCCTTTGCGGCGAACATTGGTTGCGCCGCTCTGCGCCGCGCTCTCGCCGCCGGCCGCATCAATCGCGCGCAGCACCACCGAAAAAGTTCCGTCACCGCATAGCTTCGCAGTTGGAATCGCGCGGCCAAAAACGCCGTCATTCGCGGCGGCGTCGTTGTTTTTGCCGTCATCTAAAAGCGAGTCGACCAACGTCGGCCTGGGAAAAGCCGGTGGAAAAAACTCGATGCGCACTAAGCGCAACGAGCCCAAACCATCGGCGTCGTTTGCCGTGGCGCGAAAGATTGGCGCATAAGCAGAGTCGCCGGTAATCGTCGTTGGGATTGAAAATGAAATTAACTTCGGCGCAAGATTTTCACGACCGGTCAGAATTTTCAACGTGTCGCGCGCCGCTGCATTAATTTCGCTCGCGCGGCCGTCTCGATCTTTGGCAACGGCTTCCAGCACGAAGTCGCCGGTTTGGTTGCGAACGAGCGCGGTGTCAATCGGCCAAAAGTATTGGCCGTCGCCCGGAAGAATATCGCCGTTGCGGCCGTCATCGCGCATGGCAAACTTGGTCAGCGCCGTGGCGTTATTGAGACGGCGAACCGTGAGGTCGACGCCGGCGAGCGTATTCACGCCTTGTGGATCGTCGGCGCGGACGTGAATGCCAATCGGCGCCGCGGGAAATTGATACGACGGCGAGGGCGCTTGAATCAAAACGATCTGCGGATTTTGCGAGACGGATTGCGTGGGATTTTTGTCGTTACAACTCGTGAACAGAAGGTGGGCACACCAACACACCAAGAGGTAATAATACGCGCGCGCGCCGGCTTGGAATTTCACAATCAACTTCCTTAATAGAGTTCTTCTTCGATGTCGATGAATCGTTGCAGCTCGGGCAGGGCCGGTTTGAGTTTGGGTTGCAGCGCCGGTCCTTCATATTTGCTCATGATACTCGGCAGGCGGCGGCGAAGTTCCGCGAAGTCATGCACGATGGCATCGGCTTCACGCAAATGATAGGGCGCCAGGGTCGTGGTGACGGCAACGACGGCGCAACCGGCGGATTTGCCGGCGCGAATGCCGAGCGGGGCGTTCTCTATCACCAAACATTCGCTCGGCGCAATATGCAATTTCTGAATCGCCCGCAAGTAGGGTTCGGGATCGGGTTTGCCGCGCTCCACATCTTCGGCGGTGATAATGCAGTCAAACGTCGCATAAATCTCCGGGCCGAGCACCGGTTCCACCTGCGAACGAATCGAGCCGGTGACCAAGCCGAGACGATAACGATTCTCTTTTAAATATTCCAAAACGTCGAGGACGCCTTCGTTGATTTGCGTGGCGTTGTTCGCCAAATATTCGTCGCGTTTTTCGCGCACGATTTCCTGCACTTGATCGGGCGAGGCGGGCTTGTTGTGACGATGGAACAACTCCGCCGCCACTTCCAACGTGGTCGCGCCTTCGGTGAGATAAATCTCCAGCGGGTCAATCTCAATACCATACCGCGCCATCACTCTTTTCCAGGCTGCGACGTGATACGACATACTGTCCACCAACACGCCATCATGATCGAACAAAATCGCGCGTATCATGACCTCTCCTCCGGTTTAATGGTGAACTGGCGCCAGGATGGGACGGCGCAGGATGATTCCGTCCTCATCTCCGGCTCTGCTCTCGGTGAATTTGATTGATCGACTGCATGGCTTTTGATAAGTGAAATTTGAAATTTGTTTTTTTATCCGGCCGTCATTTATAAAATAAAATTTTTTAGCAAAAGGGCAAGGGGGAAAATAGGATATTAAATAAATACAATTTTTCATCGACGCCGCAAATTCAGATTGTTTTCCGATTAAACGCTCGCCCGCCAGAATGGTTTCGCTCAAATCGTCGCCTCGACAAAACCCGTCTCAATTTGCCGATGGTTGCGAATCGGCGCGCGATGATAGAGCGCCAATTGCTCGTATTCGGCGTCCAAAATCAAACCGAGTTTGTGCAACACGGCCAGCGCCACGGCGGAAACGGCGCGCGTTGAGCCGTCGCTCATTTTCAGCGCCATGCCGACGCGTTGGCCGCTGGTTACGCCGAGGCACTGGATGCCCTCCGCGCCAATTTTGGCCAGCAAACGCCCGCTCGTCGCGCGCATGAGGTCGGTGTCGAAACGTTCTTCGCCGGCGATCATATCCGGCGCGCTCGTCATGATCTTCACAATGCGCTGCGCCGTCGTTTCCTCAGCGCTGACCAACGTGGCGTACATGCGGGCCATATTGAAAAGCGGCATCGCGAATACCGGCGCGCTGCAGCCATCGACGCCGACGCCAATGTCGTTCGCCGGCATCCACGCCCAGCGCGCGATGCTTTGCAGAATGCGCTGCTGATGCGGATGATTCGGATCGAGATAATTTTCAACGGACCAGCCGCGATTGACGCAAGCCGCCAACATGCCGGCATGCTTGCCGGAACAATTATTGTGCAAAACTCCCGGCTTCTCGCCGCGCCGCCGCATCTCTTGAATCACCGCCGCGCCAAGCGGAGGGTGAACACCGCACTGCAAATCCTGCGGCGATCGGCCGATTTTGCGCAAAATGCTGGTCACCGCGTCCACGTGCTTGGGCTCGCCGTTGTGGCTCGACATGATCACCGCCGTCTCGTCATCGCGAAAGCCGAAAATCTCCGGCACCGCGTCTTCAAACAGCGGCATGGCTTGAAAAGGTTTTGCCGCCGAGCGAATGTAGGTGACGCAGCGCGGATCGCCGAGCGCGAAAATAATTCTGCCTTCGGCATCAGCAACGACGACGTGGCCGAAATGCTGGCTCTCGATGCTTTCGCCGCGCGTAACGTTGGCGAGCAATGCCGGCGCGGTTTTCACGCCGTTGCCGCTTCCCAGCACAAAAGCATTTGACAATCCTTCGTCAGTCATTTTCATTTCATCAAATCCAGCATTTCCCTGACGGCTCTTTCCATGCCGACCATCACCGCTTTGGCAATAATGGAATGGCCGATGTTCAATTCTTCAATGGGTGAAATCGCGGCGACCTCGCGGACGTTTTGATAATTCAAGCCGTGTCCCGCGCTCACGCCGAGCCCGAGTTTGTTGGCGGCGGTCGCCATCGAGCGGATTCTTTCCAACTCATCGGCGACGCGATTGAGCGTTTCGGCGGACGCATAATTGCCGGTGTGCAACTCGACATAATCCGTTTTCACGCGCGCTGCGGCTTTAACCTGGTTGATCTCGGGATCGATGAACAAACTCACGACGATGTTGTTGGCGCGCAAAATCGTGATCGCCTCTTCGAGATATTCGAAATTGGAAATCACATCGAGGCCGCCCTCGGTCGTCACTTCTTCGCGGCGTTCGGGAACCAACGTCACCATATCCGGCACGACTTCAGTGGCAATCTTCATCATCTCATCGGTCGGCGCCATTTCCATATTCAAATGCGTTTTGACGACTTCCTTGAGCAGGTAGAGATCTTTGTCTTTGATATGACGGCGATCTTCACGCAGATGGCAAACGATGCCATTGGCGCCGGCCATCTCCGCGAGCACCGCCGCCGCGATGGGATCGGGCAATTTGCCTTTGCGCGCCTCGCGTTGCGTGGCGATGTGATCGACATTGACTCCCAAACGAACCATGATTGCTCCTTGTTGCTTGTGTCTGGTTGCTGGTTTTTCGTTACTGGTTTCTGATCGCACGTCGCTGAAATATAAACCACGAGCAGCCAGCATCAAGCAACCAATTACTTGCGTTGCGCCAATATTTTTTCATCCGCCGCCGGTTTGCGCACCAACTCTTCAACCGGCACAAATTGGAAGCCGCGTTGCACGAGCTGCGGCCCGATTTCTTTTATCGCGCGCAGCGTGTATTCATGCGGATGTCCGATGGCGATGGCCGCACCCTCTGCGGCCGCGAGATCGGCCAGTTGCCACATTTTTTGCTGCACCCGCTCCCAACCCTCTTCGTTATCCAAAAAAATATCGTTGATCTCGGTTTGCAAACCCATCGTCTTGGCCAGTTTAAAAGCGCGCGTATTGGGGTTGGTTTTGCTGTCAATAAAAAACAATTCGGTTTTTTTGAGCTCTTCAAAAACTGGCAGCAGCAAACTATCGCTGACCGTCGCCGCCGAGCCCATGTGATTGTTCATGCCCGCCGCATGTGGAACCGCCGCAATCGCCTTGCGCAGGCGCTCGCGAATCTCCGGCGGTTTCATGTCGAGCATCAAACTGTAGCCGTCTTTTTCAACCTGCCGCTCCAGCGCTTCCATCGGAAGGTGAATCATGATTGGCTTGCCGGCTTTGTGCAAACGCGCCGCGATTTCTTTGGAGAATTTGATCCCCGGGATAATCGAGTAGGTGAGGGGAATTTCCAGCTTCATCAATTCGGCAGCGACGCCGCCGACGTTATAGCCGAAATCGTCGATGATGATGGCGATCTTGCCGGCGTGCCGCGTGAGATTCGCATCGGGAAGCAGGCGGATTTTGCCGAGCGTTTTTCCGGCGAACGAGTAGATGAGATTGGTTTCGCCCGTGCGCAGATCTTCCGTGCCGCTTTCCACTTTGCCGCCGAGCTGCCGCACCTGATTCGACAAAACTTGATAAATGACGAGCGGATGAATTTCTTTGGGAATGCGCACGTCGCGATCGTGGCCGCGATATTTGATCCAATCGACGCGAATGCCGAAATTCGTCAAAACCCGATCGGTGGCGAGGCGGATGCGCTCCTCTTTGGACGGTGTTTTGGTTTTAAGCGAAGTGATCGCCTTGTCAAGCAATGACGGCGACGCCTTCGCGTTATTGGGCTTCGGCTTGGCGGCGACATTGCCCCGCGAAAAGTAGTCGATGCCGAGCATCACCACGACGCCGACGCAGAAAACCAGAACTAAGTTTTTCTGCCAAGCGGGAATACCAAAGCCGCTTGATTTTTGTTTTCGACTCATTTTGAGAAAGCTGCTTTCAGAGTGCTCCACGTAAAGGCGCTGCCGCTGGAGAAATCGGCCCAGCGATAAATCGACCAATCGCCAAACTGATCGCGGCTCAACCAGAATCGCCCTTCGCCGGAAACTTTGCGCGGCACGCCGCTGGTCTGGCGCTGGTGTCTGGCGATCAACTCGTAACGCTGCAAAAAAATGGCGGAGTCGCCCGTCACCACCGTTTGCAGCGAATCGGGCCGCAACGTCAACGTAAAAATCGAATCGGCCGGCAGCGGGTCGCGCATTCTCGCAAAGTAGCCGCGTTCTTCTTTTATGCTCCAAAGAGAAAACAAGCCCGGATTAGTGTTCGCCACTGCGGGCTCGGGAATAAAGCGAAAGCGGCGGCTCGAGCGCGTGGAATCGGTGAAGCATCGCTCATAGTTCACCACATTCAACTCCGCCAGCGCGCTGCGCAGATTGATGAACACGATCGCCGGCGAGTGGGGCAGAACGAAGGTCCCTTGCGCGCGTCGCGGCGGCTCCGGCGCGCGCGTTTGGAAAGGATTTTCGCAGGCATTGAAACTAACCAACACCATGGCCGCGCTGAGACTTTTCCAAACGACCGCACTTGCCGAAACTTTCATGCCGCTCAAATCAGAAATTTCCGTTCCAGCTTAAAAGAAGCCGACGCCAAGTTTGCGTATAACGGCTATGGTGAATATAGGGTTTGAGAAGAATTTTATCAAGCGGTATTTTGAAATTTTTCTTCGCCGCAGCTTGTATCTGAAGAAAAAAATTATTACATTGATCTCCAACTTAAAATCGAGAAGCCAGATGAGTGGCCTAAACGAAAAAAATGCGGGTTTAAAAATAACGCCGCCAGTTCGTTGATCGAGCTGGCATTTTTTTGTCCACTGAAGATGGCGCAAAAAGATTTTTGATGAATTCAATCATCACTTGCCCGGCATGTGGTTTCGCCCAAGAAGAGCAAATGCCGAAAAATGTTTGCTAAAATTAGCCCATAATAATCGCCAAAACGATGCGCTTCTGTCCTCGTTGTGCAACAAAATTGGGAAAAAAACAATTTGAGCAGCGCGAGCACCTCACTTGCCCGGTTTGCGACTATTTGTATTGGAACAACCCCATTCCGGCCGCCGGTTGTTTGATCGAGCAGGGCGGGAGTGTTTTGCTGATTCGTCGCAAATCGCCGCCGCGCGCCGGCGAATGGAGCTTGCCGGTCGGCTTTTTGCAATTCGGCGAGACCGCCGAGGGCGCCGCCGCGCGCGCAGTGGCGGAAGAAACCGGATTGCGCGTTGAAGCCACTTCGCTAATCGGATCTTACAGCGACATCGTTGATGAGCAGCGCAGCCATCTGGTCTTAATTTTTCGCGGTCGAATTCTCGGCGGCGCGCAGCGCGCCGGTGACGATGCCGAAGAAGTCGGCTGGTTTCCCGAAAATTTTTTGCCGCCGATTGCGTTCGCTTCCGCGCAAAGCGCGATAGCGACTTGGCGCGCGGAGCGCAACGGCCCGCCCACCGCCTATTATTTTTGTCCGCGCTGCCGCAGTAAATTGGAAATTCGAAGGCTCGGCCAACGCGATCAGCAAGCGTGCCCGACTTGTGATTGGATTTATTGGATCAATCCGATTCCCATCGCTGAAACCATCGTGACGAATGATGCCGGGCAAGTTCTCCTGATCAAAAGAAAATTCCCGCCGCGCGTCGGCGATTGGGCGTTGCCCGGCGGTTTTCTCGATTGGGGCGAAAGCGCCGAAATTGCGGCCATCCGCGAAGTTCGCGAAGAAACCGGCCTCGAAGTGCGACTGGCGCGTTTGCTTTGCACGATGGGATTGCCGAGTTTGTTGAATCCGGAACAATGTATTATGAAAGCGATTTTTATTGGCGAGATCATCGGCGGAAATCTGCAAGCCGGCGACGACGCGCTCGACGCGAAGTTTTTTTGCTGGCAAAGTTTGCCGGAAAATTTGGCCACCGAAAGCACGCGCGAGGCGCTAACGCGTTGGCGCGCGCAAGGATGATTTTTTTCCGAAGAAAAATGTAAGCGGCCGCCAGAGGCGCCGGCCCCACGACGCTTCATTGTGTTCGTCGCCAATGCCCCAATAATACGACAAATTTTTTCCAACTTCAAAACCGCGGCTAACGAGCGCGTCGCGCATCGTTCGATAAACCCACGCCTGATTGCCCTCCGCGCCTTCGCTGCCGTGATCGAGATAAAGTTTGATGGGCGGCGCCGGCCGCGCTTCTGCATTCACCAATCGAATCGACGCCGCATTGTCCCACATCCACGAGCCGGAAAGACAACCGGCCATGCTGAAAATTTCGGGATGCCACCAGGCGAGATAAAATGAAATCAACCCGCCGAGCGAAGATCCCAGCACGGAAGTGTGTTGTCGCGTTGGTAAAGTACGATAAGTCCGGTCGATGAAGGGCTTCGCTTCATCGATGATAAACGCGGCATACTTGTGACCGCGCTTCGGCGTGTACTCTTCAAGACGTCCCATTGTATTCGCCAGCCCGACGATGATCATCGGCTCGATTTTTTTATTGCGAATGAGGGCCTCAGCGGCTTTATCCAACTGCCAATCGACGCCGGCAAAAGCCGTGGCCGGATCAAAAAGATTTTGCCCGTCGTGCGCGTACACGACTGGATAGCGCCGGCTCTTCTCGGTTTCATAATGCGGCGGCAGCCAAACGATCAAATCGCGTTCGTAGCCGAGAACCAACGAAGGAAAATTTCGATGATATTCGAGGCCCAAATTTAAAACGTAGGAAAGTCGGGTTGGTTAATAATGAAGTGTTCGTGCAAAATTCTAAAACTTGGCGTTTTTTTCCGGCGCAAGAAAAGACGGCAAATCGGGATTTGTCGCCCGGTCATCCCATTTGATACATTCGAACGGCGTGCGGCAAGCGCGACAATAGAATTGCGCATAAGCCAGCGCCGTTCCAAAATCCGTCTCGCGCCGCGTTTGTAGCGAACCGCAAAACGGGCATGCAACGGAAAAGCTCTTGGTCGTTTGCTGTTTGCTTTTTTCTTTTTGCATTCTAATTGTGCTCGCCCAATTTGAAGATCGCGTTTTTGCTGCCGCGCAAGTGATAAAGCAGTTTCTCGTCCGGTTGTGCCGGCGTGCAGCGCCGATTCGCCGCATTCCATTTGGAGAAATCTATGGGAAAGGTTGGCGTCCAATGAATATTTTTTTGTTCTAATTCAAGCGAAATTTTTTGCTCATGCGCGAATGCGCCGGTCCAATCGAGAAAACGCTGGCGCAGTTCTTCCCACGAAGCATTGACGATGCCGTATCGTTCCAACGTTTTCATCATGGCGTGATTCGACGGGCCGAACCATTCGAGAGTGGGGGAGAGCGCCCAGCGGCTCGCTTCTTCGAGCGCGGTTTTGGTTTGCGAATTGTACGTTGCCAGCGTGCGGAACCAACCTTGGGCATTGCGAAGATGATGCTTTTCCTCTTCGACCATTTTGCCGACAAAATTGGCGACCGGCTCGAATGCTGATTTTTGCAGCCCGCTTAAAATCACCGTCAACGCGCCGTCAGTGAAAAGATTGATCGCGACGAAATCGGCCCACTTCACGAGCGGGCGATCCAAACAAGCGACGTTGGCAAATTCATGCAAAGCGCGTTTTTCAATCAAAGCGTCGGGACTGTCGCCGAATTGCGTGGTGAGACAAGCGTGCAAAAGGCGCAAATGGCCAAATTCATCTTGCGACATGCTGCATGCGGCGATGCACGCTTCCAGCGCCGGCGCGCCAAACGTCCGTTCGCCGTAATGAAAACCGAGGAGCATTTTGGTATCGGCAATCGCCAGCAACAATGCCCGCACGGCGTCGCGGCAGTCGTCGGAAAGATCTTTTGCAGAAGAGAAAGTCGGTGCGCTCATACTTTTATTTTACGTTTCAAGTTTTAGGCTTTACGATCAGTTTCCCCAAATCGGCTTGTTGTCAGGATTCAGCACCGGAATAATTTCGTTGCGCCGCACGACGCACATCTCCACCCATTTCTCTTCGTCGTAGGCAGTCCATGCATAAACTTTGGCCAATTCATCGTTTGGCGCATTGACGCTGCCGACGTGCATGATCGGCTCCTCATGCGACTTGCGGGCGAAGACTTCGTAAATTTGTTTGGCAGGCATGTTCTTTCGTAATTTGCAATAATGTTTAAAACTTCAAATTCGCATTAATTTTCGGGATGCATCTTTCGCAGTGTAAATTTTACTGGAATAGCAATTAGCGCCTCCACCGGCACCCCCTTTTGTTTTGCCGGCTTCCAGCGCACGCTTTGGATGGCTCGAATCGCTTCTTGATCGCAATCCGCGCCAAGAGATTCGATGATTTTCATATCCTTAATTCCGCCCTCATCATTGAAGGCGGCCTCAATGACAACCCTTCCCTCGACGCCGTCTTTGCGGGCGAACTCCGGATAAAAAAGATTTTTTTGAATCTCTCTATATCCGCCAACAGGTTGTGGCGGCTCATCCCAGGGTTTGAGCGCGCCGGCAATTTCTATTGCGCTCTCTTCTTTCTGAGTCTTCGAACCTTGATAGCTGCAACGCCAGCAAAATGAAAGCAGCATCAGCCCTAATATCGCTGACCCATTCGCATACGATTTCATTTTCACACCGCTACGCCAAAACTTTGCAAAATGTCGCGGCCTTGCTCGGTCAATCGGCCCTTCGTCCAAGGTGGATTCCAAACGACATTAACTTTGACTGAATTAATTCCCGACAATACACCCACCTTCTCGCGGACATCCGAAATGAGCATATCCATCGCCGGGCAAGCGATGGCTGTAAAAGTCATATCAACTTCAATATTGCCCTTGTCGACGCGCACAGCATAGATCATTCCCATATCGACGATACTGATCGGCATCTCGGGATCGGTGACTTCGGCGAGGGCGTTCCAAATTGTTAGTGAATCAATCATAGCCTAAAATAAAATCCGCGAGAATCCGCAGCATCCGCGTTCTCTTTTCTTTCTCTCACGCCGACCAATGCAATCCACCAAACGTGCCGGTTTTGTCGCCTTGAATCATGTTGATGTAGGTTTGATTCATCGGCCCGCGGCCTTTCCAGCGTTGGAAAACTTGATCCCAATTAATCGGTTCGTTGAAGAGCCATCGTTTCGCCGGCGGATCGTATTGCACCGGAAATTCGTATTCGATGATATACTCTTTTTTTGCTTCGTCAAAATGCGCCGGAATTTTTAAGCCGCAGCTCTCACAGAGCGGCACGGTCGCGCTCATCCACACTTGGCGAAGCTGATCGTTGGTGAGGCCTTTCAGTTTATATTCAAGCTGATCTTGATGCTTTTTTAATTTGTCCGGCAAGCCGAACCATTCGAGCGTCATTGGAAACATCCAATCCACGGCGCGCTGCAAGGCTTCTTTGGCGGCGCCGCCGGCTTTGGCGAGACGCTTCATCCAGCTTTCGCCATGACGCAGATGCAGAACTTCTTCGCGGTCAACTTTGGTGAGGGCGCGCTGCCATGGGCCGTACGAGCAATTTTTGTGCACGTCGGCGAGCAGCGTGATGCCGGCGCGATCAAAAAAACCGTTGGCAAGCACCATCTCGGCCCAGTTCTCCAACGCTTGATCGAAGCCATACGGATGTTTGAATTCATGCGGTTCGCGGCCGTACATCAGCCATTGTTTGGACACGCCGAGATCTTCGAGCAGACGATACGCGATGTTCGCATGTCCCAGCTCGTCTTGAATAATCGCATAAACCGCGAGCCGGCTGTTGATCGTCGGCGCGTCTTTGGAGGCGAAATAATACGCCGGCGCGCTGACCAGCTCGGTGTCGCCTTGCACGGTGAGAATCACTTCCAACGCTTTTTTATAGCCCGGCGTCATGTCATCTTCGGTTTCGACGATGAAGCCGTTGGCAATTTTTTGGCGAAGCTCGGCGTCTTTTTCTTGGGCAAGCATCAAATCCTCCGAAATCGAAATAGTAAAATTTTAAAAAGCGTCGCCGCGAAAAACGGCGAAATAGACGGTTAATAAAATGAGAGCCATGACGATTTTGTCGATGAGCAAATGACGGGATTTAATTTTTCCCAGCGCGGCGTTATCGCCGGCCTCGCGCCGGGCAACCATTTTTTTCAGCGCGCCTAACTCAAGATGCGCCAACACCACCCAAATGAGCGCCACCGTCATTTTGATATGAAGCCACGGTTCTCTAAATGCCTCTAATTTAATCGCCAGGCCTATTCCAAGCAGAAACGCCAGCATCACGCCGGGAAAAGCCAGCGCGCGGAAAATCGCCAGCGCCGTTTTTTCATTCGCCGCCGCTTCGGCTGCGCCGGCGCGGCGAGATTTGGAAATGATAATGAATTGCGCCACCGTGCCGCCGACTGCCAGCGTGATCGCCAAAAGATGGAGTAGCTTTAACCAAAGCACCAGCATGAACACTCCTCCGGAAAAGATTAATCTGCGCCGAACAATTTATCAAAGATAGAAAGAAGAAGCGGAAATGTCAAGGGGTGAAAAATTTTTCATGGTAAAACCACCATCTTCTTGACCGTCGTCCATTTCGCCAGATTGTTGTCAGCCCGCAAGCGATAAAAATAAATCCCGCTCGCCAACCGCCTGCCGCCATTTTGTTCTGCATTCCATTTCTTGCGATATTCCCCGGCCGCGAGTTTTTCATCAACGAGCACCGCCACGCGTTCTCCCAGAAGATTAAAAATTTCCAATCGAACCGTTGCTGCCCTTGGCAGAGAAAATTGAATTTCAGTGATTGCATTTACCGCAAAGGGATTGGGATAATTCTGCGCTAAATGGTAAGCGATCGCTGCCGCAGCCGTTTCACCCGCATCAATAGCCGTTGGGGAAAGCCTAAGATAGAGAACCAATCCATCGTGATCCGAGCAGCGCAGCGCCGTGGTGGAATCCGTTGCAAAAATTTCCGGGGCATCGACATTGCCTCTGCCGTACTCGGCCCCGCTCACAGTTGATTGCAGCGCTTGCGAGACCAGGGCATGGTCCAGGACTTCGGCGCCGCCGTTAAACACAAAAGAATATCTCTCCTCGGCCGGAAGCGAGTCAATGGCATTGATCAAATCGGGGTTCACGTTGTCGGTTCCTGGTATGAGGGCTTGGGTTGCATCCGCTGGCTTGCCCGCGATTTGTCCCAGCACATGAACGTAGCCATCGGTAAATTGGAAGGCGTTAAAGTCGCCGATGACCACCAGATTGGGTTTGGCGGTTTGCAGGTTTTGCGCCATTAAAGAAACCGACTTCGCCTGCGCGTCACGCTTGGCGCGGACGCGAGGGCCATCGACGGGATGGTCAATGCCTGAAAGTGAGCGCAGATGAATATTCAACACCGCAATATCCCCGCCATCCGGAAGCTCGGCATGAAGAGCTAAAGGTGGGCGGTCGTGAAGCAGAGAGCCGTCAAAAGTGAAAATTTCTGCTTTTCCCAATTGCACGACGGAATCCACTTTTATGGTGTTGCGAACCAAAAACCCCACGTCGATGCCGCCAACGTCATTGCCTTCTCTTAAATGCGCTGTGTAATTTAAAGCGGCATCGTCACTTTTGATTCGAGCCGACAAATCCAGCAGCGTCTTCAGATTTTCCGCTTCTTGAACGGCGAGGATTTCGGGACTCTGCAAGACGTCACGAATGTATTTTGACAGCTTGCTCAGACGCCGGCGATATTCGGCGCTGCTCGCAACCGGCTCGTTAAGGCCCGGATCGTCAATGTCGTCAAACAAGCGCAGCACGTTGAGCGTTCCAATCATCACTTCGTTAGTTGCGGGCGGACGCGCGGGCCGCGGCAGAGTTACCGGATTGAAGTTAAATTGTGTCGGCCACAGCTCGTAACCGCTAAACTCAAAGCCGAGCACGCCAGTGGCGCTGAAGGTTGAGCCGGCTGGAATCAACGCATTGGGCAGGCCGAGTCGATTCGGATCCAACTCGAAAATTTCGGGATTGCCGTCCCAAATCGGCAGCGCCGGCAAGCCGGGAAACTGAATGCCCGGTTCACGAAATGGGCGTTGAGAGCTGGCGACAATAAACACCTCGGCAACGCTGTCTGAAGAAAAAAATTGGTTCGGCCCGGTGACCACGCCTGCCGCAATTTCAACCAACATGCCCTCGTAACGCTCCAACTCTGTTGCGGATTGCGGTTGGTTGGGAGATGGCGTCGTCGCATTCAACGGCACGGGAGCAGGCAAGATATTGCCGGAGGAAACGACCGTAACGGTTGGATTGCCGCTCAATTCCGTGAAATTAAAAAATTCAATGACCTGACCTGTAACGTTGACGAGATCGCCAACGCGCGTCGAAGGCGCGGCGCCGGTAGAAACAAAAATGCCGTTGGAAGTCTCAGGATCGTTGTCGAGGCGCGCCGCCGGTGTCTGCATAAAAAATCCGTCCGGCGCGACCGCGGTGACAATATTGTTTTCGGTGACGACAGTTTGGGCCGCAAAGGGCGAGGCCAAGTCTTTTCCCTGAATTGCCCAGATTTCTTGCATCGTGGTCGTCGAAACATTGGTCCTGCCCGGCGTCGGCGCTTGTTGCGCGTAAGTCGCCGTATTCCGCGGAACACCGCCGTTAGGAATACGGGCGTTGGAATGATTCGCGCCACTGCCGGCGCCGTTTTCGTCCACCTGCGGTTGCCCCGAATTCAGCAGGATCAATAAACCGGAGTCATCGGCATCGCTGGTGTCATAAACAATGGCATCGATCAAATTCGCCGTGGTGACGGCCGTATTATTGGGAAAGTCCGAGGCGTTTCCAGTATAGAGGGCAACGGCATCCGCGCCATTTTGCAGAAAATTATCATTAAACGTGAGGCTCGGCGTTGGCGTCACGCCGCTATTGCCCATCAAGAAAAAGCCGTTGGCGTTGGTGCGAAATCCGTCCAAGTCGAACGCGGCGTAGGAAAGATCGTTGCTGCCATTGTAGAAGACGATCACCAGGCCGTCTAATGCCATATTGCCCGCACCGCCATCATAAAGTTCCACAAACTCCTGCGTATCCGTGCTTGGGGTGTCGGCGTCGATTTCATTGATGACTACTTGCGCTGCCGCCGGCGGAACGATGGCGAGAGCCAAACTGAGCGACAACATCAATGCAGCAGAGAACACGGTTAGCGAGTGAATTGCTCGTCGATGGTAGTGCATTGTAATCTCCTCCTCAATTCTTTTTATGTTAATGTAAAAAAATTGGGCCGCGCCAATTCATTCGGATGATTAATGCCGGCGGTCATAAGCGATGCCCTTCTCGACTTCGACAATCGCTTTGCGCACATGCTCCAACGCTTTTTTGCGATGGCCGCCTTTATCTTCGGAGGCTTTGGCAAGTTGCTCTCGCGCAGTCTTCAGCGCGTCGAGCGCGGCTTGCATGTGCGGCTGATCGGCGAAAACTTGCTGAGAAAAGTAACCGGCGACTGGCAACAACAGAATCAGGGCTGCTATAGCGATCCAAATGCGATTGCGTTTCATCTGATTTCTCCTTTGCGTGTAGAGTAAAAGGTTGGTTAAATATTACAATCCGGTGGTCGTTTTTCTAGCCGTTGGAATAATCGCGATTCTTATGTCAAATTTTTGATTATTCAATTATATTCCCTATTCAATCGCCAAACTTCTTCCACCGGCATCTTCAGCCGGCGACAAACATGAATCGGCAGGTTGTTTTCATAAGGCATCGCGTAATCATTTTTGAAAACCTCGACCAATTCAACAGCCTCAAAAATTTGTTTCAGGCCGTCGAGTTCGCCGCCGACTTCGATTACAACTTCACCGCTGCAACCGCGCGTTCCCCAGTGCCAATAATTGTTGTGTCCGCAAATGGCTTTGGGAAGGCCGTATTTTTTGCCGAAAAAATCAATCGCCCCGGCCTCGCCGTAGTTGCCGGCGGAAATGCAGGCTTGGGCTTGATCCTCCGGCGACAAGCTCTGATAAACTTTTGCGACGGTTGCAACCATTTCTTCCCAACCGTGCATATCCGCATAAGTTTGCGGCAGCCGGCCCTCGGCATGTCGTTCCGTTTTCACTTC
>Ga0247727_10004546_pt1 | contig 29303 bp, 21 predicted proteins | sample WisWelCaveWW1625_FD_202498 | JGI IMG/M metagenome (GOLD analysis project Ga0247727, IMG submission 202498) | Biofilm microbial communities from Wishing Well Cave, Virginia, United States - WW16-25 | ecosystem: Environmental > Aquatic > Deep subsurface > Groundwater > Cave microbial mat | place...
CCTCCCGAAGGGAGAACTGCACCCATGCGCGACCTGCTCGGCGATTTCCGCTACGCCCTCCGCACCCTGGCCCGCGCGCCAGGCTTCACAGCCGTGGCCGCCCTGTCGCTGGCCCTCGGTATCGGCGCCAACACCGCCATCTTCGGCCTCCTCGACCAGATCCTGCTGCGCCTGCTGCCGGTCCGGAATCCCGAACAGCTCGTCCTGCTTTCCTGGCGCGGCACGTGGGTCGGCTCGAACACCGGCTCGAACGTCCTCTCCTACCCGCTCTACAAAGACTTCCGCGACTCGAGCCAGGTCTTCAGCGACGTCTTCTGTCGACACGCGCGCGCGCTCGCGGTCGGCTACGCCGGCCAGACCGAGCGTGTGCAGGGCGAGCTGGTGTCGGGCAACTACTTCCAGGCCTTGGGAGTCGGCGCGGCCGTCGGGCGGACTTTCACCCCGGAGGACGACCGAACCCCGAGCGGCCATCCCCTCGCAGTGCTCAGTTATGACTATTGGATGAACCGCTTCGAAGGCAAGCCGGACGTCGTCGGCAAGACCCTCGTCGTCAACAACCACACCCTCACCATCGTCGGCCTCACCGAAAAGCGCTTCGACGGCGTGGACATCGCCAGCTCTGCGAAGATCCGCATCCCGATGGCGATGCAGAAGGAGATGATGCCCTCCTGGAGCGAGATCTACAACCTGGAGAATCGCTGGGGACGCTGGGTCAACGTGTTCGCGCGCCTGAAACCCGGCGTTACGCGCCAGCAGGCCGAGGCTCGGCTGCAGCCGTTCTTCCGTTCCATGCTCGAGCAGGACGTCCAGCAACCCTACGTCGCCCGCGCCACCCCCTACACCAAGCAGCAGTACCTGCAGTCGGCCATCGAGGTTCTCCCCGGCTCGCAGGGACGGCCCAACATGCGGCGCCAGCTCATCGCCCCGCTGTGGACCCTGATGGTGATCGTCGGCCTGGTGCTGCTGATCGCCTGCGCCAACGTCGCCAACATGCTGCTGGTGCGCGCCACCGGCCGCTCGAAGGAGCTGGCCATCCGGCTGGCGCTGGGCGCCCGGCGCGGCCGCTTGGTTCGGCAGTTCATGGCCGAGAGCCTCCTGTTGGCCGCGCTGGGAGGGGTGCTCGGAATATTCGTCGCCATCTGGACCGGCCTCGGCCTGCGGCATTTCGTTCCCGACGGCACGAGCATCCGCATCTCGACGACGCCCGAATTGCGCATGCTGCTCTTCGCCGCGGGCGCTTCGCTTCTCACCGCGCTGGTGTTCGGGCTGCTTCCGGCGCTGCGGGCCACGCGCATCGGCGTGAGCTCCGCCTTGAAGGAAGAAGCCGGCGCTATCGCCGGCGGCGGCAAGGGACGTTTGCGCCAGTCGCTGGTGGTCGCGCAGGTCTTCCTGTCGTTGGTACTGCTGATCGGCGCGGGCCTCTTCATCCGCTCGCTCCTCAACCTCCAAGACCTCGATCCCGGTTTCCGCACCTCGAACCTGATTGCCTTCGCGGTCGACCCGATGCTGAGCGGCTACGGCACGGAGCGCGCCAAGGTGTTCTATCGCCGGCTCAGCGAGCAGATCGGCTCCATCGCCGGCGTCGACTCCGCCTCGCTGGCGCTGGTGCGCGTGCTCGACGGCGACCGCTGGGACAACTCGATCCGCGTCGAGGGCTACGAGTCCAAGCCGGGCGAGGACATGAATCCCTGGTACAACGCCGTTTCCCCGGGCTATTTCTCCACCATCGGCATTGCTCTGCTGGCCGGCCGCGACTTCACCTGGAGCGACGCTCTCGACCGCCCCAAAGTCGGCATCGTCAACGAGAAGTTTGCCCGCTACTACTTCAAAGACGGCAAGGCCATCGGACGCCGCTTCGGCTTCGGCGGCAGCCCCGCCACCAAAACGGATATCGAGATCGTTGGTGTCATTAAAAATACCAAGTACCGGAACATGCGCGACGAAATTCCCCGGCAGGTGATTGTGGCTTTCCCTCAGACCCAGGGCAGCACCGCGATGACCGCGTATGTGCGCACGCGCGTCGACCCGGAGCGGATCTTTCGGTCGATCCGCGAGACGGTTCGCGGCCTGGACGCCAACGTGCCGGTCTACGCCATGCGTACTATGGATTCCCAGCTCAGCACGTCGCTGGCGCTGGAGCGCTTCGTGGCCTCCCTCTCGGCGGCGTTCGGCCTGCTGGCGACGGCCCTGGCCGCCGTCGGCCTCTACGGCGTCACCGCCTACAGCGTCGCCCGCCGCACGCGCGAGATCGGCATCCGCATGGCCCTGGGGGCCGCCCGCCGCGACGTCGCCTGGATGGTCCTCAAAGGCGTCGGCTGGCTGGTGCTGATCGGCGCGGCGCTGGCAGTGCCCGCGAGCATCGCCCTGGCCCGCCTCGTCCGCACCCAGTTCTACGGCATCGACCCCGCCGATCCCGCGACCCTAGTCGGCTCCACGCTTCTGCTGGCAGCGGCCGCCCTGCTCGCCGGCTATCTCCCCGCCCGCCGCGCCACCCGCGTCGACCCCATGCGCGCCCTGCGCTACGAGTGACCGGCGCGGCGGCAGCCGCCCTGACATTCGCGCCGAAGATCTGGCTATACTCTAGCCAGAATGCGCTATGATATTGTTCTGGCGCCCGAGGCCGTCCAGGATCTCCAGACGCTGCACACGATCGGGCCAAGATCCGAGACGCAATCGAAATCCACCTGCGTTACGAACCGGCAAAGCTCAGCAAGAGCCGGATCAAGCGGCTGCGAGGGATGCGTCGGCCGCAATATCGACTGCGGGTCGGCGAGGTTCGCGTCTATTACGATGTGGCGGGTGAGGCGGTCGAAGTCTTGGCCATCGTCGAGAAAGCGCGGGCCGCGTCGTGGCTGGCCCGCGCAGGAGAGCCGGAATGAAGAGGATCGCTTTGTCGGAAGTCAAGGATGATCTTTCGAAGTACCTGCGAATCGCCGAGACAGAGGAAGTGGTCATCACGCGACACGGCAAGCCCGCCGGCGTGCTGAAGGGATTCGCCTCGGAGGACGACTGGTTCGATTACCGGCTGGAGCGGGATCCTCGCTTTCTTCAACGCATTCAAAGAGCGAGGCGGAGTTTGCGCTCCGGACGAGGGATCCGGCTGGAGCGAGTGGGTTAAGGCCGGCGCCGCAGCACATACAGCGCACCCAGCAGAATCGCCCCCTCCAGCAGAATCTCCAGCGCGAAGCCGGCCTGGTAATACGGGTCGTAGATCTGCGCGTTGCCGTGCAACTGCCAGCGGCCCTGCCCTAGCAGCGATACCCAGTCGCCCAGGCTCAGCGCGCCGCGGTAGTGGAACCAGTCGTGAATCCTCTGCACCGCGGGCGACCAATGCCGCAGCGCGTCGGGCAAGTAGGCGGCGAAGCCGCACGCCGTCCACCGCCGCACCCGCGCGTCGGGGTGAAGCGCCCACCACGCCGCCGCCGCGAGCGCCACCCACGCCAGCCGCCAGCGCGGCGCGGGCTCGAAGGGCAGCAGGCACAGCAGGAGCGCGTAGACGGCGAACCTTCGCGCCTCGCGATCGCGCCGCAGCAGCCACATCGCCGCCGGCCCGGCCACCGCCGCCAGCGCCCCCAGCGCCGCCAGCATGGCCGCGTCATAGCGCCAACCGCCCGGGACCGAGAGCGGGTAGAACGCCTCGAAGTGATACACAAAGTCGAGCGCGAAGTGCGAGGCGAACGAAACCCCGAGCGCCACGGCCCAGCCCGGCATCCGGCTGGCGGCGGCCGCCGCGACAACGACGTGGGTGGCCGGGGTCATCGAGGCGCCGCCCCCGATTGTAGCCGCTCTCCCGCCGTTGTACACTCGTAAGAGAAACACACGCCCGCGAGGGCGCGTCCAAGACTACGGATATGCGCATCCTCCAGCCCCTCCTGGTGTGCGCGGCGCTGGCCGCCGCGCTGGCCGCCGTCAACTTCAAGCTGTACTTGAAGGATGGCTCCGAACACCTCGTCCGCGAATACCAGGTCGAGGGCGACCGCCTCCGCTTCTACAGCGTCGAGCGCAGCGGCTGGGAAGAGGTCCCGCTCGAGATGGTCGACGTCGCCCGCACCGAGTCGGTGCGCCAGCGCCTCGCCACGGAGCGCGAGACCCGCGCCGCGGAAGACAAGCGCGAGCTCGAGGCCGAGCGCGTGGCCCTCACCGAGCTGCACCGCGTGCCCCTCGACGACGGCGTCTACTGGATCGACGGCGACGAGATGCGGCCGCTCAAACAGGGCGAGTCCAAGGTCAAGAGCAACAAACGCCGCTCCGTGCTCAAGGTCGTCATCCCCATGCCGGTGGTCTCGGGCAAGGCCACCGTCGAGCTGGCCGGACCCGCCTCGGCGTTTGTCGTAAATGCCGCCGCCCCCCAGTTCTACATCCGTCTTGATAAGACCGAGCGCTTCGGCATCTGCCGCCTCCGCCCCAAGAAGGACGCCCGCGTGGTCGAGGACCTCACCATCGTCCCCATCACCAAGGAGGTGATCGAGAGCCAGAAGGAGGTCGAGGTGTTCCGCCACCAGCTCGCGCCCACCGTCTACCGGATCTGGCCCGTGAAGCCGCTCGAGCCCGGCGAGTACGCCGTCGTGCAATTCACGCAGGACAAGGTGAACGTGCAGGTGTGGGATTTCGCCTATCGGAACCCGAACGCGCCGCCCCCCGGCGCGAAACCCGAAAAACGCCCGGCGCGGCCCAAGACATGAAACGCGCCGCGCTCGCCATCTTCGCGGTAGTGCTCGCCGGCTCCCTGTTCCTGTATTTCCGCCGGCCCGTGCCGCTGGAAGCGCCGGCCGCCGTCGCGAAGCGGGCCACCATCGTACAGCAGCTCACCACCAACGGCAAGGTGGATCCGCTCGAGAGCTTCGCCGTCCACGTCCAGGCGCCCTCGCTGGTCGTGCGCGTCGAGGTGCGCGAAGGAGACCGCGTCCGAAAGGGCCAGTCGCTGGCCGCGGTGGACACGACCGCGGCGCGGGAAGCCCTGACCCGCGCGGAGGCCCAGTTGCAGGTCGTTCGCGCCGATCGCGGCCTCCTCGAGCGCGGTGGCAGCCCGGCGGAGCTGGCCGAGCTCGACGCCGCCATCGCCCGCGCGCGCCTCGAGCAGGAAGCGGCCCGGCGCGAGATCGCCGCCCTCGAGCGCCTGGTCGAGCGCAAGGCTGAACCCCGCGTGGCTCTCGAGGACCAGCGGCAGCGCCTCCGCAAAGCCGAGACCGAGCTCGCCGCCCTCGACCGCAAGCGCGGCACGTTCGTCGGCCCGGAGGATCGCCAACGCCTGGAGGCCCGCATCCGCGAAGCCGAAGCGGCCGTCGCCGAGGCCGCCTCGGCGCTCCAGCGGATGGAGATTCGCGCCCCCGCCGCCGGCGTCGTCTACTCGCTCGCCCTGCGCCCCGGCGCTTTCTACGCGGCCGGCGAGCCTGTCGCACAAGTAGGCGCCGGGGACAAAGTCCGCGTCCGCGCCCTGGTCGACGAGCCCGAGCTCGGCCGCGTCCGCGCCGGCCAGACCGTCCGCATCGCCTGGGACGCCCTTCCCGACGAGTTCTGGGAAGGCCAGGTCGAGCGCCTCCCCTCGGCCGTCGCGCTGCTGGGCACGCGCAGCGTCGGCGAAGTGTGGTGCACCATCGACAATCCCGGCGGCCGCCTGCTGCCCGGCATCACGGTCAATATCCAGATCCGCACCGGCGCGGCCGAAAACGTCCTGACCATCCCGCGCGAGGCCGTCTTGCGCCAGGGCGCGCTGGCGTCAGTATTACTGGTAGATTCCTCGGGGGCCGTCGCCCGCCAGGCCGTGCGCCTGGGCCTCCAGGACGCCGCCCGGGTTCAGGTCCTCGAGGGCCTCTCGGAAAATCAGGTAGTGCTGCTGCCCGGCGAGCGCAGCTTCGTCCCCGGCGACAAGGTGCAGCCCAAGGTGGGCTCATGAGCGCCCCTGGCCCGCTGGCGCTGCTCGCGGCCCGCTGTTGGCAACCCCTGATCCTCCCTCGCGCAAGGCTCATGAGTGCCGCCTGCCGGCTGGCGCTGCTGCCGCTGCTCGCCGCCCGCCGTTGGCAGCCCCCCGTGATCCTCCTTCGCCCGGGGCTCATTAGAGCCGCCTGCTGGCTCTTGCTGTGCGCCCTCCTCGCCGCCGCGGCGGAGAGTCCCGCCGAAACAGCATTTGCGCAGGGCCAGGCGGCCTACACCGCCGAGGACTTCAAGAAGTCCGTCGAGTTGTTCGAGAAGGCGGCCACGTTCGAGCCCAAAGTTTCCCGCTACCACCACTGGCTCGGCAAGGCCTACGGGCAGCGCGCCGATCGCGAGCGCAGCTTCGGCCTGGCCCGCAAATCCGTCGGCTCGTTCCAGCGCGCCGCGGATCTCGATCCGCGCAGCGTGCCGGCGCTGGCCGATCTGTTTGAGTACTACCTGCACGCGCCCCGGATCGTCGGGGGCGGGGAAGGGAAGGCCCGCGCCCTGCTGCCGCGCCTCAAGGAGCTCAGCCCCGCCGACGCTCACCGCGCCGAGGCCTCCTGGCATCTCAAGAAGAAGGATTACCCCGCCGCCGAGCAGTCCTTCCGCCAGGCCCTGGACGCCGAGCCCTCCCGCGTCGGCCGCTATCTCGACCTCGCCTCCTTTCTCGACGACCGCCGCCGCCACGACGACGCCGCCGCCCTGCTCGAGCGCGCCGCCAAGGTGGCGCCCGACTCCGCCGAGCTGCTCTTCGCCCGTGCCCGGCACCTGGTCGCGGCGAAGAAGGACCCCGCCCAGGCGCGCCGTATGCTGGAGCAATATCTGAAGGCGGCCCGCCTCCCCGACGACCCGCCGCTCTCCGAGGCCCGCGCGCTCCTCCAGCAGCTCGGCGCCTGACGCCATGTTCGTCGACTCCCTCCGCTTCGCCCTGGCCGCCCTGTGGGCCCACAAGCTCCGCGCCGGCCTCACCGGCCTGGGCATGACCATCGGCAACGCCTCCGTCATTCTCGTCGTGAGCGTCGCCCTCGCCGGCCGCTCCTTCGTGCTGCGTCTCATCGAGGGCGTCGGCTCCAATCTCATCTATGCCTACTACGCCCCCGCGGGCAGCCTGGGCGCGCAGCAGAGCGACGTCATCACCCTGGAGGACGCCGAGGCGGTCCGCCAGCATCTCGGCCCGCGCGCCACCGCCGTCGCCGCCGTGGTCACCGCCAACGACCGCATGGTCGTGGACGGCAAAGAGCGCGATATCACCGTGCTCGGATCGAGCGCCGAGTACCGCCTGGTGCGCAACCTGTCGATCGTCGCCGGCCGTTTCTACGACGCCGATGAGACGGCCGCCCGCGAGAAAGTCTGCCTGCTCACCCACGACCTGGCCCGCCGCCTCTACGGCTCGCCGCAGAACGCGCCCGGCGGCGTCCTCAAGGTTTTCGGTCTCCAGTTCACCGTGATCGGAGTCTTCCGCGAGACCATCCCCACCTTCGAGCAGACCGAGATCCTCGGCGAATCGGTCTTGATTCCCATCACGGTGATGAAGTACTTCGTCCCGGTGCTGCGCGTCGACCCGCTCTACGTCTCGGTTCGCTCGCAGCAGGACGTCGAGCCGGCTACCCGCCAGGTCGAGCAAATACTTACCAGCCGCCACCGCCCCGGCGCCGTCTACAAGGTCGCCAACCTGGCGACCCTGCTGGCCACCGCCCGGCGGATCTCCTTCGCCCTGACGCTCGTGCTGCTGCTCGTCTCGGCCATCGCGCTGACCATCAGCGGCATCTTCATCATGAACATCATGCTCGTGACGGTCACCGAGCGGACCCGCGAGATCGGCATCCGCATGGCGCTCGGCGCGACGCGCCGGCAAGTCCAAACGCAGTTTCTGCTCGAGGCCGGCTCCATGAGTTTTCTCGGCGGCCTGCTCGGCATCCTGCTCGGCGTGGCCGCGCCGCTGCTCGGCCGCCGGCTGCTCGCCACTCTGAACGTCCCCGGCGTCGAGCTCCCGATCTCCGCGCTCTCGATCGTCGCGGCGCTGGTTGTCTCCTGCTCGGTCGGCGTAGCGTTTGGCCTGCTTCCCGCCTCCCGCGCCGCCCGCCTAAATCCCACCGAGGCCCTTCGCTATGAATAACCCAAATCCCCCGCGTGCTCACCGCTCTTCACTTTTGACTTTTGCCTTTTGCCTTTTGACTTTTGCCTTTCTTTTTCCCCGCCTCGCCCCCGCCGCCGAGATCCTCCCCCTGACCCTCCAGCAAGCCGTCCACCTCGCCCTCCAGCAAAACCCCGACGTCCTCCTCGCCCGCCTCGACGAGGCCAAGGCCCGCCACGCCGTCCGCGAGGCGCGCGCCCCGTTTTTCCCGCAGCTCGCCGCCGGCTCCGGACTGGCCTACAGCAGCGGCTTTCCCCTTTCCATCGAAGGGGCGGCGCCCTCCATCTTCCAGGCGCAAGGCTCCCAGTTCCTGTTCAATCGCTCGCAGTCTTTCCGGGCCAAGGAAACCTCGGAGATGGCCGCCGCCTCCGCGCACTCGACCGCCGCCAAGGCCGAGGAGGTCGCCTTCCGCGTGGCCTCGACGTATCTCGACTTCGAGCGCGCCACCCGCGCCGTCGCCGCCGCCCGCGCCCAAATCGAGCTCGCGCAGCGCCTCGAGCGCCTGGTCGACGAGCGCGTCCAGGCCGGACGCGAGATCCCTCTCGAGCTCACCCGCGCTCGCCTGAACACAGCCCGCGCCCGCGCCGCCCTCCGCCAGCTCGAAGCCCAGGCCGAGCTGCTCGAGCAGACCGTCCGCGCCGACCTGGCCCTCGGCGACGACGTCCGCGTCGCCTCGGTCGAAACGCAGCTCGCCGCGCAGCTCGCCCTGCCGGAAAACCAGGATGCCGCGGTCGCCGCCGCCCTCGCCGCCAGCCGCGAGATCCAGCGCCTCGAATCCATCCGCCGCGCCAAACAGTTCCAGGTCCGCGCCGAAGAGGGCGCGCGCTGGCCCCGCGTCGACCTGGTCGCGCAGTACGCCCTTCTAGGCCGTTTCAATAACTACGAGGATTTCTTCCGCAGCTTCCGCCGCCACAACGGCCAGCTCGGCTTGTCGGTTCAGGTCCCGCTCTTCGCCGGCCGCCAGATTGCCGCGCGCGTCTCGCAGGCCGAGTCGGAAGTGTCCCAAACTAGCCTGCGCCTGGCAGCCGCCCGCGCCGGTGTGGCCCTCGAGTCCCGCCGCCTGTTTCGCCAAGTCGAGCAGGCCGACTCCGCCCGCGAAATCGCCCGCCTCGACCTCGACCTGGCCCGCGAATCGCTCTCCGTGCTGCTGGCCCGCTTCGACGAGGGCCGCGTCAGCCTCCGCGAGATCGAGCAGGCGCGACTCATCGAGTCCCAGAACTGGGAGGCCTACTTCGACGCCCAGACCGCCGCCTCCAAGGCCCGACTCAGCCTCCTGCGCCAAACCGGTACACTCGAGGCCTCCCTTCGCTAAGCGATCCCATTCTGCCTCCTGCCTCCTGACTTCTGACTCCTGACTCCTGACTCCTGACTTCTGCTTGACTTCCCGCCTCCGCGCCCTCTACACTGAAGCATTAAGAATGCTCCTTTCGCGGGCTTTTGTTGCCTATCTGGCCAGAGAACTGGCGAAGCGGTTAGCGGACGGCCCCCTGGAGGTCGCCGATCGGGACTTGGTGCGCGAGGCGATCCACCATCTCATCACCGACGAGCTCTCCATCGAGGACCGCGTCAACGAGGAGGTGCGCGAGATCCTCGGCCAGTACTCCGACTACATGCGGCGCGAGGGCGTCAGCTACCAGGAGATGTTCAAGAGGACCAAGCGTCTGCTGCTGGCCGAGCAGAAGATCATTCGCGCCTCGGGACGCGAAACCGGCGACCACATGAAGCTCTCCCGCGACAAGATCAACGATCTCTCGCACAAAATGGCCGCCATGCTCCGTCGCGCCCCGCGCGTCAAGTTCAAGATGGAGTGGAACGACGTGCGCCTCGAGATCGTCAAGGGCTTCACCCAGATCCTGGTGGCCGAAGACCAGATCGACCACGCCGCCCGCACCAAGATCCGCTCCCAGAAGCGCGACATCCCCGAGGGCAGCGAAGAATGGGACCTGCTGTTCCGCCGCTACTACGACGACGAAATGCGCCGGTACGGCATCGACCTGGCCACGTTCTGAGCGCCGCTTGCGCCGCGTCGCAAGCTGCTATCCTCTCACGATGCAGCTCCGGCGCCGCGAATTCCTCGGATCGCTCGGCGCCGGCGCGGCAGTCTCCATGCCTGCTGGCATGACCTACGACGCGGCCGTGATCGGCGCCGGAACCTTCGGCGCCTGGACGGCGCATCACCTCCAGCGCGCCGGCCAGCGAGTGGTTTTGCTTGATGCCTACGGCCCCGCCAACGCCCGCTCGAGCTCCGGCGGCGAGTCCCGCGTCATCCGCATGGCCTACGGCCCCAACGAGATCTACACGCGCTGGTCGATGCGCTCGCTCGTCCTCTGGCAAGAGTTGTTCGAGCGCGTCGGCCAGCCGCTGTTCCACCAGACCGGCGTGCTCTGGACCGCTCCCCAGGACCATCCCTACACTTTGGATAGCAGCAAGACCTTGAAGGCGGCCGGCGTGCCCTTCGAGGCGCTCTCCGAGGCTGAGCTGAAGAAGCGCTATCCCCAGATCGCGCTGCCCGGCGGGACCATGGGAATCCTCGAGCCCGGCAGCGGCGCCTTGATGGCCCGCCGCGCCGTCCAAGCCGTGGTCGCCGACGCCGTCCGCCGCGGCGCTGTGTACTTGCCCGAGGCTGCGGCGGCGCCGGCCGGCAAGCGCCGCCTCCACGCCATCGCGACCACCGCTGGTCAGTCGGTCGCCGCCGGCCTGTTCGTCTTCGCCGGCGGTCCCTGGCTGCCGAAACTCTTTCCGAAGCTCCTCGCCGGCCGCATCCACCCCACGCGCCAGGAAGTGTTTTTCTTCGGCCCGCCGCCGGGCGACCGCCGCTTCGCCCCGCCCGCCATGCCGGTCTGGATCGGCTCAGGCGATGAGACCTACTCGATTCCCGACCTCGAGAGCCGCGGCTTCAAAATCGCCTTCGACCACCACGGGCCCGCCTTCGATCCCGACAGCGGGCAGCGCGCCGTCACCGCCCCCAGCGTCGCCGCCATGCGCAAGTTCCTCGCCCGCCGCTTCCCCGCGCTGCAAGACGCCCCGCTCGTCGAGTCGCGCGTCTGCCAGTACGAGAACACCTCCAACGGCGACTTCCTCATCGACCGCCACCCGGACTTCGACAATGTCTGGCTGGTAGGCGGCGGCTCCGGCCACGGCTTCAAGCACGGCCCGGCGCTCGGCGAATACGTCGCCGCCCGCCTCCGCGACGGCGGCCCGATCGACCCGCGTTTTTCACTGGCCACCAAAGAAAAGGTCCGCCACCGCGCCGTCTTCTAGCGAGGCTGCGCCTCAGACCGACAAGGCATGTTTCACCGCGGAGACGCCGAGGCCGCAGAGGAGGGCATGAAAGGCTCTTCTCTTCGTTCTCTGCGCCTCTGCGGTGGAATCAAAACTTGACTCAGTTGCGTCAACTTTGGCGCATCAAGCTGAGCAAGCTGCGCGCAGTCATCGGCGGTTCCAAAAGTTTTTCAGCTTGTTAATTCCCCTGCTTCACCCACGCCACGTTGAAATGCGCGTGCTTGATGGATTTCCGCGGCGCGTCCGCCGGCAGGTGGTTCAGGAAGTAGCTGTAGGAAGCATGCAGCGTCCCGTCGCGCGCTTGCAGGATCGACGGATAGTGGAAGGCGCCGGCCCCTGTCCCGCGCGTGTCGAGCTCCAGATGCCGCTTCCACTTCCAGCTCGCGCCCTCGTCGCCGGAGAGCGCCACCAGCAGCGAGTGGCGGCCGCGCTCCGTGTCGTTGTAGATCATCGCCCAGCTTCCATCCGCGAGGACGATCGCCTCCAGGCCCGCGCCGGGGTTGGGCAAATCGGTATCGACGACGGGCGACCACGTCACGCCGTTGTCGCGCGACTCGCTCGTGTGGATCCGTTTCGGCGGCGGGCCGTTGTCGCGCATGTAGGCCACCAGCGTTCCGTCACGCCTGCGAACGAGCGTCGGCTGGATCGCCCCCCCGCCCACCAACGGCTCGCTCGACGTCCAGCTCGCTCCGCCGTCGTCGGTAATCGCGATCAGCGAGAACGAGTAGCCGTCGGAATACAGCGGCACCAGGATCCGGCCCGAGGGTAGCTCCACCGGGTGCGCGCGGGTCATCCAGCCCAGCCGCGAGAAGTACTTGTCGGAGGCGCGCTCCAGCAGCCGCCGCAACGCCTCGGCCCGCGCGCCGTCGGCCTCAGGCAACTGCGGCTCGAGAATCTCTTTCACCTTGGCCGCGAAGTTCTTCGGTATTACCAGCAGGCTCTCGCTCGTCTCCCACCGCGGCGGCCCGTCCGGCCGCTGGTAGTCGCTCGAAATCCGGTACTTCATCAGCGCCGTGTGCCACTCGTTCGCCAGGATCACCGGCCACAACAGCCACAGCCGGCGCTTGGAGTCGATGAACATCGCGGGATTGCAGTCCGGAAACCCCGGCGTGTCGGCCAGCAGAAAGCGCGGCTCCCAGGCCTTCCGCCCGCGCCGCTGCCGCGCGCCCTCGACGATCACGTCGTCGGCGTTGCGCTCCCCGGAGCCGTGATACCAGCAGGTCAGCAGGTCCCCGTTCGGCAGCTCTACGACGCAGGAGGCGTGATTGTGCCAGCGCTCCAGCGGAAAAATCAGCTCGGCCTCCAGGAACGCCCGCCCCGCATCGGCGGCCATCGCCGCCGCGCCCCAACCGCCGAGGAAACTCCGCCGCGTCAAGGTCATGCCGGCATTGTAGTACACTGCCAGCGGATTCCGGTCGAGCGCGCCGTTCCTGATTGGACACCGTCATCGCCCATGAGATTCCGTCTCTCCGTGCCCTGCAAGCGGTGCTGCTATAGTGGCGGACGACATCGATCCGGCGATCGTTGTCACAGTGTATCGCACCAGCGGGATCGAAAGGTATTGGAGCCGAGAATGAAACTTACCTACGATGCGGAAGTGGATGTCCTGCGGCCCCTGTTCGCAGACGGTCCGGTCGAAGAGAGCGACGAGGACAAACCTGGAGTGATCCTCGACTACGACAAGGACGGCAACATTGTTGGCCTCGAGATCCTGAACGCCTCCAAACGCATGGAGAACCCCCGGGCCTGAGTTCGATCCATGGTCGGACGCACCATGCTGTCGCTGCGCCTGCCGCCCCCCACCCCCCAACCCCCATCCCCCAACCCCCAACATGGTCGGACGCACCATCTCCCACTACCGGATTGAGTCCGAGCTCGGCCGCGGCGGCATGGGCGTGGTCTACCGCGCCCGCGACCTGCGCCTCCGCCGCGACGTCGCCCTGAAGCTGTTGCGGGAAGAAATGGCCGGCCAGGCCGACCGCCGGGCGCGCGTGCTGGCCGAGGCTCGCGCCGCCGCCGCGCTGAACCACCCCACCATTACTACTATCTATGAGGTCGGGGAGGAAGGCGATCTGCTGTTCATCGTGATGGAGCTGCTCAGCGGCGGGACGCTGCGCGCCGCGATCGAGCAGGGTCCCATGCCGCCGCGGGCGCTCGCCCGACTCGGCGCGCAAGTGGCCGAGGGGCTGGCCGCCGCCCACGCCGAGGGCGTCGTCCACGGCGACATCAAGCCGGAAAATATCATGCTGCAGCCCGACGGGCGCGTCAAGCTGCTCGACTTCGGCATCGCCCGCCAGCTCGCCGAGCAAACCGTCACCCTGACCCGCGCCGCTCTCGACGCTCACTCGTCGGCGCCTCAGATGGCCGGCACCCTCGCCTACATCGCCCCCGAGCAGTTGCTGGGCGGCGAGGCCGGCCCCGGCGCCGATCTGTATTCCTTAGGGGTAGTGCTCTACGAGCTCGCCTGCGGCCATCGGCCCTTTCCCGGACCCACCGCCACGGCGCTGATGTCCCAGGTGCTGCACGACGATCCGCCGTCGCTCGGCGCCGCCGCCCCCGAGGCGCCGCTCGAGCTGGTCCGCATCGTCCACCAGCTGCTCGCGAAACAGTCCGCTTCGCGCTGCGCCTCGGCCCGCGGCCTGCACGCCGATCTGAACAACCTCGCCCGCGACCTGGAGCTGGGCGCGGCGGGGATTCCGGCCGCCGTGGCCGGCAAGCGCGCCATCGCCGTCCTGCCGTTTCAGTTGCTCACCCCCAACCCCGAGGACGAGTACCTCAGCGTCGCCCTGGCCGACGCCGTCATCAACCGCTTGAGCGCCGGCGGCGAGCTGCTCGTCCGTCCTACCAGTACCGTCCGCCGCTACCTCCAGCAGTCCGTCGATTCCCTGGCCGCCGCCCGCGAGCTCAACGTCCAGGTGGTCGTCGAGGGCAGCATCCAGAAGGTCGGCCCGCGGCTGCGGGTGCACGTGCAGGCGCTCGAAGCGCCCGGCGGCGCCGCGCTTCTCTCCGGTAAGTACGACTCGGAGATGGCCGACCTGTTCGGCCTCCAGGATACGGTCGCCGCCGAGCTCGCCGCCGCTCTGCTGCCGTCGCAACCGGCGGCCGCGCCGCCTGCCGAGCGGCCCACTCGCAACGCCGCCGCCTACCAGGCCTACCTGCGGGGCCGCGAGCGCCTGATCCGCTCCAACCGCTGGGATATTCGCACCGCCATCGAGATGCTCGAGAGCGCCACGGCGCTCGATCCGCGCTTCGCCGACGCCTGGGCGTCGCTGGCCGAGGCCTATCTGCTCCTGGCGGTTAGCTTCGATCCCAGCCCTCGCTGGTTTCGCCTCGCCGAGCGCGCCGTCCGCCGCGCCTCGTCTCTCGATCGCCACAACGCCGAAGCCCAGGTCGCCCGCGGGCAGATCTTGTGGTCGCCGGCCAAGCGCTTCCAGAATCGCGCCGCCCTCCGCGCCCTCGCCGCCGCCTTGCGCCGCCGCCCCGGCGCCACCTTGGCCGTCATCTGGCAGAGCCTGATTCTCTACCACGTCGGGCTGCACGACGAATCCATCGAAGGTATCAACAGTGCCTTAGCGGTGAATCCCGACGAGGCCGTCGCCCACGCCATTCTCGGCCAGGCCCTCACCTTCCAGGGCCGCTACGAGGAGGCCGACGAGTGCTTCGACCGCGCCGTCGCCCTGAACCCCGCCGCCATCTGGCCCAACGTGCTGGCGCCCATGGCGTCGTTGTTCGGCAACCGCCTCGACCGGGCCGCGGAAATGATTCGGGCCGGTCTCAAAGTCATGCCCGGCGACTGCTCTCTGATCAGTTGCGAGGCGTTGCTGTGGGTGAAACGCGGCGAGCGGCGCCGCGGCGTGCTGCTGATGCAGAAGGCCCTGCGCGGCGGCAAGACCCTCCTCCACACCCATCACCTGTGGCACAACGCCGCTGCCGCCTATGCCCTGCTCGGCAAGCCCGCCCCGGCCGTCGCCTTGCTCCGCAAGTGCGCCGCCACGGGCTTGCCCAACTATCCGGCCTTTCGCGACGACCCGCACTTCGCCGCGCTCCACAACCATCCGCCGTTTCTGCGCCTGATGGCTGCGCTCAAGAAGGAGTGGACGAGCTACCAGCGCGAGTTTGGAGGCTAGCCATGCGATTCGCAGCGACAGTTTTTCTGACGGCAGCCGTCACCGTCGGCCCCGCGCTCGCCCGGCCGGTAGTCAACGCCGTTGTCAACGGTGCCTCGTTCGACGCCGGCATCGCCCCCGGATCCTTGAGAGGCATCGGCCAACTGGGGATGTCCGGGAGTTGAAGGGCAGCATCCCTCTGCGAAGGCGGCGCGCTCCCAGCATTGAGGAGATGAACGGGGCCATCGCGCGCGGCTGGTCCGGGACATGAGGGCGTTGGACACTAATGTCCTGGTGCGATACGTCGCGGCCGACAATCCGACACCCGTTGCGCGGCGACACAATCACCCGGCGTCGATCGCCACGGTGACGAGCAAGGGCCAGATCACCCTCCCCAGCATGGCTCCTTACCTCCGATCGGTCTCCTTACTCTCAAAATATCACAAGAAGCCGGCCGCCCCGTCAGCGCACCGCGAGCGTAACCGTATTGCTCGTGGCGTTCCCAATGGCGACCGTCAATTGCACGCTGTCGCCGGTGGGGGCCCCGGCGGGCACCGTTACGTTGAGCTGATACAGTCCCACCGCTCCCGGCGTCAGCCCCGAGAACAACAGCGGCGCTTCCATATTCCCAATCGTCACCACGGGCCGCTGCGTGGTGCGGGCCAGCGGCTCGGCCGACGGCGCCCCCGCGCCGCTCGCCACCGCCGGCGACACCGCTCCCAGCCCGGTCGCATAAATGATGATCGCCTCGCTGCGAACCGCCGGGTTGGCTGCCGTGATCGTCGTAAAGTCGATGTTGCGCTGGATGGCCCCGGGGTAGAGCCCCGGCGCCAGCGCCGCTATCGGAACCGTCACGGCCGGGCTGGCCACCCCCAGCACCGTCACCACCATCGAAGCGGAAGCCTTGCCTTGCATCTCGAAGGGGACTTGGGCGTTGATTTGCAGCTCCGAAACGAAGTACAGCGGCATCTCCACGCCGTCCATGGTGACGCGCGTGTCGCCCAGCAGCGTGGGCAGCGGAACGCTCCCTGCCTCCAGCCGCGAGGTAGCCAGGCCGGTGCTGTAAAGGGAAACAATTCCCCCCGGCCCATAGCGCGGGCCATTGTCGGCGTTGCTCACCAACCCGGCGGGGTTGATGCGCGGCGCCGGCGTCGCGCGGCTCATGCCGTAAATCGTGATCGTCCCGCTGACCTCGTTAGATACGACCAGTAGGGGACTCGCGGTCGGGCTGTCCTGGGCCCGGATGAACGTCATGCCCTCGGGCCCCAGATCCCCGGCCGTGCCGTTCGCCGGGCTGCCCGTGAAGTCGCGGTTGTTCAGGTATTGAACAAACCGCGGCGACCGCGGGTTGGAGAGGTCGTAGACCAGCACCCCGCCCATCCGCTCCAGGCAGATGAACGCGTAAGTCGTCCCGAACGCCTCGCCGACCGCGACACTCTCCGGCTCCGGCCCGCGGTTGTCGCTGCGCTCGTCGAACGAGCGGTTGCTGTCGTGCGTCGCATTGAAGTCCCCCGGGTAAGCGGCGGCGGTGATCCGCTCGAAGTCCTCGCCGCTGTCGTAGACCAGCGCGCCCTGGACGGTCCAGATCGAGAACGACCGGCCGCCGAAGGAGTGCAGCCGGTCGAAGTCGCCGTCGCCGTCGGTGTCGCCGGTGGCGCCGGTCACCAGCAGCCGGCCGAGGTTGATATCGAGCTTCAGCCGCTCGGCGTCGGGGAAGGCCGTCGGGTCCAGGCGCAGCGTCGAGACGCGCGCCTCCTCGTCGAAGCCGGCGTAGGGCCGCGGATCGCCCTCGTTGGCCGTCACCAGGAACGTCTCGGTCCCCACGCGGAAGTTGGCGATGCCGTCCGGCTGATACATACCGAGCACCGGCCAGTTGGCGATGTTGATCCGCCCGTCGCCGTCGCTGGCGTCCAGGCCGTTGCGCGGCAGGCGATGGTCCTTGTAGCCCAGCGGCAGGATCGCCGTGAATCGGCCGGCCTCGAGGTCCAGCACCCCGATGGCGTTGTTCTCTTGCAGCGTCACCCAGGCGGTGCGGGAGTCGGCCGAGACGGTGATATACTCCGGCTCCATGTCCTGCGGCACGGTCGCCCCGGGCCCGGTGATGCGGACGTCGGGAGGCAGCGAGGCCCGCGGGAAGTCGCGGAAGTGGGCGTTGACCACGTTGGCCTGCGTCAGGCTCGCCGCGCCGCCGGAGATATCGATGATACTCACGGAGCCCTCCGGATCGATCGTGTAGCTGGGGTTCGGCTCGCCCTCGTTGGCCACCAGCACGCGGCGGCCGTCGGGCGTGAAGGTCACTTTGTCGGGAACCGCGCCCACCCGGACCTGGCTCAGGAACCGGCCGCTCGTCGAGTCGAAGAAAATGGCTTGCCCGGGATCGGTCCGGGTATTGTTTTCGACCACCGCCACGACGATCCCGCCGCGGGCGTCCACGCTGTTGGGCTGCCGCCCGTAGGGGGTCAGATCGATCGACTGCACCAGCCGCGGCTGCGCCGGATTGGAAATGTCGATCACGTCGATGGCGCTCGTCCGGGTATTGGTGCTATACAGGCGCCGCGTGCTGGCGTCGTAGGCCTCCACCTCGGCCCCGCTCTGGTTGAAGATGCCCGTGGCGTGGGTCCCCAGGACTTGCAGACGGATCTGCGCGGAAACTATCGTGACGAGCACGCCGCTCAGAGCGGCCGCTCGCAGAATCAGCTTTACCGGTCGCATGATGCCTCCTTCGCCGGCGGCAGGTATAACCTGCTGAGGGTGCTGGTATCTTACACCCTGGCAGCCGGCCGTTGTCAATCCGGGCGCGGCGCGTGGTAGATTCAAACACCGAGTACTCATTGATGGAGCTGCTGCTTCGCGACCTCCGCTACGGCGCCCGGTCCCTCCTCCGGGACAAGGCCTTCGCCGCCACAACCTTGCTGACCCTGGCGGTTTGCATTGCCGCCAACACCGCCACCTTTGCGGTGGTCAACTCCGTCTTGCTGCGGCCCCTGCCGGTTCCCGAAGCCGGCGCCATCCTGCTGCTCTCCAACCAGTATCCCAAGGCCGGCGCCGGAGAAAGCGATTTCTCAAGCGCGGGCGATTACTACGACCGGCTGAAGGCGGTCACCGCCTTCCAGGAACAGGCCATGTTCCGCTTCAGCAACCAGGCCGTGGACCGCAACGGCGCCCCCGAGCAGGTCCTGGGCATGACTGCTACACCATCCCTGTTCCGGCTCTTGCGGATTCCCCCGGCGCTCGGCCGGACCTTCAGCGACGCCGAGGGCGAGACCGGCGCCGAGCAAAAGGTCGTCCTCAGCCATGGGCTATGGCAGCAACTTTACGGCGGCGCGCCCGGCGTCCTGGGACGCGAGCTGCGCCTCAGCGGGCGCCCCTTCACGATCCTGGGCGTGATGCCGCGCAGTTTTGTGTTCCTCAATCCGGAGGTCCGCTTCTGGACGCCCCTGGCGTTCACCGCGCAGGAGAAGGCCGGCTACCATAGCAATAATTGGTATCACGTCGGACGGCTCCAGCCCGGCGCCGGCGCCCCGCAGGCGCAAGCGCAAGTCGACGCCCTGAACGCCGCGAATCTCGAGCGCTTCCCCCAGTGGCGGGAGCTTCTCATCAATGCCGGCTTTCACACCAAAGTGGAACCGCTCCAGGAGATGCTCGTCCGGGACGTCAAAGGAGCCCTCTATTTGCTGTGGGGCGGCGCGGCCTTCGTGCTCCTGATCGGAGGACTGAACATCGCCAACCTGGCGCTCGCCCGCTTCACGCTGCGGCGCAAGGAGCTGGCGACCCGGCTGGCCCTCGGCGCCGGACGCGCTCAACTGACGCGCCAATCGATCGTCGAAAACGTGCTCCTCGCCTCCACCGGCGGCCTGGCCGGCGTGGCGCTCGGCGCCGCTCTCCTACGGGCCTTGACCACCGTCGGACTCGACCGGCTGCCGCGAGCGCAGGAAGTTCACATCGATCTCACCGTGGTTCTCGCCGCCCTGGCCGCGGCGGTCCTGGTCGGCGTCTCGATCGGGTTCCTCCCCCTGGCGCAGTTCTTCAAGGTCAGCCTCACGAGCGTGCTCCACGAGAATAGCCGCACAGGTACTGGTGGAAGGCGGGCGCGCCAGGTTCGTCAGGGTCTGGTCGTCGCCCAGGTCGGATTCGCATTCGTGCTTCTGGTCGGCGCCGGATTGCTGGTGGCCAGCTTTCGCCGGCTCCTCCAGGTCTACCCGGGATTCCAAAGCGAAGGCGTCATCACGGCCTCCACCAGCGCGCCGCCGTCCCTCTACCGCGGCTCTCCCGAGCTGCGGGTTCTGATGCGACGGACCCTCGAGGCGATCCGGCGCCTGCCCGGCGTCACCGCCGCCGGGGCCACCACCTCCATCCCGTTTGGCGGCGGCTATAGCGACAGCGTCATCCTGGCCGAGGGCTACGCGATGAAGCCAGGCGAATCGCTGATCTCTCCCCGCCGGATCATCATCACTCCCGGCTACCTCGAGGCCATGAACATTCCGCTGCTGCGAGGCCGCTACTTCGAGGAAGGCGACATCCACACCTCCCCGCCGGTCGTCATCGTCGACGAACGCCTGGCCCGCCGGTTCTGGGCGGACCGCGATCCCGTCGGGCAGCGCATGTATCAGCCCTCCAGTCCGAGCGACGTCTACAAGATCGATGAGCGAACGCGGTGGCTGCGGGTGGTGGGAGTCGTGCGGTCCATCCGGCTCGAAGATCTCGCCGGAACCGGCAGCCCGGTGGGCGCTTACTACTTCCCGTGGGCCCAGAATCTGACGCGCAGTTTTACGTTCGCCGTCAAGACCACGGCCGATACCGGCGCCGCGATCCGGACGGTCCGCGGCGAAATCGCGAGGAGCGATCCCGAGCTGGCCTTATTCGACGTCCGGCCCATGGCGGAGCGAGCCGCGCTCTCGCTGTCTTCCCGCCGCGCGTCGATGACGCTGGCGCTCGGCTTCGGCGGCCTGGCGCTGTTCCTTTCGGCGGTGGGCATTTACGGCGTCCTGGCGTATCTCGTGACCCAGCGCCGGCGCGAAATCGGCATCCGCATCGCTCTCGGCAGCACCGCGGCCGGCGTCCTGAAGCTGGTGTTGCGAGAAGGACTGCTGCTGGTGGGAAGCGGTCTGGTTCTGGGAATCGCCGGTGCGGTCGCGCTGCGCAAGGCGGTCGAGAACGAGATCTACGGGGTTCGGCCGCTGGATCCGGTGGTCGTCGGAGCCGCGGCCGCGGTTCTGGCGATGGTCGCATTCGCCGCCTGCCTGGCGCCGGCCCGCCGCGCGATCGAGGTCGATCCCGTCGTCGTGCTGAGCGAGCAATAACACCCGGCCGTGGGGGCCGGCTCAATTGTCATCCCGAGCGAAGCGAGGGACCTGCTGTTGCGGCGCGGCCAGGCTCGAGGCGAGACAAGACTCCGGTTTGAGTTTGGGTGCGCGTTGATGCTATACTGCGCCCTGTTCCGAGGCGATATTTATGCCGGTGAAGCACGCATCCCGCGCCGGAGTTCGGGCCGCTGCGATGATTCTTTTGGTTGCCGCGGCGGTCCTTTTGCCGGCCCTGCTGGCGGCGCAAGCACAATCGCCGTTCGGCGTTGCCCAGCCCACGGCGGACCCGCCGCTGACGCTGCGCCAGGCGGCCGGCGAGCTCGTCAAGCTGGTCATGGCGGCCGCCATGGGTATTGTTGTGACCCTCGTCCACAAGCACTACCACCGGGACAAGCCGCTGCCGCGCTCGCTCCAGCAGGCCCAGATCCTGCTGTGCATCTCCGGGGCGCTTCTGATGGTCATCATCGGCGACTCCTTCGCCCGCGCTTTCGGCGTGGCCGGGGCCGCTAGCATCATCCGCTTCCGCACCCCGGTCGAGGATCCCAAGGACACCATCCTGCTGTTTCTGCTGCTCGGGCTGGGGATGTCCTGCGGCTTGCAGTACTACTGGGTAGGATGGCTGGGGACCGCCTTCCTGTGCGTGTTCCTGGCGGTGCTCGACCGCTTCGGCGAGACCAAGCGGCGTTCGATGATGCTGGAGGTGATGGCCGAGGGACCGAAGTTCCCCACCGAGCACGTGCAGCGCGTCCTGGGAGCTTCGGTGGACTTCTACGAGTTCCGCGAAGTCACCGAAGGCGAGGATGAGTCGACGGTGCGCTACCACGTTACCCTCGACCCCGCCGCCTCGCTCTCCTGGCTGAGCCAGCAGTTGATGGCCGGCGGCCAGGCCGGCGTGAAGTCGGTTTCCTGGGAAGCCCCCAAGCGGGAAGGCTAGATGCCGGCCGCGATCGCGACCTCCAGGAAAACCCGCCAGCAGCCCGGACGCGCCGCCCCTCCGCGCGAGCAGCTCGTGCTGGCGCCCGCCGAGCGCCTCGACGCCATCCTCGGCGTCATCCGCTCCGCGCGCCGGGAGCTGACCCTCTCGATGTTCCGCTGCGACGATTTTCGCGTGCTCGACGAGCTGGCGGAATGCCTGCAGCGCGGCGTCAAGGTCCGGGCGCTGCTGACGCGCCGCGCCAAGGGCTGGCGCAAGCGCCTCAAGCAGCTCTGGCGATTCCTCAAGAGCATGGGCGCCGAGGTGCACCGCTACGGCGACCGCGTCGTCAAGTACCACGCCAAGTACATCGTCGCCGACGACGGCCCGGCGCTGGTGGCTTCGCTCAACTTCACCCGCAAGTGCTTCACCGACACCAGCGACTTCCTGCATATCACCTATGACCGGGAAGTAGTGGAGGGCCTGACGCGGCTCTATGAGACCGACTGCGACGCCAAGGAGTCCTCCCTCCCGGAGGGCCTCACCGACCGCCTGATCGTCGGCCCCCACCGGGCGCGCGCGCAGTTCACCGCGCTGCTCGAGCAGGCCCGCAAGAGCATCCGCATCATCGATCCGAAGCTGACCGATCCGGCCATCGTCAACTTGCTGCGCGCCCAGAAGGCCGCCGGCCTCACCGTGGAGGTTCTCCGCAAGGCCAAGGTGGGGAATTTGGTGTCGCACGGCAAGATGATGGTGATCGACGACGAGGTAGCGGTGATCGGCAGCATCTCGCTGGCCGCGCTGGCCATGGATTTCCGCCGCGAGGTGGGCCTGGTGATCCACGACCCCGCCTCGGTGCGCCAACTGGCGGGCTTCTTCCAGGAGATGGCCGCTCAACGGACATCTCTGTCGAAAGTGTTCTCCGCTCGCAAACGCAGAAAGGCCCCTCCATGAGCCCGAGCCCTCGCGCGCGGCGGCGGATCGTGGTGTGCAGCGCCTGGATCCTCGGGCTGGCGCTTGCCCTGACCCTGCCCCTGCTGCCGGGCGTGCTGGCCGGACCGGCGGCCGAATCGCCCGACCCGCCGCAGGATCAGCCCCAGCAGCCGGGAAAAAAGAAGAAGGACAAGAAGAAGAAGGACAAGAAAAAGAAGGACAAAAAGGCGCCCCAGCCCGAAGCGGCCGATCCGCAAAAAGCCGCTGCCGAGAAGGAAGCCGAAGAAGAGAAGCGCGGCGGCCGCTTCCGCTTCGTAATGGCCAAGCGCCCCTCGATCCGCGTCCGCAAGGTCGCCCGCGCCGATTTTCGGGTCAAATCCCAGCTCGACTTTTCGAGCTTCCTGCCCAAGAACCCCAGCGAGCGGCAGCCCGGCGAAGGGCTGCTCGACCTGCACCGCATGCGGGTCGGCGTCGAGGGAAACTTCCTCAAGCACTTCGAGTACGAGTTCGAGTACGAGTTGCGGGACCGGCTGGCCGACGTCCTGGGTATTGATCCGACTGAGGTGCAGCATCCCTGGCGCGACGCCTGGGTCAACTTCCGCTATCTGCGTGATTTTCAGATCCGCGCCGGCAAGTTCAAGATTCCCTTCAGCCGCGACCAGCTCACCGGGCCGACCAACCTGGACTTCGCCTTCCGTTCCCGGCTGGCCAGCCAGCTCGCCCCGGCCCGCGACATCGGCATCGTCGCCCATGGACGCTTCTTCCGGCGCGCCCTGAGCTACGAAGCCGGCATCTTCAAGCAGGACGGCGAGAACGCCGAGTTCACCGACGACGAGCCGGAGGTCGCCGTCCGCACCGGCAGCGGCCTGCGCACCTTCGCCGGCCGCGTGACCGGCGAGCCCTTGCGCTACCTCGGCGTCCCCAAGGCGCTTCGCCGTCTCGAATTGGGCGGCGCCTTCGCCTCCACCACCGTCCCGCAGGGCCTGCGCAGCCTGCGCGGCCGCATGGCTACTGGCGAGACCTTCTTCCCGCGCTTCTTTGTCCACGGCCACCGGCTCCGGATCGGCACGGAGCTCAACTGGGAGCCGGGTCCGTTTTCCCTCCGCGGCGAGTTTGTGCACGTCAGCGAGGAGCGCCGCGGCCAAAGCCTCGCCGGCCGCGATCTGCCGAACCTCGTCTCCCGCGGCTGGTACCTCAGCGGCTCTTGGGTCGTGACGGGCGAGAAAAAGCAGGGCGGCGTCGAGCCGCGCAAGGATTTTCTCCTGGAGCGCGGCCTGGGGGCGGTCGAGCTGGCCGGTCGCTGGGAAGCCCTGCGGTTCGGCAGCGCCCAGCACCTCGGCCGGCCCCTGCGCATCGAGCGCGCCTCCAACGTCCTGGGCAACAGCGACCGGGCCTGGACCGTGGGCGTCAATTGGTACTGGAACCGGCACATCAAAATACAGTTCAACGCCATCCGGGAGCGGATCGAGGATTTCGAGGAGTCCCGCCGGCGCACACCGCTATTGGGGCATCCGATCTACTGGACACGCTTGTGCCGGGTACAGTTTGTGCTGTAAGCTGGTAGTAACGGAGGGCTAGGGGTATGCGGTTCGCGGGGCTGAGAAGATCGGCGTGGGCAGTTTGTCTGCTGGCGTTCGGCGGGCTGCCGGCGGTGTCCCAGACTGTCGACCAGTTTTTTGACGACAGCGTCCTGCACGAGATCTATCTCGAAATCAACCCCAACGACTGGCAGACGTTGAAGAACAACTTTCTGTCGAACAAGTACTATCCCGCGAATTTCCGCTGGCGCAACATCACGGTCGAGAACATCGGGATCCGCTCGCGCGGCCGGGGCAGCCGCAGCGGGACCAAGCCGTCCCTGCGTCTCGACTTCAACCACTACGAGGACAAACAGCGGTTCCTGGACATGGGCTCGGTGAACACCGACAACCACACTCAGGACGCCGCTATGATGCGGGAGCGCATCGGGATGCTGCTGTTCAAGCGCATGGGCCTGCCCTACGTGCGCGAGGCCAGCACCAAGCTATACGTCAATGGCGCCTACGCCGGCCTGTTCGGCATCGTCGAAGCCGTCGACAGGCGCTTCCTGAAGATTCATTTCAACGAGAACGACGGCTATCTCTACAAGTACAACCCGCTCAACGAGGGCTACCACTTTGAGTACCGCGGCTCGGACCTGGGCCGTTACGTTCCCGAGCCCTACGAGCCGGAGACGCATGAGAAGAACCCCGACGCCCGCTCGATCGAGCTTCTGACGCGCACCATGAACCAGGTCTCCGACGGCGACTTCCCGCGGGCCATGGGCACGCTGATCGATCTGCGGAACTTCGTGGTCCACGTCGGCATCGAGAATTTCCTGACCGAGTTCGACGGCATCCTCGGCGACGTCTTCGGTATGAACAATTTCTACCTCTACCGCTCCGAGCGCAGCGACTTCCACTACCTGGTCCCCTGGGACAAGGATGGGATTTTCAACGAGCCGAACCGCCCGATCTTCCAGAACGCCGACCAGAACGTCCTGATGCGGCGGTCGCTGGCGATTCCCGCGCACCGCCAGGCGTACCTGGAATCTTTGGTCCGGATGACGGCGCTCACCGGCGGCGAGGGCGGCTGGATGGACCAGGAGGTCGACCGCGTCTACGCCCAGATTCGCGACGCCGTCTACGCCGACACCCTCAAGCAGTGCTCGCCGGGCGGGGTTCATCGGGCCTGCACCAACGAGGAGTTTGAGACCGACGTGCGGTTCCTCAAGCGGTTCGCGCGCGAGCGCGGAACCAATACCATGCGCGAGGTCTTCGCCGCCGGCTTCAACTACGCCTTTGCGGCGCCGCGGCCGGGCGAAGGCGGCATCGTCAACGCCGCCACCAACCTGGCCGGCGCGGTCGCTCCCGGCTCGCTGGTCAGCGTTTACGGCGAGCGGTTTGGCGAGGTCATCGACGTCGCCCGCTCCCTGCCGCTGCCCACCACTCTCGGCGGAGTTTCCATCACCATGAACGGCTTTAGCGCGCCGCTGCTGTTTGTCTCGCCGGGCCAGTTGAACGTGCAGGTGCCGTGGGAGGTCCGCCCGGGACTGGCGACCGCGACGGTGATCGTCAACGGCGTTCCGGGCAATACCATCACGTTAAACGTGGGATTCCATTCGCCCGGCGTGTTCGCGGTGGTGCACCACGCGGACGGCGCGCTGACCACCGACCGCCCGGCGGCGGCTAACGACGTCCTGGTGGTTTACGCGAACGGTCTGGGCGCCGTAACGGCGCCGCAACGGACCGGACAGGCGGCGCTGGGGGATCCGCTGGCTCATACGGTTGACACGCCTTCTGTTACTATCGGAGGGGTGGAAGCAGCAGAAGTGTTTTTTTCGGGTTTGACCCCGGGATTTGTCGGCCTCGCTCAGATCAACGTGAGAGTGCCGGCGGGGGTCCCGGCTGGGGCGAGAACCCCTCTGGTGGTCCAGATCGGATTCCAGAGAGCTCCGGCCGTGTTGATCGCCACCAACTAAAGGCGGCGGCGATTTCGGGTTAGGCTCTGGGTTCTGCGCGGCGTAACTATGCCGGGTTACAGAGCGAGGATGGTCGCATCTGGCCTGGTAGTCGCTGGGCTGTGCGCGCTCGCTGTCGGCCAGGCAGCGACGCTCGGGCGATACCCCTATCTCCAAAACGCGGGAAGCGACCGGGTCACCGTTCTTTGGACGACGGCCGAGCAGCCGGCCTCCGCCGTGGTGCAGTATTCTACCGACCGCAGCTATTTGCTGGCGGCCGAAGCGGCGACGGTCCGGTTCGGCACCACGCAGACCGGGCTGAGCGCCGCCTACTTTCAACACCAGGCGGAGCTGCGCGGGCTGCGCCCGAACACCGAGTACTTCTACCGGGTAGTGGTGGACGGTCAGGCCCTGACCTCAGGCGATGCGTTTCGGACCGCCGGCTCCAACCCCTTCACGTTTCTGGCCTTCGGCGACAGCGGCCAGGACAACCTCAACCAGCGGGAGCTGGCGCGGCTGATGCTGCGCGAGAACCCGGCGCTGGTGCTGCACACCGGCGACATCGCCTACGAGTCGGGCACCTTCGAGCAGTTCCAGCGCACCTACTTTGGTTATTACCAGGATCTAATGAAGCGGGCGCCGTTTTTCCCGGTGCCGGGCAATCACGAGTACTACACGCAGAACGCCGCCCCCTACCTGGCCCTGCACTCCTTCCCGGCCGACGGCGTCCCGTCGGTCGATCGCGGCCGCTACTACTCCTTCGACTGGGCCAATGTTCATTTCGTCGCGCTCGACACCAACATGCCGCTCGAGAATGCGGTGACCGGCCGCGGGCAGATGTTGCAGTGGCTGGACAGTGATCTGGGGGGCACGCGGGCTTACTGGCGTATCGTCTATTTTCACCACCCGGCCTTCCCCACCGAACGGCATGAGCAGGGTCCGATTTCCTCGGTGGTCCGCGATCGCCTGGTTCCGATCCTGGAGCGCCACCGGGTGCCGATCGTCATCAGCGGGCACGAGCACAGCTACCAGCGCAGCTTTCCGATGCGTGCCCGCGAGCGGGTCGAAGCCGGGCAGGGCACGGTGCACATTATCACGGGCGGCGGCGGCGCGGCGCTCTATTCGGTGGTTCCCCGGCCCTGGCTAGCGGAGGGCCAGTCGGCGCACCACTTCATGCGCGTCACGGCTGACGGCTTCAGCCTGCGCGTGCAGGCGGTGCGGATCGACGGGCAGGTGATCGACAACTTCGAGCTGAAGCCGCCGCCCATCCTGGCGGCCGGCGCGACGGTCGACGCCGCGTCGTTCGGCCGCGCCATCGCCCCCGGCGGGCTGATCAGCATCTTCGGATTGCAGTTCGCGCCGCGCGACGCGGCGGCGACCACGGTGCCGCTGCCCGCCGAGCTCGGCAGCGTCAGCGTCACCCTCAACAACCGGTCCTTGCCTCTGCTGTACGTTTCCGGCACCCAGATCAACGCGCAGTTGCCGTTCGACGTCTCCGGACCTGTCACGCTGCGCGTGACGACGCCGAATGCGGCGTCTGCCGAGGTGCAGGCGACCGTCGCCGAAGTCGCGCCGGCGATCTTCAACGGCGCCATTCTGCGCCGCGACTTTACGGTGGTGAACTTCAACGCTCCGGCCGACCCGGGCGAGTTCATCTCCGTCTACCTGACCGGCCTCGGACGGGTCAACGGCTCCATCGTCGCCGGCCAAGCGGCCCCGACCACGCAGCTTTTGACCGTCCGCGTGCCCGTCGAGGTGCGCATCGGCGACTTGACGGTGACGGCGGCGTTTGCGGGCCTGGCGCCGGGCTTCGTCGGCCTCTACCAGGTGAACGCGCAGGTGCCCGAGGGAATCGAAGGCGGCAGCCATCCCTTGCGGATCGTGGCCGGCGGCGTGCTCAGCAATACCATCACCCTGCCCGTGCGCGGCCAGCCGCGACCGCCTCCGGAGCCCGAACCGTAGTTCGCGAACTTGGTCACGACTCACCTCGGGGCTCTCGTTCGAACCAGCGATAAACGGCTGGAACCACGAGGAGTGTCAGCAGCGTGGAGGTAACCAGCCCGCCGATCACCACAGTGGCCAGCGGACGTTGGACCTCGGCGCCGGCGCCCGTCGAGAGGGCCATGGGCACGAACCCCAGGCTGGCTACCAGGGCTGTCATGAGCACCGGCCGGAGCCGCGTTTGTGCCGCCTGCGAGACCGCCGCTTCCGCTGGAAGGCCCTGCTGGCGAAGCTGCAAGACGTAGGTCAGCAGCACCACGCCGTTCAGCACCGCAATGCCGAACAGGGCGATGAAGCCGACGCCGGCCGAGATGCTGAAGGGCATCCCGCGGGCGAGTAGCGCGAAGATCCCGCCGGTGGCGGCGAGGGGGATGTTGAGAAAAATCAGCACCGCCGGTCTGACCGATTGAAAGTTCAGATAGAGCAAAACGAAGATCATCACCAGGGCTGCCGGCAGGGCAATCATCAGCCGTCGGCTGGCGCTCTCTAACTGCTCGAACTGGCCGCCCCATTCGATCCAGTAGCCCGGTGGAATGCGCACCTCCGCCTCGATGGCGCGGCGGGCGTCCGCGACGAAGCCGGCAAGATCCCGGTTCCTCACGTTGACCTCCACGCTGATGCGCCGGTGGATGTTCTCCCGGCTGACTTGCGCCGGGCCTTCCTCCTCGATTACGTCCGCCAGCTGCGCCAGCGGGATGAAGTGGCCCTCGTCATCTCCCACTTTGAGATTCTTGAGCGCTTCCACCGTCGATCGATTACTCGGATCGAAGCGGACCTGCAGGGCGAATCGCTTGTCGCCCTCTATGACCTGGCCGGCGACCTTCCCCCCGACCGCCTCGACCGTATTGAGAACGCTCGAGGCGTTCAATCCGTGGCGCGCGATCGCTTCGCGCCGGATGCGAATCCTCAGGTAGGGAAGACCCGCGACCTGCTCGGCTTTTACGTCGGCGGCCCCCGGCACTTTGCGCAGCACCGCTTCGATCTGCTGGGCCCTCTCGCGGAGCAGATCAAGGTCTTCTCCGTATAGTTTCACGGCCACATCCGAGCGCACGCCAACTTCCATCAATTCCCGCATTCGCATCTCGATAGGCTGCGAGAAGCTATAGGCAGGGCCCGGCGCCTCTCGGTTCAAGGCTTCTCTCATCGCCTCAATTAATTGCTCCTTGGTTTGCTTCAACGGCCACTGTGACTTGGGCTTGAGCATGACGTAGATGTCGCTCTGGTCAATCGCCATGGGGTC
>Ga0247727_10004547_pt1 | contig 29294 bp, 23 predicted proteins | sample WisWelCaveWW1625_FD_202498 | JGI IMG/M metagenome (GOLD analysis project Ga0247727, IMG submission 202498) | Biofilm microbial communities from Wishing Well Cave, Virginia, United States - WW16-25 | ecosystem: Environmental > Aquatic > Deep subsurface > Groundwater > Cave microbial mat | place...
ACTTCCTGGCAGATCAATCATACCGCTGAAAACCGGCAGAGAAATAATTTTGTCGAAAATGAATAATCGCTGGGACGCTACTTAATTTCACCTAACTTGCTTATATGCGAAACAAAGTTTCGCTTAGCCAACACCCGTGTGTTGTCAATCCGCTACTCCGTTTCGTATATCCCAAGATATGCAATTTTAAATAAACGTGTTACAAAGTTGATTTTCCGGACCTCTCTGCGCCCGTTCGTGAGATGCCATTGCCTTTCGCTTCGTGAATAGAAAAAAAAGGCCGGAACATTGTCCAGCCTTCATTCAAAAATTCAGTGAATCAAAAATTCAACACCTTTTAGACCACTCCCTGATCCAGCATCGCATCCGCAATCTTCACGAATCCGGCAATGTTTGCACCTTTCACATAGTTCACCGCATTTCCTTCGGTACCGTACTTCACGCACGACTGGTGAATGTTGATCATAATGTTGTGAAGTCGCTGATCCACTTCTTCCCTTGTCCACGACAAACGAAGCGAGTTTTGTGACATTTCGAGACCTGAAGTGGCAACACCCCCGGCATTCGACGCTTTGCCCGGTGAGAACAATACTCCGGCCGTCTGAAACTTATGAATGGCTTCCGGCGTTGTTGGCATATTCGCTCCTTCCGTAACACATTTGCAACCGCTGGCGATCAATTGATCTGCTCCTTTGCCGTCCAACTCGTTCTGCGTAGCACACGGGAAGGCCATATCTACTTTCTCGCCCCAGGGCTTTTTATCGGCGTTGAATTTAGCGCTCGGATATTTGTCGACGTATTCCTGAATTCTGCCGCGTTTCACGTTTTTCAACTCCATCAGGAAGGCCAGTTTCTCTGCGTTGATTCCATCTTTGTCGAAGATGTATCCGGAAGAATCGGACATCGTCACCACTTTGGCGCCGAGCTGCGTCGCTTTCTCTACGCAGTATTGCGCTACGTTTCCTGAACCGGAAACGGCAATCACCTTACCCGAAAGTTTTTCACCTCTGGTTTTCAGCATTTCTTGCGAGAAATACACCGCACCGTAGCCGGTTGCTTCCGGACGAACCAACGATCCTCCCCAGGCGATGGCCTTACCGGTCAGTACACCTGTAAATTCATTCCGGAGACGTTTGTATTGTCCAAAAAGGAAGCCTATTTCACGGCCACCGACACCGATATCACCGGCCGGAACGTCTGTATTGGGTCCGATGTGGCGGAACAATTCCGACATCAGGGACTGGCAAAATTTCATCACTTCGTTGTCCGATTTTCCTTTGGGATCAAAGTCCGATCCACCTTTTCCCCCACCCATCGGCAGAGTAGTCAGTGAATTCTTGTACATCTGCTCGAATCCAAGAAATTTCAGGATCGAAAGATTCACCGACGGGTGAAACCGAAGTCCTCCTTTATAGGGTCCAATGGCCGAGTTGAATTCAACCCGGAAAGCACGATTAACCTGTGTATTTCCCTTGTCGTCAATCCACGGAACGCGGAATGTAATGGTCCGCTCGGGTTCAACCATCCTCTCGAGCAGTGCTTTTCCTTTGTATTTTGGATTTTCTTCAATGAAAGGTATCACTCCCTCGGCGACTTCTAAAACTGCCTGAATAAACTCCGGCTCGTTGCCATCCTTGGCACTAACTGCCTTCATAAATGCGTCAATCTGTGGTTTGTATTTTGCGGCCATTTCCTTATGGTTTTTGTTAACAGTTGGCAAATGTATGATTTTTTTAAATCCAAATTCCCAAAAGAACGGGTCACCCGGAGGCATTTTTGGCTCGACCCCAGATTTTACTGATTATCTGGCAATCACAGGTTTGAAACTCAACCTATTCACCTTGGACTTCGTCTACTTTCTGGTGCACCGAATCCCAATTATTTGTATATTGCAATGATGTTTAAAACGAAACTCACCCAACCGGCATTATTATTGGCTGCGGTTGTCCTGTCTCAAGGCTCCTTTACTCAGGTTATCGAGTATTCAAAGGGGATCTACAATTTCTTTGAGAACAAGGGACAATGGCCCGACGGAGTGCTCTATAAAACGGATGTTGTGGGAGGTAAAATATGGCTCGAACAGGGCAGGGTCTTGTATCACTGGCAGGATTTTTCTGCGATGCGGCACGCTCACGATCATCCCGGCGAGCCCATTGCCGACGACATTGAGGGCAAGCAGTCACTGGTTTTGGCAAATTTCTCAGGTTGCAACACCAGCGTAAAAACGGAAAAGCTGTACCCCACCAGCTACTATCAGAACTACTTTCTTGGGAATGACAAGTCCAAATGGGCATCTGGCGTCCGTGGATACAATCACGTGAAATATCTCGACTTGTACGACGGGATTGACCTCTTGTTTTTCGAGAAGGACAATCAATTGAAATATGAGTTTCAGATTTCACCCGGGTCAAATCCGTCCGATATTAGGATCCAATACGAAGGACATTCGGACATTAAGGTATCTCAAGCCGGTGACCTGACCATTAGCTCACCCCTTGGCGCGATTATCGAAAAGAAACCATACGCGTATCAGATCAAAAATGGAAAAATGGTGGAGATCATCTGTTCATTCAATGTACTCGACGACAAGGTGAGTTTTACGGTTGGGAAATATGACCCATCGCTCGAACTGGTCATAGACCCTTATCTCGTTTTTGCGACGTATTCAGGCTCACCAAGTGACAATTTTGGAATGACTGCTACCTATGCGTATGATGGGAAAGGGTACAGCGGAGGCACAATTTACGGCCCGAATTATCCGTGCCCTGATCCGTCGGCGTGGAACTGCACAAGTAATTTAACCATTGACGTAGGTGGATCGGCCACGACCGATGTATTTATTTCGAAATACAAAGAAGATGGCACCGTAATGCTCTGGACGAACTTTATTGGTGGGGGAGATAACACGCAGGGAACAGAGACGGTGCACAGTTTAATTTGCGACACGCTGAACAATGTGTACCTCTATGGAATGACGTCAAGTTTGGATTTTCCTTTGTCAGCGACTCCTTATCAGGCAGCGCACGCTGGCGGAGAAATATATAATAACAATTCGCAGGGTGTGCTTTGTGGGGCAACGGGTACGGACATTTACGTTTCTAAATTCAGTTCGGACGGTACCACGTTGATGGGATCGACCTATGTGGGCGGATCCAAGAACGATGGCCTCAACTACCGGCCCAGCGCGGTGCCCTACTCATCCGCGGCCAATTATGATTCGCTCGTTTCGAATTACGGAGATCAGTGTCGGGGTGAAATTATGCTCGATACGAACAACAACATTTTGATTGCCTCCAGTACCCGGTCTCTTGATTTTCCAATCGTGAACGGATTTCAACCCGTCATAGGCGGTCAGCAGGATGCTGTTGTGTTTAAGCTCTCAGCGGATTTTTCAACACTGCTCTGGTCAACGTATTACGGTGGCTCGAAAAACGATGCTGGTTTTTCTGTTAAGATCGACTCGAGCTACAATGTTTTACTCGGAGGTGGAACCAGTTCGCTCGATTTACCTGGAACGGCGGGTGGATTTCAGGCGGTCTACAATGGCGGTCCGTCGGATGGTTATATCTGTAAAATTTCCTCCGATGGGACTACACACATTCAAAGTACTTATGTAGGAACCAATTCCTACGACAATCTCTTCTTCGTGGAAGGCGACCGGTGGGATAACATTTATTGTGTTGGTCAGAGCGAAGGCTCGATGCCGGTTTCCGCCGCCTACAGCAATCCGGGAAGTTCACAATTTATCTGGAAACTGCTTCCGGATTTATCGGCGACCGAATACACCACCGTATTTGGAAGTGGCGACGGCGATGTGGATATTTCGCCCGCTGCTTTCCTGGTTGACGTTTGCGGAAATGTGTACGTCTCCGGCTGGGGAGGAAATCTCCTTGCAGGTGGAACACCAATCGACAATATGCCGACTTTTCCGGTTGTCGGGGAGACGCCTCCGAACGGATTTGATTTTTATCTCTTCGTTTTGGAAAACGATGGTACGGACATCCTTTTGGGAACGTATCTCGGTGGCGCATCCGCCAAGGAACACGTCGACGGCGGTACGTCGCGATTTGACAAAAATGGGGTAGTTTATCAATCGGTCTGTGGCGGATGTTGGGGATTAAGCGATTTTCCGACGACACCCGGTGCCTGGTCCGCGATAAACCCTACAACTACATTCTGCAACAACATTCTCTTTAAATACGACACCGAAATTGTTCCTCAGGCGCTATTCGAACTGGATACTTTGGAAGGCTGTGCACCGTTGAATATTGTCATCACCAACGAATCCACCGAATTTGACAGTCTCACCTGGTCCTTCGGTGCCGGAGTCACCATCATCACGCCGGGCACGGATCCGGAAATACTGATTACTGTGCCAGGTGTATATACCGTTATCCTCACCATTTTTGACACCATCTGTAACTTGTCCGATACGGCGATGAAAGTGATCAACGTGTATCCACCACTGGAATTGTATGTGCCGAATGATACGGTTGTCTGCGGGACACCAGGATCGTGGGTACTAACGGCGAACACGAACGGATCGGCATCGGAAGTTACCTGGGGATCGGACCTCACGTTTTCACCGCCGCTGAACATCCCGGGAACCGATTCGATGATCACCATTTCGCCAACAACAAGTCAAACCTACTACGTCACAGCAACCAACGGCTGGCCTTTGTGCGATCTGACGGATTCCGTCGTCGTACTCTTTGTCGAAGACGCGCTGATCATCATCCCCGACACCGTGATGTGTTACGGTGACACAATCACACTGTGGGCGCTGAGTTCCAATCCGTTCATCACACTTGATTTCAATTGGGCACCAGATCCTTTCCTGATTATCGAATCCGGCGGTTTTGCAATGACTAGTCCGGACTCATCGATGTGGTTTTACTGTACGGCAACGTATGCTGGTTGTACGATAACTGATTCCGTTTGGGTGACCGTCGATGGATTCGATCCGTTAACGGTTTACGCGACGGCCGATCCGATGAATGTTCCCGAATACGGCACCACCACCTTGTCCGCCTTTCCGATTGGTCCGTACAACTATGAATGGAACCCGAAGGCTGGCGTGACCGATCCTTACGCACAGACAACCACAGCGGAGGTTATCGTGCAAACGACGTATGAAGTGACCATCACCGACGGACCGTGTCAATACAAAACACCAGTGACGGTTGGTGTACTTGAATTTATTTGCGGATCCATTTACATTTTTGTTCCAAGTGCCTTTTCGCCAAACAATGACAATTTGAACGATGTGCTGTATGTCCGCGGCCAGAATATCGAAGAACTTACGTTTAAAGTATTCGACCGCTGGGGCGAACTGGTGTTTGAAACGACGGACCAGTCGGTTGGTTGGGATGGATTCTTCAAGGGGAAGGTGGTTGATCCGGATGTTTACGTATACCACCTGCACGTTCTTTGTGCAGATGATCAGGAGGAACTGATCAAAGGAAATGTTACGGTGTTGAAATAATGCAGTGATGCGGAATTTTTTGTTGAGCGGATTCATTCTTTCAGCTTCTTTTGCCGGGGCGCAGGATGTCCATTTTTCGCAGTTTTATATGAATCCTGTGTACCTCAATCCGGCCCTTACGGGAAGTTTTGACGGACAGTGGCGGTTTTCCTACAACCAACGACAGCAGTGGCGGTCTGTGTCGAAAGGACCCTATAATACCATTGGAATTTCAGCAGAAAACAAACAAGGTTTGTTGCTTCCGAATCTCTATCACGCCATCAATATCTTTCACGACAATGCCGGAGATGGAAATTACCGGACGACAGAAGTCGGCCTGACAACGGCGTATCACCTGAAACTGGGTGCAGACTCGATCCATTCGATCACACCAGGAATCAGTCTCCAATTTAATCACCGCTTCATCGACTTTTCAAAATTCAGTTTCGACAACCAGTTCAACGGCTACTACTACGATGAGTCACTGCCTAACTTTGAGGTTCCGGAGGCTAGCAGTAGAGCCAATTTCAACTGTGCAGCCGGGCTGTTGTATTCGTACAAGCCATCGGCAAAAAAAATGATTTCAATTGGAGCCGGAGTTTTCAATATTACCCAGGCGAAACAGAGTTTTTACGGAGACGATGGAATTCGTCGGGACGTACGTTTCCTCTTCAATGCAAGGGCGCTCTGGCCGATCAAGGAAAAATGGGATATCCAGCCTGCGATAATGTCTCAGTTCCAGGGAAAATTTATGGAAGTCATTTTCGGAACCAACGTGCGATATACCTGGAAAGAACGAAGGGATGAATACATCGCCCCATATGCTGGTATTTATTTCCGGAACAAGGACGCCTTTTATGTGGTCGCCGGTGCCTACTACAACAATTGGATTGCTGGCGTCAGTTACGATTTCAATGTCTCTCAACTATTTCCTGCAAGCCACCTTCGCGGCGGAATTGAATTCAGCCTTCAGTATATCCTGAGCATTTATAAACCCCGAGTCATACAATACCGTATTTGTCCCGATTACCTCTGACGAAGTGAAAACACGCACGTTTAGCCTCCTTGCTAGTTGTTTTGTCGGCTTGATGTTGCTGAGTTTTTCGGCGCGGTCTCAAACCTATGTCGAAATCGTCGAGTACGCCGAAGAGCAGTCGGCCATCGGGGATTATTACGACGCCATCCAATGGTATAAAAAAGCACTTGCGATCGACTCCAGTTCCGTTGAACTTTTGTGGAAGTATGCAGAGGCACTTAGGCTTTACAAGGACTATGAGAGTGCAGAATTCTACTATTGGAAAGTGTATTCCAAAGAGTATGCGAAAATATACAAGCTGAGTATTTTCTGGCTTGCGACGATGCAAAAGTACAACGGCCGGTATGAAGAGTCGCTGGACAGCTGGTTCAAGGTCCGAAAGGTGTTCAAGACCGAACTCGATGGATTTGAGATGGCGAAGGCCAAACAGGAAATTACGAGTTGTCTCTGGGCGCAGAAGGCCATTGAGGATTCCACAGATTTTATCGTGAAGCCCATCGAAGGTCCGGTCAGTTCGCAGGATTCGGAACTTGCCCCCTCATTTTTCGGCGATCATCTCTACTTCACGGCGATGAAAGCGGATTCTGTGGGCAAGGACGAGCGGGTCAATCCGCACCTTCCAGAGGTAAAGAAGCAGGAGGACATCGAATACAGCATTCAAATCCACAAGGCCGAACGGACTTCGGATACGACGTTTGACGAAGTTACGGCATTGAAAGATGTCCAGGAAAAGGGATTCAATACGGCCAATGGCTCTTTTAGTCCGGATGGAAAGCGTTTTTACTTTTCCCGCTGCAAAGGCAACGACTGCAATATTTTCGTTGGAGCGGTTCAGGACGGTCGCATTTCCGAAATCGACAGCCTCGGGGACATCATCAACGAACCGGGTTATATGGCGACGATGCCGCACAGCGCACTGGTGAACGGAAAGGAAGTGTTGTTCTTCTGCTCGAATATGAATTTCAACTACGGAGGTTTAGATATCTGGATGTCGGAAGTAAAAAACGGAAATCAATATTCCTTGCCGAAGAGTTTGGGCGAAACCATCAATTCGCGAGGCAACGAAATCACGCCGTATTACGATGAATCGTTCGAACGACTTTATTTCAGTTCCGACTGGCACGAAGGATTTGGAGGATTCGACTTGTTTTTCACCCAAAAGGACAGTGCGGACTGGGCGAAACCAATGAATCTGGGTGTTCCGGTGAATTCGACCTACAACGATACCTATCCCACCAAAGATCCGAAAACAGGCCGCCTCTATTTTTCATCGAACCGCATTGGAGTCAATTCGGCAAAGTCGCCTACTTGTTGCAACGATCTTTTTTCAGCGCACATCTACGAACCTCCACCGCCGAACAGATTTGAAAGCCTTGCTGATCTCAATAAAAAACTTCCGGTTGTACTGTATTTTCACAACGACGTGCCAGAGCCCCGTTCTCAGGATACGACAACACTCCAGAATTATACGTCTACGTATGTCAAGTACCGGGGAATGGAAGAACAGTACAAGAAAGAGTACTCCGCTGGTCTCACAGACGACGAGGCAGAAGATGCCAAAATTGATATGGAGGATTTTTTCCTTCAGTATGTCGAGCAAGGGGTCCGTGATCTGGAGGAATTCACACGGCTTTTGATTTTGGAACTGGACAAAGGGTATGACATAGAAATGACGATTCGCGGATTTGCCAGTCCACTGGCGGATACCGATTACAACGTGAAACTGACCAAGCGACGCATCAATAGTTTGCGGAATTACCTCCGCGAATACGAAGGCGGGGTGTTTCAAAAATACATCAACAAATTTGCCGACAATGGCGGAAGGCTTACGTTTAATGCAATTCCGTACGGCGAGTACACTTCGGCAGACAAACTGATCAGCGACAATCCGAACGATGAAAAAAATTCAGTTTACAGCCGACACGCAGCGCTCGAAAGAAAAATCGTGATCCAGAGTGTCAGTTTTGTATACAGCGATTCGGTATATGCAAAAATGCTCTTCTCGAATCAGCAGCACGATTTTGGATACGTTCAGCCAGGAACTCAGTTGGAGAACACCTTCCATTTCACGAATACCGGCGACAAAGACCTGGAAATTGGCGAGATCACGTCGGAATGCACCTGTGTAAAGGCTGAATTGTCCAAAACGGTTGTGAAACCGGGCGAATCGGCGAGTGTTAAAATAAAGTGGGATACAACGGGACTCAGTGGAATTAAAATCTATCACTTGAAAATTCTGAGCAATGTTTCCGGTGGATTCAAGGAAATTTCAGTCTCCACTCACATTCGCTGATCCTTAGAACCCATCTCAAAATTACCTTCGCGCTCTTTGCTTCGTTTATTGACTTTATACTTCGTTGGCGTTCTTGCACAGATACCCTCTGGATATGAGCTGCGAATGCCGCCTCGTCTAAAGCCAAAATACTCGCAAATCGCATCAAAAATAATTTTGAGATGGGTTCTAGAAGAAAACTTTACCGATCGTTTTAAAAATCAGACCGAGGTCGAAAAAAAATCCACGTTTGGCCAGGTATTCGAGATTAAGCTTCAACTTGGCTGGCATAATTTCTTCGACATATCTTTTTTCAGGATCTTGCGTTTCACCAAGAATTTTCTGCTCATCGATGTACTTGATCGTCGCCAAATCGGTCAAGCCGGGTCGCACAGTAAGCACTTTTCGCTGATCATCTGAATAGAGCCGGACGTATTCCGGAACCTCTGGACGAGGACCAACCACCGACATTTGACCCGCTAAAATGTTGAGAAGCTGTGGCACTTCGTCCAATTTCGACTTGCGTAAAAATTTTCCGAAGCCCGTAACACGGCTATCGTTTCCAGCGGTCAGTTTACCGGATTTATCGGCATCCTTTCGCATCGATCGGAATTTCAAAATCAAAAATTCTGAGCCGTTTTTTCCAACGCGTGTTTGACGGTAAAATCCCCCGCCGGGACTGCCAAGGATCACAATCAACCAGATAAGAATCAGGAATGGCAATAGAATCAGCAATACACACAGGCTGGAAAGGAAATCAAATGCTCTCTTGCAGAAGGGATACATCCTTGGGTTCTATTTCGTTTTATAAGGGTAAAATGTTAACCACATAGAAACATAGGTTTTCAGATCTTCGGTAATTGACTAAAATACTCGTTCACGTAAGTTTTCTGGCCTTGGTTAAAGATATTAAAACAGTTAAAATTGATTAAAATACCCTTTGGCGCTTTCAGTAGCTTCATATAGGTTAGAAGCTGCGCTTCAAACACAGTCGTAATTTCCTGAACGGCCTTGAGTTCAATCACTAGGCATTGCTCAACAAACAGATCGCAACGAAAGTCAATTTCCAGCTCCTTATTTTTATACAGGACCGGAATTTTCATCTCCGTTAAAAAATGTATTTTTCTATGTGACAATTCCTCTTTCAGACATTGATGATAAACGCTTTCAAGCAAGCCTCTGCCCATTATCTTATGTACTTCGATAGCGGAACCAATTACGTCATACGTTAATTCGTCCAAATATTTTTGCGTAAGCATTGATCGCCCAGAACTATGTTTCTATGTGGTTAAATTGGCATTATACCCGACCAGGTTCGTTTGAGATAAAACCAATCATTTCATCACTTCCGCAACGGATAGTTTTACCGCCGCGACAATCGTGTTCAGGTCGTAGGCTGTAAGATTGTAGTAAACCGGAAGCGTAATTTCGTTCGTGTATAAGTCCCGTGCCATTGGATAGTCGTCTATTTTGTATCCGCGCGATTTATACGCCGTCAGCAAAGGCAAGGGTTGAAAATGGACATTGACCGAAACTTCTTTTTCGAAAATTTTGGTGATGATCTGGTCGCGCTGTTCTTCCGTGGCGTTTTTGATTCGCAACAGGAACAAGTGGTAGCAAGATTCCCGCTCTTTTGATTTTGCCACTGGAACAATGGCGAATGGGTCGTCTTTGAAACTCTTCGAATAAAATTCAACGATTTCTTTCCGGCGTTTTAGCGTTTTGTTGTACCGTTCCAACTCGATCAAACCAATGGCGGCCTGAATATCCATCATATTGCATTTGAAACCGGGTTCAATGACGTCGTATCGCCAGGCACCAACCTGCGATTTCGCCAATGCATCTTTATTCTGACCGTGCAGCGATTTAATGTTGATCAGGTCATAAATTTCGTCGGTATTGAATTGCGCTGGAAGATTGAGACAAATTGCGCCACCTTCGGCTGTTGTCAGGTTTTTTACGGCGTGAAAGGAAAACACTGCCACATCGGTAATCGAACCCTGCATTTTTCCTTTGTAGGTTGCACCGATGCTGTGAGCTGCGTCGGCCAGGATCAAAATTCGGCCAAGTTTTTTCTGTTCGTCAGTGCCCGGTGCGAACAGTTTTTTGATTTCTGCGGAGTTGACGAGATCATTGATTGCGTCGTAGTCGCAAGGCCAGCCCCCAATATCCACCGGCATAATCACTTTGGTCCGGGCAGTGATTTTCTTTCGGATCTCCTCTACAGAAATGGTGAAATCGTCCGTGACATCGGCCATCACAGGCGTCGCACCGCAATGTATGACAACATTGGCCGTAGCGCAATACGTATACGCCGGGACAATCACCTCGTCGCCTTCCTTTACACCAAACCATCGCAACACGAGTTCCATTCCCGCTGTGGCCGAATTCAGACAAAGTGTTTTTCGACAACCGACGTAGCTGCTCAGTTTCTTTTCAAATTCCTTGGTTCTGGGTCCGGTGGTAACCCAGCCTGAGAGCAGTACTTTCGCTACTTCGTCAACCGTTTTCTGGTCGATTCGCGGAGGGGAGAAGGGTATCATTAAAATCTGGTTTGGTTCAAAGTTAAGCTATTTCATTCGGCTGAGGCGGGCTTTTTACCATTGTCCGAAGACAACAGGAAAATTACCAGAAAGAACATAAAGAAAAGTACTCCCCATTGTCGTTCGAACAAGGATTCGAAGAAACAGCCGATCATAAACAGGGAAGACAGGGCGATCAAATTATAGTTTCGCCTCTTAAAACCTGTCCAGATGTAAAATCCAAAAACAAACAAGAGGAAGAGGCCAGGAACAACGCCCACAGCGATCGATGTCTGCAGATATTGGTTGTGAGGGTTTAGTTTCAGCCGGAGATGGCTCTCCATACCTCTTCTTTCATACTCCTTCAGCAGTTCATCTTTGACATCCCCCGTGCCAACGCCCATAGGGTTTTTAGCGACAAAGTCCATTGCGACACTCCAACCGACCAGCCTGCTTTGGGCACTCGCAGAATCCTTTTTATGCAATTCAACATATTCCGATGGGGATTCCAGATAAGTATCCAATTCACGTTTAATCGACGTGTAATCGGATTTCAGGAATGGCAGATACTGTATACAAAGCACGCCAATCGTCCCAAGCAACACGAACACAAGAAGAAACATCTTTAGTTTTCTTCGAATAATGAAATACGTCGCAGCAAGTACGATAATCATTCCGGCGAATGACATCCAGGGCCCGGTAGAATAGAGTTTGTATACGAAGTGAAGCATATTGAGGGAAATGGCAAAGGCAATTGCGTATACCCACCACGGTCGTTTGTGGGCAATTGTATCGGTGGCGATCAGAACGATTCCCAGAATGAGGTAAAGTGCCAGGTATGTTGGATGGAGGCCCCCGGCTATGGCAGAATTTTCGAAGCAAAAACGACTGCGCTGTGTTTCAAAACACGTGTAGGCTTCGACATAACAGTAAATCTCAAACACCAAAAGACCTGCAACGAATGCCCAGCTGATGGCGCTGATTGGTACAGCTAATTTTCTGGGGGAGCAAAAAGCGATGAGTGGAAACAGTAAAAAGGTGGAGCGGGTTTCAAGATCCCCGATGCCGAATGCCATATTTTCTGTGAAGAAAAGTCCGACCGAATAAAAAAGAAAGAGCAGGGCAAATGGAAGGGACCAGATGGGTGGCCGAAGGAAGCCCCGTTTGATTCCACGCACAACAACGACTAAAAACCACAGGGCACCAATGTAAATGGCGGCAATTTGGAGCGTGGCAATAAAAAAGGCCATCGCCGGCAACAGCAACTGTTCGGCAAGATCGGTGTAGTTTCGCTGAGCAAAGGCCTCACGCATAACACAAAGCTAATCTTTTGACCTGTCCGTCTTTCCCGAGACGAATAAAACTTGCTATATTTATCGGCAAAACAAGGATATGGATGAGGTTTTATCACACATAGTCAGTCGCATCCGGACAAATCTGATGAAATTTGTTGTGGTATTTTGCCTGGCCATTGCGGGAGCATTTGTCCATTTTAGATTTCAAGCCATTTCCTATTATTCAACCTTTGATACAACCCTTGGTGAGCTGGAATACGAGATCTTTCAGGATCACGCAAATTTCAGTGACATCACGCGTGAAATTTACGACCTCGAGGAAACGAGGCTCCAAGAAATTTCCGCCGATCTGGAGAATTTTACCATTTCCTTTACGCAACGGACAAATTTTACCCTGCGCTTTCAGATCAACTCCGTTTTAGAAGATATGACCCGGTTCAAATCCGCTCAGGACAATATACTTCAGTTATTGAATTCGAATGTCAACATCCGCAACAGTTTTGGGCCCGCAAATAATTCGGCCAAATCGCGACTGGACTATATCGACCGCGAATTGGTTCGTCTCGACTCAATGTTCCTAAGCGGTGGAGATGATCCAAACCGGAGCAGTATTCCCGGAAAGAAATATGAATTGTATTCCATCAAACTGAGCCTGCAGGATCAATTGGATGCCAATGGAAATTTCAGGTTGCTCAAGCCGGTTGTGGAACTCAGTACCACTGCGAAACCCATCTGGATGTTTATCATCTTTTACATCATCCTGGGTTCCTTTGCTTTTTACCTTTTAACCATTCGCGGCAGAAAGGCCTAGACTCCTTTCGTAGAGCCGGATCATTTCGCTGACATTATTGCTCCACTCGTATTTCGCCATCACATTCTGTCTGCCTTTTTTACCCATTTTGTTGGATGACTCCGGGTTCAGCATCAGGAATTCCATTTTTTTCGCCAGTAATTCGGCCGTCCGGTTTTCCAGTACGATTCCTGTCTCACCGTCCAGGACCACTTCGGGCAAACCGCCGACGTTTGATACAATGACCGGTTTTTCACAGGCCGAAGCTTCGATTGCAGCGACACCGAAACTCTCGCGTTCCGATGGAACGACCACAACGTCCATCTGGTTTAGGCAAGCAGGCAGAAGTTGATGGGCGACCCTTCCTGTAAAATTCACATGTTCCGCCACGCCAATGTCAACCGCGAGTTTTTTTAATTCTGTGAAAAGCGAACCGTCTCCGGCGATGATCAGGCGAAGTGCTTTGGTCGGAAAGCGATGCGCCAGCACCGCAAATGCGCGAATCAGCAGATCAATGCCGTAATGCCTTTCCAGTGATTTTACGATACCAAAGGTGAAGGGCGCATTTGTCTGATTGTTGAGATCAGCGCTGGGCTTGAACAAACCGGTATCCACGCCGAAAGGAATCACGTGAATTTTCTTCTCGGTGTACTTTTGCGTTTCCAATGCCATCGTTTCGCCGGTTGAGCAAATGACATCGGCACGATTGAGATTTCGGATCAGCAGTTTTCGGTTGAACCAGTTCTTCTGTGGAAAATCATAGACGTCCGATCCCCAGACCGAAATGAAATAAGGCCGGTGTTTCAGCACGGAGCCCAGCAATCCATAACTGCTGGCATAATGTGCGTGAACTATGTCCGGTTTAAATTCGCGGTACACCTCCCTCAAATTTCTCAAACTTGACAAGTAAAAAAGTTTGCTGAACGTACCACGCTTGCGGGCCTTTCCGCTGGAGGAACCAGTGGTTACATTGGGAAGCGTCTGATAAAAATTGTCAGTACAGGCCTCAATTCCAAACACACAGAGTTCTAGGCCAGCGGCACTCAGGCTTTGTGTCCAACGTTTGGTGTGGATTGAATTCAGGTCGGAAAGCAACAGTAGTTTCATGCTCCTATTAATTGGGTCCGCCGGATGACGTATCGAGCCAGAAGAAACAACAGCGCTGGAAAAAGAATGATCTTCAGATAAAGAAAACCAACGACACCTGCGCCGACCAGCCACCTTTCCGTGACCATACCGTAAAAGGCCAGAACCAATGGGGCTTTTGGACTTTTCAATAGCCATATGTGCACCACTTGAATGACCATTCCGACCAAAAACGGAGAAATCAGCAATCCCAGATAACCGTAATTGGCCCAGGCTTCACCCAGGTAATACGACGAGAAAAGATTTGCCGTACCTTCTTTTACGCCTTCGGGGTTCATACGCATCATAATCAACCTGGCCGATTCAGTAAATTCAGAATCACGAAGAAATTTGGGAATTCCGGCTGTATACGTTGGGTCGCTGATGACGTCAGGAAAGAACTCCAATGAAAGTGGAAAACCGAAATAGCCCGACAAAAAGGTCCGGCCGTAGAATGCCGAGTTTAGTCTTGTCAGACTATCAAACCCACTGGCTCCAGTGGTCAATTGATAACCAATGAGCAAGAGCAACAAAGCGATTCCGATAAAAATTCCTGCCTTTCGAATATTTATTCTACCGGTTATAAAAACTTCCATTAGAAAGAATCCCATACCAAAAAAGGCAACCGGCGCTTTTTGGGTATCCAGTACAAGAAGAAGGCTTGTCGCCGACAGGCATACTAAGAATACGATCAGGTGAAATGGAGTTTTTCGTAACCGCAAATGTAAATAGGAGTAATACGCAAAAACAGGCATCAGCATCAGTCCAAAAAAGGAACGTATGTACACAATTCCCTTAAAATCATATTTGGCCGAAACTCGTTGAATAGTGGCTTCCTCAGGATTTCCCTCAAGCAAAGTTTGCAGAGGAATTACTTCGGTATTATAGACAACGTAGGCAAGAGTGAGAACACTGAGAATGGCCATCCCGATCAGGACTAAATTATTGCCGACGGAGGTGCCATCGATGTGAATCTCGCGTCTCAAAAATTCATTCAAACGCTCCTTTGCATCTACCTTGCAAATTCTATTGAGCAACAACATTCCAAGGGGCATTGCCAGGATTGAGTACAGCACCCACATCCAGGCCTCGATCTTCGTCGCATACGAAAGCGGCTCGGCGTAGGGATGGTAATCAATGACTCCGGAGGCGAGTAGAACAGAACCGACCAAAGCGGAAGTGATGATCTGAAAATAAAACACGTAAGAAACCGTGTTCAGTTTCAATAAGGACATTGAACCCGCTGCTTTTTGAAACAGTCGAAAAGAAATAACTGTAAATCCGATGGTGATAATGAGGATAAGCCAAGGCATACTTACATTGAGAAAAAGCGAGGATCTAAAGATAGTACAACAAAACTACTCCAACTCGGATATGGGAGGAGTAATGTGATCCCGGAAGCGCAGGGATTTTCGCTTTTGGTGGTCGATCCTGAGGCAATGGACATTTCTTGTTATAAGGTCCGGAGATACGAGATTAATCTACGGGTGGATTCTTTTCGCGAAAACATCGAGGTGTCAAAATCAATTACCGCGCTCTGTCTGGCCTTTTCAATGGCCGATTTTATCCCGGCACTTGAATTTTCGGACCAAAATACATTTGGATAGTTGCGCATGATTTCGTGGATCGCGCCGGTCTCAATGAGTCCTTCCGTGATAATCACAATTTTCTTGTTCATCGCAAGATAATCGTACAATTTGGTGGGAGATTCAAATTCCTTTCCTCCGGTGAACAACAGACAAATTTCACAGCGGGCCAATTGTTGCAAGTAATCCTTGTAGGATAGATTCAAGTGAAATGTTGTCCGGGTGCCAATGGCTGCAAATTCATCGGTTTTATTTCCGGCATAAACGAATTTCAGATTTTTATCTTCTTTGACGACCGCAATAAAGGAACTGAGATTAAAATCCAGGTAGACTTTTCCGCCATAAAAAATCGAACCTTCCGTCACGTCAGATGCTATCCCTTCTACATCGCGCTCATCAAAACCATTTGCAACGATTTGAATTTTTTCGGGAAATGACAGCAAATCGGCGCAGAAATGATTCACCGTTAAAACCAGATCGGCATTGCGGTTGAATCTTTTTTCCATCCGCGTTTTTAACCACTTCTTGATTCCGGATTCTCTCAAAAATCTGGGATTATTCGCAAAGGGATCCCGATAATCGAGTACCAGCTTACACCCATATTTTTTCTTCAGGAGCACCCCGACCTGGAAATGCATAAACGGTCCACCGGAAATCAGCACGATGTCGAAATCAAATGTTGGGAGCTGATGAATAAAGGCACTGAGATCATTTCTCCAGGTCAGCCCGGGATCCTTAAACAGCTTCTTAAACGCAGGACCTCTTCCGGTATTTGCTACATAATGTACATTCTTCCGATCTTCAACCTGCTTTGTATTTGTCAGCACTGTACATTCAATTCCGAATTGATTTAGTTCCCGAAACCAATAGGAAGTCCGCTTGGCTCCCACGATGGAATCCGGATCAAAATAATAGCTGATAAGCAATACCTTCATTCCGGACTCCCTTCAAATTGAGATGCTACCATCATTTTCCCGTTTTGTCTGCCTGTCGTATGAGCGAAATAACAAAAATAGTATAACATAGAAAGCCACTAAGCGCAAGAAGCATAAAGGTTATTTCGAAATCGTGGTAGTGATAGTGCCCGACCAATAATGCGGCCAGTTGTGCCACCAGGAAGAAAAGATTTTGCCTGAATTCGATGCCAATTTGACGCGTGGCGGAAAAGAGCGTGCTTTGTGCGTAATAAACAAAACGAACAAGAAAAAAAATGGAGAACCAGCCAGCAAGTTTTCCGGCTACGGCGTAGGGTTCGCCAAAAAACCAACCGAACAATGGCTCACCGAAGAAGAAAATCACGGCCATCGGACCGAGCATCAACAAAAAAAGCTGCAGACTGAATTTGCGTACAAACTTTCCCACCGGCCTGTTATTGTTCAGGTCATCCGAAATTTTCTGATAAAAAACCTGTGAAATCGATCGCCCGATCATCTGCAACGGCAAATTCAAGACCTTTGTGATTGCATCAAAAAGTCCCAGTACTCCAGCGCCGAAAAACGAGAACAACAAGAGATTCGGCAATTGAAGGGCCAGCATATTTACCAGGCCAGACGGAACACTTTTGTAGGGAAAATCCCGGTAAACACGCAGCGTTTCGCGAAGATCGGATTTTTCTAGCGCAGGTGTTGGCAATTTAGTTTTCGCCCAATAAACAACCGACAATGTCAATCCGATGAGCTGGCCGTACAATAATCCCATAAAGCCTAATCCGCTTAGGCCCATTCCAAATTGACTCGCGTTAGCCGTGCCGGTTTGAACAATTCGTCCATAGGATAAACTTTTGTAAGCCTTTTGTCGGGTGAGCAGGTAATTGTATGTACTGATCAGGGCCATAACAAATACCCCTGCCGGAACAAGGTAGAATGCATACATCAGGAATTCCGGATGGGTTAGTTCCTGTATATCAACCTTACCGCTGTCAACAATAACCTGAACAAGGTGATGACCGAAAAGCAGAGCCAGCAAAAGTAAAACAACATTAAAAAATAAGGAAATGATGACCGACAAACGAAAGAGTGCTGCAGCCTGCTTTTCTTCTTTAGGCAAAACAATGGCCATCTCGTATCGACCTGTTGCTGCAACGGCAAGTATTCCGATGGCACTGCTGTAAAGCGCAAAAATCCCAAAATCTTCCGTGGTGAACATTCGCCGCAACACCGGTTGCATCAGAATCGTGATCAACTGGGCCAGTACAGTTCCCTGAACCAACACGTACGTGTTCTTCACCATTGCGCTTTTTCCGAAGAATTTTTTCAGCATAAGGTTAGCGGTTGATCAGTTTTTTGATTCTGAAATTTATGGCTTGCGAAACGTCAATGGTCGATTCCAGTGTGAGGTGACTGCCGTCGTAGGTCACAAGTCCGGAATTCGGAAGGTCCAGCCAAAAGCCACCCGCTGCTTCAATTTCCGAGGCGAGTTCGTTCTCGTCGAAGCCTGTCAATTCGTCTTCCAGGGCTTCCATTCCATCGAATGTCGGAGGGCGGTAAGCAATGACCGTTATGTTTTGCTTGCCCCACGCCGCGATCTGACGAATGAGTCCATCGACTGCTTTCTGATCGATCGGATTTCCCGAAAGTGATTTTTTGTACGACTCCAATCCGGCCGAGAGGTTTCTTTCCGGTGAAGCTGTTTTAACCCAACCGTCGGTACAGTGGTCTTCTGAAAGCGTTGTCCCCATTCCGAAAAGGTCCGTGGGTTCGATTTTATCGAAGAATACCAGCCTGGGATCGATGTACATTCGCTGAAACTTATCGTATCCCGAACGATTTAACTCCTGGAGGAATTGCTGGTCTTTCAAGGCATCGACAGTAAGTGAATAGGGTGTAATGCCGAGAACGATGACCGGAGTTTTCGTGTCGTCGAGATGACTGTCAGCAAAGTCGAGCATACGTTGTGACATACTGCCCGAGCTGTAACCGAAATTGAAACACGACAATCCGGTTCCGGATGAAACGAATTCGGGTGCTAATCCACGATAAACGCGGGAGTCTCCATAAATAACAATTCCATATTTCTCAGAGGTGTGGGTTTTCAACGTCCAGAAATGATCGCGGCTGAATTCGGAATAGGATTTCTGAGGTCTGAATAAACCTAAACAAACTGTCAATAAGATCGACAGGCAGATGAAGGAGACTATTTTTTTTCCAGCGCTCATCAGAATTGAAAATAAATAAACTCTGCCGCCGGGCCTCTGAAAAACAAACTCATCACCAGCGCGACACTGCAAAAGACAACATCGTACGACTTTTTGAAAAATGTCATCCGTATTTTTCCTGAGTAAAGATAAAACGCATACGCCACTTCAATGATAATCGCAAGAATAAGAAACACGAGTGCATTAAAATGCAGGAGGAAAAACGCATCACCGGAACGGAAGGAAAACAAGCGTTCATAAATTTCGATGGCTTGACCGAAGGTATCCGCACGAAAGAAATTCCACGCAAGGTTGACGCACAGGAAAACGAGAAGAATTCTGCCAAATTTCGATAAACCGAAGCGATCCGTTGGGCTTTTCCGGACACTGAGAATGCGCTCTGTTGCCAGATAAATTGCGTGCAGCGCGCCCCAACATAAAAAGGTGTACCAGGCGCCGTGCCACAATCCTGAAATAATCATCGTTAGGCTCATAAAAAGAAGTGCTTTTGCCGTACCCTTTTTTGATCCCCCCATTGGGATGTAGACGTAGTCTCTGAACCAGGTCGACAGGGAAATGTGCCACCGCGACCAGAATTCTTTGAATCTGTCTGACAGATAGGGATGATTGAAGTTTATCTTCAGGTGATATCCCATATATTTTGCTATTCCCCGAGCCATCAGACTATAGCCGGAAAAGTCGCAGTAGATCTGGAATCCAAATCCAATCACGACGAGCCACCAGAAGAGTGTTCCCTCTTCGAGGTTTGAGGGACTGTACGCGCGATTGACCATCACACCGATATTGTCGGCCAAAACCGTTTTTTGGAACAGACCATAGGCAAAAAGTTTTATTCCGTTCCACTTTTGATGCGCGTCCGACATTCTGCGCTGCGCCAGTTGTGTCAACAGGTCCTTTGCCCGGACAATCGGACCCGCGACCAGTTGAGGGAACAACACAAGGAACGAAAAGAACTGAAGTACATTTTTTGTAGGCTCCAAACGTCTTCGGTAAACATCGATGGTGTAACTCATCGATTGAAACGTGTAAAAACTGATTCCCGCCACACCGGCTAAGGTCACACCCGGAGCCGTTTTGGCAAAATCGGTCTCTTGTCCGAGCCAATTGAAAAAATAATCGAGACTCGTCGCGATGAACAGGTAGTATTTGAAAAAAGCCAACGATCCGAGATTGCCGGCAAGTGAAAGAATGAAAAAGGTTCTTCGCCAGTTTGGCCATTTCACAATGGCGAGTGCTGCGTAATAATCGATGAGTCCGCTGCCGACCACGAGAAAAAGAAAGCGCCAGTCCCACCAACCGTAAAAAATGAAGGACATCACCACCAGAAAGGTCCATCTTCGCGTATCCTCGCGGTTCATAAAACCCCACAGCGCAAAAAACACGATCAGGAAGATGACAAAGGGTATAGAGTTAAATACCATTCTGTTTGTGCGTTGTTGAATTCACGTCTTTCGTCAGTTTATGGAGCTCTTCGATAAAGGCCTGTGCAATTTTATCGCGGTTAAATTTTTGAGCGACGAAATTCCGGCCGTTCTGGCCTTTCGTCCTAAGTAGCTCGGGATTGATTACAATCTCGCGGATACATTTGCAAAGTTCTTCGGTATTTTCCGGTTCAAAAAACCATCCGGAATTGCCCTGGTCAATGAACAGCGATCGAGCCTCGCCGTCTACACCCAACAAAATGGGTTTCTCCATCGCGAGTACTTCGAATATTTTCGATGGAATGGCACCGGTGAACAGGTCAATTTTTTTCAAGGGAATGATGGAGGCGTCCATTTCGCTGATTATGCTTCCGATTTCGGTTCTTCCTACCGGATCGGCAAACAAGACGTTGTGCAGCGCTTTACGCTCGGCAATTGCTTTCAGTTCATTCTTCAGCGGTCCGCTGCCCATAATTACAAAGTGTACTTTCTTTTCGTTGAGAAATTTTTCCGCTGCCGAAAGAATGACTTCCAGACCTTGTGCGTGACCGATAATACCTCCGTAGAAGAACACCAAGTCATCGGGAGCAATTCCATTCTTCTGGCGAAATCCACAACCCTTGACCGTTGTGGGATCATAACGCTTCAGATCTACGCCATTTGGCAACCAATAAACGTCTTTTTCCGGGAATCGCTTTTTTATATCGCTGACAATTCCCTGCGTTTGACCCGTAATAAGAAATGAACGGCGATAAATTTTCGCTTCAAGGCGGTACGCCATTTTCAGCAGGAACTTATTCGTCACAATGCCTAGTTTGACAGCACTTTCAGGCCACAGGTCCGACACGTTAAAAATCAATTTTGCATTGAGTTTCCGGGATAACTTCATCGCGGTGTATCCTAAAAAGAGTGGCGGGGATTCACAGAGGACAAAGTCAAATTTCTCGAATTTTTTACCGCGTTTCCAGGACGAACGCACGAAAGAAAAGTAATTCAGCAAGCGCTTGACAATGCTCTTGCTCTGCGCCACGTAGATTGTTGTTCGGTGCACTGTTATTCCGGACATTTCCTCTTTCACATATTTTTTTCCGAGATACGCTGGAAAAATTTTCATCTCCGGATAGTTGGGCAACGCTGTCAGAACCTCAACCTGTATTCCATTTGCCCGCAAGCGCACGGCAAGCTCAAATAGACGATTTTGAGGAGCACCTGTCTCAGGAGGAAAATACTGGGTAAGGATGAGTATTCGCATAAAGCTAGTCTCCGTTTCAAAGGTAGCGGGAATTGGTCGTTTATCAAGGAAATCGAGACTGTTCCACCAAGAATGTGGTGTTAATAAGCAGTACGAATCGGCGATGGAATTTCGAAATTTATGTACGCCGTTGTGAATCCTTACCTTTGTGCTGCGATGAGCGCGAGTAAAAAACGCATTGCCATTCTCGGTACGGGTCCGATTTCACTGTTGAAAGCGAGTCTGGCTGCTGCACAGGTGCCGCAGGTTGAGGTTGTTATTTTCGACAAACGGAATGAGATCGGTGGAGCCTGGTATTCGGACAAAAGTCCCAAAGGCGACGAAATCGAATGCGGATGCCACATCTGGTCCTATTGTCCCGAAGTTTACCGCTTCATCGAGAGGGAACTTGGAATTCCGCTTTTGCCGTATCGGCCGCCGGCTAGGTTTATTGGAGCGATTTTCAAACTGCCGTATTCTGTGAAAAACACGATGGATACCTATCGTGCTCTCTTGCGAAATATTTGTCTGCTGAAATGGGGTAGGGTTGGGGCAATGCGTAGGAATCCCGCAGTTAACTTTCGAATCTTTGGCAAACGAAATCTTTATCCCAGGACAGGATCCCCGGAACTGGTCCGGTGTCTTTCGGACCGGCTGACACAGCGCGACAATGTCAAATTCCGTACAAATTGTCCGGTGGACAAAATTGATGTCTCCACACAACTCAGCGTACATACGGCCGAAGGCATCGAACATTTCGACGAAGTATTTCTCAGCTCCGTCACCGAGTTGAAGGAAATCACCTCGGCATCCGGGTCATTGGTCATTCCTTCGCGGCGACTGGATTACGTCCACCTGTTGATGGAATCCAATAAACCACTCAAGCGGAAAATTTCCTACTGGCGGTTGATGACCGATCCGATGATTCACCGGATTACGGATATTTCGTACCAGACCAAACACTGCGAAAATCTGTATCTGGTCGGAATCAAGCCGGACGCATTCATTCGACGCAGTGAAGCGGAGCTTGAGAAACATTGCTCGGATTTGTTCACTCGCTCTGGCCTCACAGACGAAAGTCACACACTGAAAAGGATCAAGACACACGTTTTTCCGACCTATTACATCGATGAGAAGGTGAGGGAGAACATTAACCAATTGCACCCAAAGCTTCGTTTATTGCATTCAACCGACCTGATGCACGGTTTTTATTACCTGCTGAAGGAAGAGGGAATCATTTGATCATCACCCCGAAGTAAATGTACCGCCACGAGGCTGGAGTCATTGGAATGACAACCGAGTCGATGTAGCTGAGAAAACTTCGCTGTTTTTCACTTCTGCCGAAAACAGCGAGTGCGCCGTACCGCTTGAAATTGCTTTTCGAAAATCCGGTGCACCAGCCCTGAACGTCGTCGCGCGAAATGTACCTCCACCGATGGGCCCAGTTTACGTGTCGTTTTCTGAGGCTGCGGTGCAGTGCAGAACCAACTGCATTCTCTGCAAAAAGCAAGGCGCCAGCCGGTTTGAGAACGCGCTTCATTTCCGCAATGGCCTGGTCCTGATCTTCTTTGTTCCCCAGTGCACCAAGTACCGATTTGAATGTTACGACGTCGAATGAATTATCCGGAAAGGCAATTTGTCGCATATCGATTCTGGCGTAGGAAATTTGGCTGTCGATCCCTTTTTCGGTGTGAAAGGTTTTGGTTGTTTCTGGAAATTCGTTGTAATCTGAACATACGACTTCGCAGCCTTTTTTTGCGAAGTAGAAGGAAAGTCCACCTTCCCGTTCACCCAGCGCGAGCACCTTCATCCCGGGACGCACAGCAAAATGCTTCTCCCAGAACCGAAGTACCTTGCTCCAGTTGCGTACATCCCACTGGATGATGTGCTGTAAGTCTTCCTTATCCGGAAAAAAACCGGAGCCTGATTTTGATGTTTCCATCTACATTGCGCAAAAAAGGTTTCCCGCAGATTTTCGAAGGAAGGCGTTTCCGCGGGCATTAAGCCGCAGCGGGTAAAATGGCACCGGATTGCTAGTAAGACCGGGTAGCTCGGTAGCGGAGTGGACGAGATCATCCGGCCACACTTGCAATCTGGAACAGTTTGCGAAGGTGAGGCTTAGGCCCTTGACTTTTTGTTTCTTTTGTGTCAAGACAAAAGAAAAAGATAAAGAATCATTCCCTTATTTTCAATCCAGTATGTATCTATTTCGCGTAATGCACCGCTCGCTTCTCGCGAATCACCGTCACCTTCACCTGTCCCGGATAGGTCATTTCGTTTTGAATTTTTTGTGAGATGATGAAGGCCAATTCGTCCGATTGCTGGTCAGAAACCTTTTCAGCTTCCACCATAACCCTTAATTCGCGACCGGCCTGGATGGCATACGATTTTACTACGCCTTCAAATCCCATTCCGATGGTCTCCAGTTCTCTGATCCGCTTGATATAGGATTCCGCAATTTCGCGCCGTGCTCCCGGCCTTGAACCCGAAATGGCATCGCAGACCTGGACTATCGGTGAAATGAGCGAGGTCATTTCGATTTCATCGTGATGCGCTCCAATGGCGTTACAAACGTCGTCCCGTTCCTTGAATTTCTCGGCGAGCTTCATCCCGTAAATCGCGTGAGGCAATTCAGGTTCTTCGTCCGAAACTTTTCCGATGTCGTGAAGCAGTCCTGCGCGTTTGGCCGTTTTTACGTTCAGGCCGAGTTCGGCCGCCATAATCGCACACAGGTTGGCCACCTCGCGCGAGTGCTGAAGCAGGTTCTGTCCGTAGGACGAGCGGTATTTCATTCGTCCGACCATTCGCATCAGTTCCGGATGCAGACCGTGAATGCCGAGATCCACGCAGGTGCGCCTTCCGGTTTCGATAATTTCTTCTTCGAGAGACTTGCGGGTTTTCGCCACCACTTCCTCCACGCGTGCCGGGTGAATTCTTCCGTCAGAGACCAGTTGATGCAGTGACAACCTGGCAATTTCGCGGCGTATGGAATCAAAACAAGACAGAATGATGGCTTCGGGCGTGTCGTCGACGATGATCTCTACACCGGTTGCTGCTTCCAGTGCGCGGATATTTCTTCCTTCGCGGCCGATGATCCGGCCCTTCATTTCATCTCCCTCAATGTGAAAAACAGACACCGAATTTTCAATGGCTTGTTCCGTTGCTACCCGTTGAATGGTTTGAATGACGATACGCCGCGCTTCTTTGTTCGCGTTAATTTTGGCTTCGTCCACAATTTCCTTGATGTGAGCCATTGCATCGGTCCGCGCCTCATCGACCAGTGATTTTTTCAAGCGCTCTTTTGCCTCTTCTGCAGACAAGCCGGAAATCTTGGACATTTCCGCTACTTGATTCTGATGAACTTTGTCCATCTCGCGTTTTTTTGACTCCAGCAAGGCCTGTTGTTCTGCAATCGATGCATTTTTAGTGTCAACGTCTTTCGTTTTGCGGTTTAAATCCTCGATCTGCTGGTTTAGTCGTTTTTCCTTTTGCTTGACCTTGTCTTCATTTACCTGAAGGTTTCGCTCCTTTCCGCGGACATTTTTTTCGTGTTCCTCTTTCAGTTGAAGGAATCTTTCTTTGGCCTGAAGGATTTTCTCCTTTTTCATCGCCTCGCCCTGTGTGTCGGCATCGGCAAGAATTTTCGCAGTGCGTTTTTTAAGGATGGTTTTCTGAACGATAAAAATTAAAGCGCCGCCCAAAACCAAACCTCCTCCTGCACCAATCGCAATCTCTGTTATATTCATACAATGTGTTTGCTCTGCTCCAATCTGGCGCAGACGTTAAAAACTCAAATGGTGAAAGAGGGAATTCAGTTTAACACCGCGTCGATCTTTTCGATCAGGGCACTGATTTCTTTATCGTAAACAGGTGTAGTTTGCGAAGGCCTTGGTTCGGTGGCTTCGTTTTTCGCCAGAGCAATTTGTAGTGTGGTCATCGCAAGCAAATCCTGCATGTCCTTAACCGCATAACTGCCCTGAAGTTTTACGATGTTCGAGTTAATGCGTTCTGCAGCATTGCGGATCGCATCTTCTTCATCGCGCTTTATCGTCAATGGATAAGTCCGGCCTGCAATTACAATCTTAAGCGAAACTTTTTCCATACTTAGAGTTTAAGCATTGAAATACACGTGTCGATTTCTTTCACCAATTCGGATATTCTCACCTTGGTCTCTTCGGTGTCTTCCTCAACCGCTAAAACTTCCTCCTTAAATACAGGGGCCGATTTCAGTTGCTGGTTTTCCGATCGCAGTTCAACCGTTTGGTTTTCCAAAACGGTAACTTGTTTTTTGAGTTGTTCCACTTCACGGTTTTTTGCCTGAAGCGCCGCACTGCAGGTTTTCACTTTTTCGATGAGCAAACCAATTTTGCTATCGAGTGAACTGATTAATTCCTTAGTGTCGGCCATACTCCTTTGAAGGTCAGAATATCTGAGAACAAAAGTACGACTACGCTTCGCAACTTCAACAGGCAAACCCCAGATTTATTAAAAGCCGGCTTTTGATAGTCGACCGGTTATGGCCCAATTCCTGTTCCATAAGCCTGTAAATTTGGGCAATGCGAATTTTTTTGACGGGTGTATTCAGTTGTTTTGTGGGCCTCACGGCTTATGGACAGATTTATGCGCCTAAATCAATTGATTACGAAGTTATTAGTCTGCATACGCCAATTGAAATTCCGATGATTTTGGCAGGAAATTTCGGCGAGATGCGGAAAGATCATTTCCACACCGGGTTGGACATAAAGACCAACAACACAGAGGGGTACAAATTGTTTTCGATCGAAAGCGGTGTGGTGAGCCGGATTCGTGTATCAGCCTGGGGTTATGGTTTGGCAGTTTACATCGATCATCCCAACGGATTGACGAGTGTTTACGGACATATGAGTCGTTTCAGTCCGGCCATCGATTCGTTGGTACACCATTATCAGGTAAAGAATGAATCGTGGATTCTGGATCAGGCTGTTGTTGGCGATTCGCTCAACGTTTCGCGCGGATCAGTCATTGGTTATTCCGGAAATTCGGGCAGTTCGTCGGCGCCGCATCTCCATTTTGAAATCCGCGAGACGGCGACGGAACACGCCATCAATCCGCTTTTGTTCCGCTGTTACCGCAAGACCATTGCCGATTTGACACCACCGGATATCAAAGGAATCAAAGTCTATGCTGTTACAGCGAAGGGATATCTTATTCCTGGTAAGAGCAAATTCTTTTCCTGTACCAAATCTGAAAAGGGTTGGATTATCAACGGGGGTCAGCCGCTCGATATTTCGAATCTGATGTGCCCCAACTCGTACGTTGCCGTTGGAATTCATTCAAACGACCGACTCGATGGTGCGGGAAACGTCTGTGGTGTTTATTCTTCCAGTTTCACAAGAGGAACGCAAAGTCTTCACGAACAAAAAATGGAGTACATCGATTTTGACCACAACGGATATCTCAACACACACCAGGACTATTGGGAATTTGAAGACAACAACCGTGACATTCACAAGCAATTCGCCAATGCTGTAAATCCCTTGAGCATTTACCCGCTGAAAGGCGGACTGATTGAATGGAATCAGCTGGATCAGGATTTTACCTACAAGGCCTGGGACGTGCACGGCAATTTGCAGTCCATTACGTTTCGACTGAAGAACACAGGCGACCAGATGTCCGAAAACCCGCTGGACAAAACATCGAAATATTATTTTCCCGATTCGGTGACCCTGCTGCTCAACGAAGAATTTCAGGTGGTGATCGAGGAAGGAAGCTTTTATGAGCCCGCGGAGAAAATTTTCAAAATCGACCGCAATTCCATTTACCTGAGTCCGAAATACCAGTTCTGCGAAAACACGATTCCGGTTGAAAAGGAATTCAAATTCCGACTAAAACTGACCGACATTCCAGTCGGAATTTCTACGGATAAACTCGGGCTGGGACTTTTGAATCAGGATGGATACTTGTCCTTTCTTGGTGGATTTTATCTCAACGGCTGGATGGAAGGAAACGCCTCCGCATTCGGACAATTTGTTGTTGTGGCAGATACTACCCTACCGAAAATTTCACCTCTGGATTTCACGGAAGGAAAATTGATTTCAAAATACCGGAATCTCCAACTCGAAATCACCGACAATCTCTCAGGTATCTCGGTTTACAAAGCGTGGATCAACGGCACCTGGGTTGTGATGGAATACGACCGCAAGAAAAAGAGGTACGTCATTCCGTTCAATGAATGGAGCAAACCGCTGTTGCGATCAGGAAGGAATATTATTCGGATTTACGCGAAGGATAAGCGAGGGAATGAGAGTGAGTATGCTTGCAGCGTAGTTTGGTAGAAGACCCATTTACTCTCAAAAACTTTTCGGTTCAAAACGCACAATGCAATCCCTATATCCAAACACAACGACCATCATCAACATATGCGGGTCAAATCCCGTCACGATTCCATCTTCTTTAGCAATTGGTTAACAATTTTCGGGATTCGGGAGCGAGACAATGATTGGCTGTCGACGTCTAAATGACGCAATTATCGTATGGCAGTTTACTATGTAATTATGCAATATTGCATAATTACATAGTAAACCCCAATATCACCTATGAATCAGTAATTTAATCCTCTAGAACTCACTCACGGTTCAATCTTCTTCAGCAACTGGATCACTATTTTCCTGAATTCAGGCGCAATTTTTTTCCAGTCGGCGGGAGACGAAATGGTGACGATCCGGCGTCCATCTTTGTAATCTCCTTCGAGAATTCCTTTTGGGTCGCTGGCTAAGGCCCCGCGCAGAAAGATCATTCGTATTGAATCTTTTTTGAACAGATTAAAGCCGACGACATAGCGTTTGTAGTCCTTTGGGTCGAAAGACTCCATTTCGCCGGTATAAAAAAACAGAGGAGCGTTCCACGCAACGCTTTCACCAAGTGCGGGGTCGATGGCCAGAATGTCTTTCCGGATATCAATGACAAGTTTACGCAGTGGATGTTTGAGCGATTTGATGAAATCGTCCACAGAATCCGGCTCGGAGATTCCGGTTGTGAGGGCGGGTTGCTTTTTCATTTGGACGGATTGTCGAAAGGAAAGGTAGAAAATTTTGAGGGATGCGACCTGTTCTTCGCGTTTTCGCGTCTTTGTGGTCGTTTTTTTTCGAAAAAATCAAAGCGGCCCCGGAATCCGGGACCGCTCTGATAACCAAAACAAAGAAAACTTCCGCCGCAGCGGACAGGGAACCACCCCTGTTAATTTGAATGTTGCCCCGCAAGGAAATTCAAGGCAACATTCAATGTTTTTAGAACGACGGGCAGGAAATAGTCCTGAACTTCGTCAGCGGCTCTTTGCAGCTGAAGTTGAATCCAAGGGACAATTCGTGCGCACCGCCCGAAGCGTTGGTGAGTTTTGAAATCGTTAAGTCGTAGCTGTAA
>Ga0247727_10004548_pt1 | contig 29288 bp, 30 predicted proteins | sample WisWelCaveWW1625_FD_202498 | JGI IMG/M metagenome (GOLD analysis project Ga0247727, IMG submission 202498) | Biofilm microbial communities from Wishing Well Cave, Virginia, United States - WW16-25 | ecosystem: Environmental > Aquatic > Deep subsurface > Groundwater > Cave microbial mat | place...
GGTAGGGCTTGAGCTGGAGCTGAGCGTCGTGCAGCTCGAACCACTCGCCCTGGTGGCTGACCGGCTCGTCGGTGGTGAGGAGGCGGATGATGACGCCCAGGCCTTCGTCCATCATCTCGCGCTGGCGTGCCGCCTCGATGCCGAGGAAGCTGGCGTCGCCGGGCAGGGCGCCGGGGCCGACGCCGAGCATCGCCCGGCCGCGCGTGAGGTGGTCGAGCAGCACCAGGCGGTCGGCGACGTGGAAGGGGTGGTGGTAGGGGATGCTGACGACACCGGTGCCGAGCATGATGCGCTGGGTGCGCTCGCCGGCGGCGGCGAGGAAGACCTCCGGGCTGGCGATCGTCTCCCAGCCGCCGGAGTGGTGCTCGCCTACCCACGCCTCGTCGTAGCCCAGCTCGTCGAGGCGGGCGATCAGCTCCAGATCGCGGCGCAGGGCGAGCGTGGGGTTCTCGCCGGAGCGGTGAAACGGGGCGAGGAAGATGCCGAAGCGCATCCGGTCGATAGTCATCTGGCCTCAGGGCGCGGCGCAGGCGGCGCGGCGCGCATCCGTAGTACCATGACGAGACGTTATGTACCAGGCGGGGGCTGTCGGGTGCTCGTCACCCTAGCGCTGTTCTCGTGGGCGGGAGAGGGTGACGGCGCGCCGTGCGCCCAGCGCGGCTTACTGGCATGTGGGGAAACTGCCCCCTCCGATTACAGCCGGTGTGCCGCCGAACGTGGCGGAGAGAATATACCCATGGCGGAACCACTGGACATACCCGTAACCCGGATCAAAAAACACCGGGGAACGCGCCTGGCCCAGCCAGTTGTTGGCCACGTAGGCAATGAAAAACTGATTGGGGATCCAGTACGCCTGAGTGATGTTCGGGCAGGCTTCCGGCCAGTTCAAGTCGTTCCACATGCTGTCCGAGAGGCGCTGAAAGTCCTGGTGCCAACCGCAATCGTTCGAGGCGCCATAGCACGCGCGGTTAGCATCGCGGGTGTCCCCGGCCACGAAGATCCGGCTAGAGCCGAAGCAGACCCAGGCATTACTAGGGGGACACAGATAATGCCCCAGGCTGGTGTAGGCGGTCTGGATCTTGCCCCATGCGGTCAAGTTCCCTTCATTATTCACGCCGGGGCCAGCGTTGTCGGCAACGGCCGGATGATGGTGATGCTCCGGGTTCCGATGAATGTAGACGTCATCAAAGTTACAGAATTGCGACAGACAATGGTTGGTGCTTTGGCCGTAGGCGAAGACTTCGTAGTGGAGGTGGACAACGCCGGGCGACCCCGTGTCGCTGGACCACGCGAGCAGGTCACCCTGCTCGACGTGCCTGGTACCAGAGAAAGGGCACAAGAGGGCCAGGTGGGCATAGCGCTCGGCGATGAGCCCGCCGCTACGAACCACGTCGATATATGTCCCCCAGCCCGTCCCGGACTGCGTACATGTGGCGTCGCCCTCAGTGGCTGCCCATACCGTAAACGACGCGTTGCCAGCCTTCGCCCAGTCAGTGGCGTATTGCCCCTGGTGCGACCCCAGGCCCGGTGGGCTGTTCCATCCCTGGGTGAGGAACATGCTCGCCTCGTTCTCGGAGAAGGGCATCCTGTTCTGCCGGGCGCTTCCGTCGCCCGCAAGGGTGAGGCCGGTGGGCGTGTGCGCCGCCGTCTCGCCTGGCAAGGCGATGCCCGCGACCACGGCCGCGGTCAACAGCGCGACGAGGACTCGAATCACGGCGCAGACTCGAACGACACTGTGGATAGGATCGCGTCGAGGGAGCGAAACACCCGGGGTTGTATCTCAGACTCATAATCGCTAGGCTGCGATCATGGTACAAGAGAAAGGCTTCGACAGTCCTGGCATCGGTATCGCACAGCAGTGTGTCACCTGTGGGTTCTTTGGAAAACACGCCATCGCAGATCAGCGCCCGCTACCAACTCCTACCTTCTACGAGATCGAATTTCACGAACGCCAAGCAGGCCAGGCCTTTTCCCATATGCCTGATCTGTCTTTTGGGAAGGCGGTCAAGACCGAGCCCATTTGCTATCGCCAGGTGGTCGGATTTTCCGACCTCATTAACGCGGAGATCGAAAAGGGGGGCGTCTGGGAAGTGGGGCCGCACCAAAGCCAAGCGGTTCTGCTCGGCCTTATCCTCGAAGAGAACGACTGCGACGAATGGTTCGAGTACGTCTGGGGACTCAATCCCATGCAGCATCTAGGCGGGCTGGCCTCACAGGAGGCAGAGAAGCGCCAACGCGAGTGGGAGCGGCTGCTAAGCGAGGACACCAAGAAGTTCCAAACGCAATTGGCTGAGGACACGAAACGATTCCAGGCGGAGATAGCGAAGGATGGCGGGAAGACTCAGAGGAAGATGCTGGACGTGTCCCTAAGTCAACGCCGGTGGACTATTGGGGCCGTCTTTGCGGGCGTCGTTGTTACCACAGTACTCACCACGCTTACGATTCTGCTCACAGAGCCAGACAGTCTAGATTCACCGCTTCCCGTGATCATAGTGTCTACGGCTGCTGTCCCTGTACAGACTGCGCCCGTCGCCGTAGCGTTGACTCCGACACCTTCTCCCGAATCAGCTCCTGGTACGGCATTGTCTCCGCCCCAATCAGCACCATGATCGTGTCCCTGAACAGGTATTCGTTGTGCCGGTTGTTGTAGCGGAAACTGATTTCATCGAGGTAGGCCGGAAGGTGCTTCGCGCTGAGATGATGATACGAGCCGACGATAGATCGTTTGAGGAGCGACCATACGCCCTCGATCTGATTCGTGTGCACGTCGGCCCGAACCCATTCCTCCGACTTGTGGTGCACCGTCTCATGACGCGTGTTTCGGTCCCCGACGCCCTGGTAGGCATAGGCTTCATCGGTGTAGATCGCTTCGGCATCATCGTGCACCACCGAGCGGACGAAGCCCTGCATCTGGCGCTTGTTCTGGCGCTTGATCACGCGGAGCTGCACGTCGCCGCCTCGCTCCACTGCGCCGATCACGATGCTCTTGTTGCCACGGTAGCCCTTGCCCTGCCCGCGAACCTTGCCGCCTACCAGCGTCTCGTCAACCTCGATAATGCCGCCCAACTGTTCCGGCGTGCCGTCCTTCATCGCTGCCCGGATGCGGTGACAGAGGTACCAGGCTGTCTTGTAGCTCACGCCCAGAACGCGCTTCAACTGATTGGCGCTCATGCCCTTCTTGGCTTCAGCCACAAGGAACGTCGCCGCGAACCACTTCCACAACGGCAGCTTGGAGTCGTGGAAGATCGTCCCCGCCGTGACGCTGAATTGGTGGCTGCATGACATACACTGGTAGAGTTTCCGCGATACGATGCGAGAGATGCGCTCGGAGTCGCATCGTACACAGCGCAGACCGTCCGGCCAGCGCAGCCCTTCGAGGTATTCTCGGCAATTGTCCTCAGAGGAGCCGAACCGCGTTATCAGCGTTCCCAAGTCCATTTGCTGTGCCATCGGAGTCTCCCTATGCCTCGTAAGAAGAAGCCCGCCCAAGACCTTACGACCGACGAGGCGCTACGCCGTTTGTTCCCGAAATCGGTGGTGAAGCGGCTCAAGAAGGAGGCCAATCTTGAACCTAAATCACCATCTAAGAACAAGGATAGCACAGAATGAAATATGAGTCAAGTATACAATCACGGAAACACCTCTTCGTTCGCATCGATCGTGGTCGCGCCGATCATCACCGTAGCGCCCGACGGCAGAGCGAAGGCATAGTGAACGCCGGCAAAACGATGCCCGCCGTCTCGGCTCAAGTCGGTCGATGAACAAACGACCGCAGGCCGTCCCGCGAACGTCACCAGCGTTGCCTGTTGGTCCGGGTGCGGCGCTCCCACCGCACGGTTCTCGGGGACGCAGACGCTAACCTCCCAAGCGGCGTCAAACTGCCGCTGTGTCCCGGCGATGTCCAGCCAGATGGCAAACCGCCCTGGAGGAAGGCGAGCAGTACCGCCCTCATTGACGATCTCTCCCGACTCAATCCCTTTCCATGTCGCGCCTTCGATGATCCTGGCCGTCCCTCTTGGCAGGCCGTTTGCTTCCTTGTCTTGCACGATCCAGTCCGGCGGGTACTTGAGGCTGAACCCCAGCGGACTCTCGTACGTCTTCCAGTCCGAGGTGTCGATGTTCGGCGGCGGCGTGATCGGCGCGGGTGGGAACGTGGGCGTCGGCTCCGCCGGCGTGGCGGTAAGGGCGATAACGTTCGGCGGCGAGAGCTGGCCGGGCGTCTCGATAGTCGCGGGCGCCTGGACGCGGTCGGCCGCGTCCTGCCCTTCGCCGGCCTGCGCAAGGAAGTAGACGCCCGCGCCCAGCCCCGCCGTGGTCACGGCGACGGCGCCGACCTTCAGAATCGCCGCCAGCGCCCCGGAGAGCATCGCCATAGCTCCTTCCTGGAACCGGCCCCGCACGGTGCGGAAACCGCGCGTCCATTGTAGAGCACGGGGGGGGGTCAAGCCGCAAACGCACGGATTGTTCGAGAGGGGAGCCGCCTCCTTGACCGCTCTTATGAGCGCTCGCTATCCTCAGCGTGCTGAACGGCCTTACAGAAAGGAGCTTCCCATGCGCGAAGCCGTCATCGTCGATATGGTACGCACGCCCTTCGGCCGGGCCGGCGAGAAGGGCGCCTTTCGCGACGTCTCTCACGTCGAGCTGATGGTGCCTTTGCTGAAGACGATCGTCGAGCGTAACCGGCTCGACCCGAAGGCGATCGATGAGACGATCATCGGCTCGGTCGAGCTCGCCGGCGTCCTCACGCGGGCCCGCATGTACCTGTTCGAGGCGGACCTGCCCCAGACCATCTCCGGCACCGACCTGAACAAGCAGTGCGGCACTTCGCTCCAGGCCACCATCCAGGCCTGCCACGCGGTGATGACCGGCATGTCCGATGTGATCATCGCCGGCGGGGTCGAGACGATGGGACGACGCGAACCGGTCCGCCCCTCCGAGGACGGCGCCCGTCGCGCGACCGAGACGGAAGGGGGCAGGCCGATCCCGCAGGGCCGCGAGCAGCCCCCGCTGCCCGAGGGCTGGAAGGAGGCGGAGCTGCTGCCGCCGTGGTATCGCAAGACCGAGCCCTGGATCATGAACATGGGCCTCACCGCCGAGAAGCTGGCCAAGGAGTATCACGTCAAGCGCGAGGAGGCGGACGAGTTCGCCCTCCGGAGCCACCAGAAGGCCGTCTCGTCCCAGGCCGAAGGCGCCTTCAAGGACGAGATCGTCCCGATCACGATCAGCTACAAGGACGGCTCGTCGGTCACCGTCGACACGGACCAGTGCCCGCGCGGTAGCACCAGCCTGGACGTTCTCGCCGGCCTCAAGCCGGTGTTCGTCGAGGGCGGGCAGGTGACGGCAGGCAACTCCTGCCCGCGCAACGACGGCGCCTCGCTCACGCTGGTCACCTCGAAGGAGAAGGCGAAGGAGCTGGGGCTGAAGCCGCTCCTCACCTTTCGCCAGGCGGCCACCGTCGGCGTCGACCCGACGATCATGGGCATCGGCCCCGTGCCGGCCACCCAGAAGCTCTTCCAGCGCAACGGCATGTCGATCGGTGACTTCGACCTGGTCGAGGTGAACGAGGCGTTCGCCTGCCAGGTCGTCGCCGTCGGGCGAGAGCTGGGCATCGCGGACGAGAAGCTGGACGTGAACGGCGGCGCCGTCGCCATCGGCCATCCGCTCGCGGCGAGCGGCGCGCGCCTCATCGGTCACATCGGCTTCGAGCTGCGACGCCGGGACGCCGAGTGGGGCCTGGTGACGCTCTGCATGGGCGGCGGCATGGGCCTGGCGGCCGCGTTCCAGCGCGAGCACTACGACTGACCGCCGGCCGGCAACCTACCATCGAACCAGGGGCCGAACGCTCAGCTCGGCCCCTGGCTGATCCTGGGGGATTGCGTGATGACAAATGACGCCAGCATCGACAACTCCGGTTTGCGTACTCACCGCACGACGCTGACCCGCAAGCCCGAACGCGGCGCCCACGACTTCGAGACGATCGCGCGCATCCTAGACGAAGGCATCTTGTGCCACATCGGCTTCGTCGCCGAGGCCCAGCCGTACGTGGTGCCGACGGCGTACGGCCGCGATGGCCGCGTCCTCTACGTGCACGGCTCGGCGGCCAGCCGGGCGCTGCGGGCGCTCTCCGGCGGCGTGCCCATGTGCCTGACCGTGACACTCCTGGACGGGCTGGTGCTCGCCCGCTCCGTCTTCCACCACTCGATGAACTATCGCTCGGTGATGGTGCTGGGCATGGCGCAAGAGGCGCACGGCGACGAGAAGCTGCGCGCCCTGCAGACGATCACCGAGCACCTGGCGCCCGGCCGCTGGGCCGACGCTCGTCCGCCGGCGGCGCAGGAACTGAAGGCGACGACGGTGCTGCGGCTGCCGATCGACGAGGCGTCCGCGAAGGTGCGCGCGGGCGGGCCGATCGATGACGAGGAGGACCTGTCGCTGCCGATCTGGGCGGGCGTCCTGCCGCTGGCGCTCGTTCCCCGCGCGCCCGTCCCGGACGCCCGGCTCGACGCGGGCGTCGCGCTGCCGGCGTACGTCAGAGGCTACCGGCGCCCGTAACCGCTAACGTCACTGGGCGGCTGGGTTGGGAAAGCTACGGGGCCCCTTGACAAGCGCGTCCAAGCAACCGATAATAGTGATGGAGGCTTTGTTGGCTTCGGCCGGCATTGCCTTTTCTCTCTATTAGCGGTCGCCCAGGACCTCTTCCCGTTCATCCCGTGGCCTCAAGTCATCGATGACCGCGAAGCTCCAAACTACAAAGCCGTCTGGATAGCCAAGCCGATCAATTGTGGCCCGATGACGCAGGTTCTGCACTGCGCGGCCGAGGGCATCCATCTCCGCGCGTCTGGCCGCTGCCATCGAACTTACCCGCACGTTCCACGAAATGATGTAGGCAACGAGGTCAGCTATTCGGATGCCACTCGTTAGATCGCTGTGCACGAAGAAAGGCTCCGGAACGACGCGTCCTGAGCGCATGCGGCCCTTTTCGGTCGCACGGAAGTACTCTGACATTTGATTCACAAGAAGATGGGCTTGTGACCGCTCGAGTTCATCGAAGACGACGAGTCCACGCTCATGAGTCAGTTGCTCCTCAAGGAAGTAGAAAAATCGCTCGAAGAGGTATGCGTAGTCCTTTCGCAGCCCCTGGCCAGCCGGCGTGGGGGCTGAGGGATGAACGATGCTGGCAAAGAAACGAACGCCATGAGCCGCGCAGAGCTCGAGAACGTGGTGAACATAGGCGATGCGTGCCTGACCCAACGCTGTTAACTGCGCGCGGGTGGCATTAGCACCGTCCTTCAGGGCAGCAGCTGAGAGCAGGGTTCTCTCGTCTTCTGGTATCGCCGCACCCTGGGCTGCCAGCCTGAAGGTCTTTCGTCTAAGCAGGCGGCGTGCCTTCAATTCCTCACGGTCATTCGAGATGCGTGTGCCAAAGAAGCGCGGCTCAGCGTCCTGGATGGCGCAGACGAGGTTCCAAATCTGCGTATCATGCACCGCTGCGCCCGCCAGCACCTCGTAGGGCGATTCACGGTGGTCCTGGCCACTTTCGTCAACGAACAGGAGATACGCCATTAGGCAGAGCCAGCCTTGCTCAACAGCCCGGCCGTGCGCCCCTACAATCGGAGACGCCTACGTGTTCTCTAGGCTCAGGAACTCCTTCATCACCCGCCGGAGCTCCTGTCGATGGTCGGGGCTACCCAGGTTCAGGCCGTAGTGGTTGATCAGCCGCGCTGACGTTTCGCGCCACTCGGTCCAGCAGTCCGAGCAGACGGTGGCGGCGATCGTCTGGCCCAGCTCGCCGCCGACGGGCGGCGACTCGAGGCCGTCCTTCGTCTGGCTGCAGCGGCGGCAGGTGATGGCCGGCATGGGGCCGCTAGCCTGGGGCCTCCTCGGCCAGCCAGCGAGCAGCCTCCTTAGCGTGGTAGGTGATGATGATGTCGGCGCCGGCACGCTTGATGCCGGTGAGGACCTCCAGGGCGACGCGCCGGCCGTCGATCCAGCCGTTGCGCGCCGCTGCGTGCACCATGGCGTACTCGCCGCTGACGTTATACGCCGCCAGCGGCACGTCGAACCGGCGCCTCGCCCGCGAGAGCACGTCCAGGTAGGCCAGCGCCGGCTTCACCATGACGATGTCCGCCCCCTCTGCGAGGTCCGCCTCGATCTCGCGCAGCGCCTCGCGCGCGTTAGGCGGGTCCATCTGGTAGCCGCGCCGGTCGCCGAACTCGGGCGCGGACTCCGCGGCCTCGCGGAACGGTCCGTAGAACGCCGAGGCGTACTTCGCAGCGTACGACATGATCGGTGTGCCGGCGAACCCGGCCTCGTCCAGCGCCGAGCGGATCGCGGCGACGCGGCCGTCCATCATGTCGGACGGCGCGACGAGGTCCGCGCCCGCCCGGGCGTGCGAGACCGCGGTGGCGGCGATCAGCTCCAGCGACGCGTCGTTGTCGACCTCGCCGTCAGCAATCACGCCGCAGTGGCCGTGCGACGTGTACTCGCACAGGCAGACGTCGGTGATGACGACGAGGCCGGCGTCGGCCGACTTCAGCACGCGCGCCGCCTGCTGGACGATGCCATCGTCGTCATAAGCCTCGGCGCCAAGGGCGTCCTTCGTCGCCGGCAGGCCGAAGAGCAAGACCGCGCGCACGCCCAGCTCGCGCAGCTCCGCCGCCTCGGCCGGCAGCCGGTCGAGCGAGAGGTGGTGCTGGCCGGGCATCGACGGGATCTCTTCGCGCACGTCCTGCCCGTGGACGACGAACAGCGGGTAGATGAAATCGCTCGGCGAGAGGGCTGTCTCCCGCACGAGGCGGCGCAGGCCTTCGCTCTGGCGCAGGCGCCGGAAGCGGGCGAAGGGGAGAACGGTGCGTTGGGTCGTGACCATGGCCGACCCGCTATGCCAACAGCATGGGCAGCTCGCGCTTGAGGGGGTCGAGTGAGAGCCCGAGCGCCTCCAGCGTCAGCGCCCCTAGCAGCGTCGCGTCGCCTTCCTCGCCGAACACGACATCGGCGCCTCCGATCCGCCTGCCGTAACGGAATAGCGCCACGCCCTTCTTACGAGTGATCTTATCGCCGTTGGCGAGCCGGAACTGCTGCTCATCCAGCGGCGCAATGCCGAGCTTATCAAGCACCGCAGCCGGCACGACCGAGTACACCGCCCCCGAATCGACGAGGAAGTCCAGCTTCTCCGACACGCCGGGCTTCGCGACGTTGGCCACTTCGATCTCGACGTAAGTGATGCCCACCAATCTACCCCTCCTGCCGCTGCTGGCGGAGGTACTCTTCCAGGTCGCCGATGAGGTCGCGGGCGGGCGGCAGGTCGGGCGTGGCAGCTTCGGCGAGGCCGGAATCGACACGGCGCTCCAGCTCCGCCACGTAGGCCTGCATCTCGGCGTTGCCGGCCAGCGCTTCGTTGACCTGCTCCTCGAAGGCGCCGGCGGCGTCGACGAGCGACTTCAGGTCGGGCGCGAGCGCGAAGAGCTTGTCGAGCGCCTCCAGCAGCGACAACGCGCCCTTCGGGTTGACAGCGCTGCCCAAATAGGGCGGCAGCCCCACCCAGAGGCTGGCGGCGGGGAGTTCTGCGCGGCGAAAACAATCGTGCAGCGCGCCGACGATGCCCGTCGGCCCCTCGTAGCGGGCGCGCGTCACCGCCAGCGCCTCCAGCCGCGTCTGCGCCCCCGGCTCGGTGGCGAAGCCGGTGACGGGCGGTGGACGCGTGTGCGTCGTCGCCGCGACCAGGGCGCCCACCGTGACGAGTCGCGAGGCGTCCAGGCGCTGGAACAGGTCGCGCACCGTCTCGGTGAAGGCGCGCCACTTCAGGTGGGGCTCCGTGCCCAGAAACAGAACGAGGTCGCCCTGCGCGTCCGGCCGCTGGTGCGAGTAGAAGCGGTTGGGCGGCCACTGCAGGTCGCGCTGGCCCTCTTCCGTGATCGTGATCATCGGGCGGGCCACCGTGAAGTCGTAGAACTCTTCGGGGTCGATGCTGGCGAACGGCTCCGCCGACCAGCTCTCGACCAGGTGGCGGAGGGCGAGGCTCGCCGCCTCGCCAGCGTCGCTCCAGCCGCGGAAGGCGGCGACGAACGTGGGCTTGCGAAGCTCCGGTAGCGTGTCTGCTTCGAGGCGAAGGTAGTCCATCGGATTCGTCCGGCCCTGTGGCCGGCTCAGTAAGTAGTATAGACGATGGTTGGGCGGGCAGGGCCGTTCATGCTGCGAAGGGCGGACCGGGTAGCCGGCTATGAGGGAGGGAAGGACGGCCGATCAGGAAAAACTCGCCATAACATTTCGCTAGGAAGCGCAACTCGAACTTCGAGGGTCGAAATTTCGAACCTCCAGTCCCCGCCTACACTCCGGCCACGCGGCGCTGGTGGCCGGCCCAGTAGGGCTCCCGGAGCTGGCGCTTCAGCACCTTGCCGCTCGGGTTGCGCGGTAGGGCGTCGATGAAGTCGACCGAGCGCGGGCGCTCGAAGCCGCCGAGCCTGCCGCGACAGAACTCCATGACTTCCTCCGCCGTCGCGGTCGAGTCTGCCTTGAGGACGACAATCGCCTTGACCGTCTCGCCCCATTGCTCGTCGGGGACGCCGATGACGGCCGCGTCGGCGACGGCGGGGTGCTGGAAGAGGACGTCCTCCACCACGCGGGGGTAGACGTTCTCGCCGCCGGAGACGATCATGTCCTTCACCCGGTCCTGAATGTAGAGGTAGCCTTCGGCGTCCATCGTGGCGGCGTCGCCGGTGTGCATCCAGCCGCCCCGCAGCGCGTGAGCCGACTCGTCGGGCAGGTTCCAGTAGCCGCGCATGAGCTGCGGGCCGCTCGCGATGATCTCGCCGATCTCGCCCTGGGGCACCGGCTGGTCGTCCTCGTCGACGATGCGTACCTCCGTGCCGAGAAGGGGCCGGCCGGCGGAGAGCAGGAGCGCGGGCTTCGCCGAGACGGCGCGGCGATGATCGGCGGGGAAGAGGTAGGTGAGGACGGCCGTCGTCTCGGTCATGCCGTACCCCTGGGCGAAGTCGCACTTGAACACATCCATCGCCCGGCGCAGCGTCTGCTCTGCGATGGGGGAGGCGCCATAGGTGATCTGGCGCAGCTCGGCGTACTGGCGCTCGGCCACGCCGGGGACCATCACCAGGCAGGCCTGGATCATCGCCGGGACCAAGGTGACGGTGGTGACGCGCTCTTCGTCCATCGCGCGAACCACCTCCGGTGGGATGAAGTCGGCCTGCACGTAGCAGCAGCCGCCCCAGTACACGGTGACGAAGGCGCTGATCGCGCCCGCGGCGTGATACACGGGCACGACGATGAGCGTCCGCTCGCCCGGCCCGCCCTTCACCAGCATGGTGATCTGCGTGAGTTGCGCGCTCAGCGCCGCGTGAGTGAGCACTGCCCCCTTGGGGTGGCCAGTGGTGCCGCTGGTGTACATCTGATAGACGTCGTCGTCGTCCGTGATCTGGCGGTCGGGCGCCTGGTCCGGCTGGCCGCCCACCCACGCCCGGTAGTCCTCCCAGCCATCGCCGGTGGCGTCGAGCGCGACGAAGCGCTCCACGCTGCCGAGCTCCTCTCGAATGCTCTGGACCGCCTCGACGTACTCGCCCGCGGCGATGAGCAGCTTCGCGCCCGCGTCGTTGACGATGTACGTCCACTCGGGCGGCGCGAGGCGGTAGTTGAGCGGCACCGGCACGACGCCCGCCTTCGAGGCGCCGTAGTAGAGGAGGGCGTACTCGATGCTGTTCTTGGAGAGCACGGCGATCCGGTCGCCGACGCGAAGGCCGGCGGCGACGAAGGCGTTCGCTAGGCGGTTCACCTCCAGCAGCGCCTCGCCGTAGCTCAGGCGCCGGTCGCCCTGGACGGCGAACTCTTCGTCGGGGTGCTCGCGAGCCCGATAGTCGAGGAAGTCGTGGAGTCGCATGGGTCGTTGCCTCCTCTCGGCGATTCGTACGAGACGCGGGTAGCGCGTCCGGTCAGCGTCAGCCCCGATCTGCGGGGCGCGACGAATTAAAGCGGGGGCGGCGGCGGCTGTCTAGGGCAGTTCGGCAAGAAGTCGGACGAGCCCGGCTGGTGAGACGGCGCGAACGTTCACCAAAGCGCCGCCGCCGGCGCGCCGAAGCAGTCCCCGGTCGCCGGTGCAGAGATACTCAACGTCGGTGGCCAACGCGGCCGCAACGATAGGGGCGTCCGAACCGAAGCCGGCGTTGTACCATCGGAGAATCTCGTCCGGCGCGGGCCCTCCTGCGAACTCCACTGAGGCCGCAACCAAGAATTCGCCGATCGCGGGTGCTAAGTGAGGGGCCTTGTTTCGCACGTTCCGAATGAGCTCCCGAAGCACGTCCACGGACACAATCGCGGTTATGCGCCTTTCAAAGGCTGCCTCTAGAACACGACTGGGGTTGCCCCCCGATGAGTGGAGCCCGGAGAACAAAACGTTTGTGTCGATGAAGACGCGCACTCAAGCGCTGCGAGGCGAGCGTTGGCGAGAGCTTCGACGGCGGCCCTCTACCAGGTGGCCATACCTCTCGTGAAAGATCTCTTCTCGTACCTGCCGGCCGCCTTCGAGGAGCTCTTCCTCGGTGATGCCCGATTCGGCGAACGCCTGCTGAATCGCACGAAGCGCGTCCAGCGCGGCCCGGCGGCCCGGCCGCACCAGCAGGGCACCGTCGCGCACCTCCAGCACCAGCCGGTCGCCGGGCTTGACGCCCAGCGCCTCGCAGGCGGCGCGGGGCAGCGTTACTTGTCTCCTGGGTCGTAGCACGATGGCGTCCACGGGCTGGCCTCCAATGCAGGGCGCTAATGTCAGACGTCTGACATCTGATCTCTAACGTCTGACGTCAGTATAGCTCCCCACCAGCGCCGCCACCACCCCCGCGATCGTCTGCTCTTGCGCCACCACGTCCGGCGGCCGGCCCAGCAGCTCCTTCACCGTCGCCGCCGTGATCGGGCCGATGCAGGCGATACGAACGCGCCGCAGCGGTTCGAGGTCGCCGCCCAGCATCGCGACGAGGTTGCGCGCGGCCGATGAGCTGGCGAAGGTGGCGACATCGATCTCGCCCGCGCGCAGCCGGCGCAGGCCCTCCAGGTCCGGGTCGCCCGGCGGCGCGGCGACGTAGAGCGTCACCTCGTCTACCTTCGTGGCGCCACGCGCCAGCAGCCCATCGATGAGCGCGTCGCGGGCGCCTTCCGCCCGCGGCAGCAAGAACGACGCGCCGGGCGCGACCGGGTAGGCGTCGAACGCGGCGAGGAGCCCTTCGGCGGTGTACTGCCCGGCGGCGGGCGCTAGGTCGGCGAGTACGCCGTGGCGCGCCAGCGCCTCGCCGGTGCCGGGGCCGATGACGGCGACCTTGGCCCGGACGCTCCGGGCGTCGAGGCCGCGCTCATGCAGGAAACCGAAGAAGATCTCGACGGCGTTGGCGCTGGTGAGGATCAGCCAGCCGTACCCGCCCGCCGCGAGCGCGTCGACCGCCGCGCCCAGGCGGGCGGCATCGAACCGCGGCACGATCTCGAGCGCCGGCAGCTCCACCGGATCCGCCCCGGCCTCGGCGAGCGCGCGCGACAGCTCGCTCGCCTGCTCGCGCGTCCGCGTCACCAGGACGCGCCGCCCGAACAGCGGGCGTGTGTCGAACCAGCGCAGCGTCTCCCGCAAGCGCACCACGTCGCCGATGATCGCGACCGCAGGAGGGCCGATGCCGGCGTCGCCGGCGCGGGCGGCGATATCCCCCAGCGTGCCCGTGACAGTGCGCTGCCTCGGCAGCGTGCCCCACTCGATCACCGCCGCCGGCGTGTCGGCGCTCCGCCCGCCTTCGATCAGCCGCTCGACGGCCTGCGGCAACTGGCCGACGCCCATGAGCAGCACCAGCGTGTCGACGGCGGTGGCCAGCCGCGCCCAGTCGAGGTCGGGGCCGGCCTTCGCGGGGTCCTCGTGTCCGGTGAGGAACGCCACCGACGACGCGACTCCGCGCTGCGTGACCGGGATGCCCGCGTACGCTGCCGCTGCGATCGCGGAACTGACGCCCGGTACCACATCGAACGGGACGCCGGCGGCGGCGAGCGCCTGGGCCTCCTCGCCGCCCCGGCCAAAGACGAAGGGGTCGCCGCCCTTCAGCCGCACGACGCGCCGGCCTTCGAGCGCCCGCTCGACGAGCAGCATGTTGATCTCGTCCTGCGACAGCGTGTGCGCCTGCGGTTCCTTGCCCGCGAAGATGCGCTCGGCCTCTCCCGGCGCCAGGTCGAGGAGCGCGGGGTTGGCCAGCCGGTCGTAGACGATGACTTCCGCCTCGGCCAGCGCGCGCGCCCCGGCGACGGTGATCAGCCCCGGGTCGCCCGGGCCAGCGCCGACGAGCCAGACGCGGCCGGGCTTCGCGCTCATCCCGCCTCCGCCGCCTCCACGAACGCCGCAGCCCCCTGCGCCAGCACACGATCCGCCAGCCGGCCGCCGATGGTCTCGGCGTCGTTCGCCTTGCCACGTTCTTCGCCGCGCAGCAGCCGCTCGCCGGTGGCGTCGGCGATGAAGCCGCGGATCGCCAGCGTCTCGCCGTCGACGGTCGCCAGCGCGCCGAAGGGCAACATGCAGCCGCCGCCTAGCCGGCGCAGGAAGGCGCGCTCCGCCTCGCAGGCGAGGCGCGAGGGGCGATCGTCGATCGTCGCAAGGATCTCGAGCGCCTCTGCGTCGTCATCGCGCGCTTCGACGGCGAGGGCGCCCTGGCCGACGGCGGGCAGCATCGCCTCGGGCGAGAAGACCTCGCTTGCCCGGTCGAGCAGCCCCAACCGATCGAGGCCGGCCGCGGCGATCACGATGGCGTCCACCTCGCCCTCATCGACCTTGCGCACGCGCGTGTCGACGTTGCCGCGCACGTCGATCGGCTCGACGTCGGGCCGGAGGGCGCGCAGCTGCACGGCGCGCCGCGCGCTGCCGGTGCCGATACTCGCTCCGGGCGGCAGCGACGCCAGCGTCGCGCCCGCGCGCGAGACGAGCGCATCGCGCGGGTCGCCTCGTTCGGGGATCGCGGCGATGGTGAGGCCCGGCGTCAGTTCCGCCGGTAGGTCCTTCAGGCTATGCACCGCCAGGTCGATCTCTCGGCGCGCCAGGGCGGCCTCGATCTCCTTGACGAAGACGCCCTGCCCGCCGATCTGCGCGAGCGGCGCGCTGGCGCGGCGGTCGCCTTCGGTGCGGATGGTCCGAACGTCGAGGCGAAGCTCGGGGTGGTAGGCGCGGAACGCTTCGACGATCAGCTCCGTCTGGCGCAGGGCTAGCCTGCTCCCCCGCGTCCCGACCACGAGGACGCGCGGGGCCACCGTCACGCCTCGGACGGGGAGGCGCCGTCGCGGTCGCCGGCGCCGTCCAACGCGAAGAGCTCGCGCAGGGCGGGGGCGTATCGCTCACCGTCGTCGCCCTTCAGGCGGCGGATCGGGTCGTGGAGGAGCTTGTTGACCAGCGCGGTCGCCATCGCCTCCACGCGGCGGCGTTGCTCGGCGTTCAGCCCGTCCAGATGCCTGAGCGTGCGGGCCACCTCGGCCTCGCGCAGAGCGTCGGCGCGGGCCCGCAGCGCGGCGACGGTGGGCGTGACGCCGCGGGCGCTCACCCAGTCGGTGAAGCGCGCCAGCTCCTCCTCGATGATGCGCTCGACGCCCGTGACTTCCTGGCGGCGCGCTTTCATGTTGTCGGCGACGAGGCCCTGGAGGTCATCGATGTCGTAGAGGTGCACCTGGGGGAAGTCGCGGACGGCCGGGTCGATGTCGCGCGGCACCGCGATGTCGATGAGGAGTAGAGGGCGGCCGTTGCGCCCGGCCGTCGCCTGCGACACGTTCTTCGGGCCGATGAGGAAGTCGGGCGCGGCGCTGGAGCTGATCACGATGTCGGCCTCGGCCATCACCTCGCCCAGGCGTTCGAACGCGACCAGGTCGCCGCCCAGGTCGGCCGCCAGCTCGCGCGCGCGCTCCGGCGTGCGGTTCGTCACCAGCAGCCGCGACGCGCCGCTCTCGGCGAGGCTTCGCGCGGCCAGCTTTCCCGCCTCGCCGGCGCTGACGACGAGGACGGTGCGCCCGTCCAGGTCGCCCAGCGTCCGCCGCGCGAGCGCGACGGCCGTAGAGCTGACGGACACCGCGTGCCTCCCGATGTGGGTCTGGCTGCGCGCTTTCCGCCCGGCGCGAATGGCCGTGTGGAAGAGGCGCGAGAGGACGGCGTTGTGGGTGTTCGCCGCGGTCGCGGCGGCAAAGGCGTTGCGCACCTGCCCGAGGATTTCCGACTCGCCCAGCACCATCGAGTCGATGCCGGCGGCCACGCGGAGCAGTTGGCGGGCGGCATCGCGCCCGGTCAGGTGGTAGAACGCGTCCGAGGGGGCGTCCGTGGCGTCCTTAGCGTCACGGAGCAGGTCGATCACCGGCGCGGCGGCGACGGCGTGGTGCGAGGTCACGTAGACTTCGGTCCGGTTGCAGGTGGAGAGGAGCGCGACGCCGACGCCCAGCGCCTCGCTCAGGCGCGGCAGCACCGCCGGCAGCTCCTCCGGTGCGAACGCGAAGCGCTCGCGCACGGCGACGGGGGCGGTCTTGTGGCTGATGCCGACGAGCGTGATGTGCATTCGCTTCGTCTGCTCCTACACGACGGCCGGCGGCCGTCCGGACTGATGCGTGCTCACGGGCCGACTCCGTCCGCGCCCACCAGCTCCGACACGAGTTCGCCCGCGCCCAGGGCGCGTAGCAGGCGCGCCTTGGCCTGGCGGTACTTGCGTTGGGCCAGCAGCACCCGGAGCTCCTCATCGATGGCGTCCTGCCAGACCTCGGCGTCCGGCGTCACCCCGCGCGAGCGCAGGTCGTTGCGTACGTCGCCCAGCAGGTCGGCCAGGGCGGGCATCTCCTCGGTCAGGTAGGCCTCCAGCTCCTCGCGCAGCCGGCGGGCCAGCGCCGGGCTCTTCCCACCGGTCGACGAGGCGACGGTGATGGCGCCGCGCCGGACCACGGCGGGCAGGATGAAGTCGCAGTTGGCCGGGTCGTCAGCGGCGTTCACCCAGACGCGCAGCCGGCGGCCGTCCGCGGCGACGCTGGCGTTCACCGCGCCGTCGTCGGTCGCCACCATGCATACCTCATACCCCGCAGGGTCGCCCTCCTGGTACTCGCGCTGGATGTGTTCGATCTGGCCGTCGGCGAGGAGGCGCTGGAGGGCGGCGCTAAGGGTGGGGGAGATGACGGTGACCTTGCCTTCGGCCGCCAGCAGCCCCTCCACCTTGCGCTGCGCCTCGCGACCGCCGCCGATGACGAGGCAGCGCCGGTCCCGCATGTCGACGAAGATCGGGTAGTACGCCATCAGCGCGCCCTGGCCTTGCGCGGCCGCGGAGCCGCCTCCGCGTACACCTCCGTCAGTCCGACGAGCGTTCGGTCGACCAGCGTGGTCACCTGCTGGTACGCCGCCAGCGTCTCCTCCGGCGAGAGGCCGTAGAGCTGGCTTGCCTCGCGCGTGGCTTCGTCCATCGTGCGGCGGAAGAAGAGGAACGCCTCGACCGCCTGGGCGAGCGGCAGGCCGGACGCCGCCAGCTCGCGCCCGTATTCCTGCCCGAGCCCCTGGGCGTCGTCGAGCAGCCCAGCGCGGCGTGTCCGGCGCGCGAGGTACTCGGTTGCCAGGGCGGCCAGCCGGCGGCCCAGCGGGCGCAGGCGCTTCCGGCTCGCCTCGTCGACGGTGGTGTTCCAGGAGGCGTCGCGCGCCGGCCGGCGATGGAGCTGACGGCGGATGCGCGTGATGGCCAGGTCGCCCAGCTCGTGGGCGCGCAGGCCCTCCTGCGCGCGACCAGCCAGCAGGTCCTGGAGATCCGTCTCGGCGAAGCGACGGTGCCCGCCTGGCGTGCGAAAGGTGCGCACCGAGTCGTTGTCGGACCAGCGGCGGAGCGTCGACTCATCGACGCCCAGGACGCGGCAGGCCTGGCCCAAGGTGAGCCAGCGTCCGCTGACCCTAGGAAGGCGAGAGCGCTGAGGAGTAGCCAATGAACTTATCCAAACCTATGCATTTATGCGGGCCAGCGTGATCGTACGTAGATTCTACGATGGCGAGCCGTCCTATGTCAAATGCCGCCCGCCTTCGATACGATACGGGCAGGCTCAGCACCGGAGGCATCCCATGAAACTCAGAGACAAGGTCGCGATCATCACCGGCGCCAGCCGCGGCGTTGGCAAGAACATGGCCGTCGAGCTGGCCAGGGAAGGCTGCCACATCGTCGCCGCCGCCCGCACCGAGGAGGAGACCGACCCCAAGCTCCCCGGCACCATCTCCTCGACCGCCGAAGAGCTGCGCTCGCTTGGCGTGCGCGCGCTCCCCGTCCGCACGGACGTCACGGACGAAGACAGCATTCGTGCGATGGCGAAGGCCACGCTCGACGAGTTCGGGCGCATCGATATCCTGATCAACAACGCCGGCATCATGTTCCCCGGTCCGCTCGTTGCCCTGCCGCTCAAGCGCTGGGACCTGGCGATGCGCGTGAACGTGCGGGGCGCCGTCGCCTGCTGCCAGGCGGTGCTCCCCCATATGATCGAGCGGCGCGACGGCGTGATCATCAACATCTCGTCCATCGCCGCCGACCGCGCCACCGGCCTGGGCGCCTCGTACGCCGTGACGAAACAGGCGCTGCGCAAGCTGAGCGAGGTGCTGGCCGAGGAGGTGAAGGAGCGCAACGTGCGCGTCTTCGCCCTCTCGCCCGAGGGCCTCGTCATCACGCCCGGGACGATGTACCATCGCCTCGACGACCAGGTGCCGGAGGGCCCCTTCGTCGAGCCGCCGGAGGCGATGGGCCACGCCGCCGCCTTCCTCTGTATGGACGAGGCGGCGCCCCTCAGCGGGCAGCACTTTTACAGCCGGGCGCTCCTGCGCGAGCGCGGCAATCAGCCGTGAGCGAACACGACCGGAACGACGAGGCCGGGGCGCGCTGGCAACGTCGCGAGGCGCGCCAGCAGGCGGAACGGCGGCGCATGACGAAGCACGGCGCCTCGCTGCGCCGCGTCTATCGCGACGCGGTGCTCCGGCGAGCCACGTCGCGCCGGCGGCGGCGGGCCTGAGCCGCTACAACTGGTTTTCTGCGTAGCTTCTTCATCCTCTTGACAACGTGTGATATATTAATCCACGCGTCTTAGCGTCTTAGTAAGGGGAAGCTATGCAGGAAGGCAGCCCGTTCGACAACTACCTGGACCTGGTCGAGGCAGCGCGTATTCTGCGCATCCACCCGCAGAGTCTGCGTCGCCTCATCAAGCAGAAGAAGGTGCCGGCCGTCCTCTTCGCCGGCAAGTACCTGATCGAGCGCGACAAGCTCGAGATGTTCAAGGCGAACTACGACCCGCGCCCCGGGCGCAAGCCGGTGAGGCGTCTGCTGTAGCCTGCGCTCCTATTCCGCCTCCAGGTGGCGGTGCGTTTCGAGGAACGCCATCGATCGGCGGTACTGGTCTTCGCTGATCTTGCCGTTCGACGAGAGGTAGTTCATCAGCACCTCCAGGCTCAGCAGCGAGATGAGGTTGATCCCCTGGCGCCGGAGCCGATCGCGGCCGCCCTGCTGCCGGTCCAGCAGCACCACGGCGTCCCCCACCATTAGCCCGGCCTCGCCGAGCTGGAGCGCGGTCGAAAGGATACTGCCGCCGCCCGCGAGCAGGTCGTCCATGATCAGCGCGCGGTCATTCGGGTGGTATATCCCTTCGATGTCACTCCCCAGGTCGTCCATCCGCGGGTGGAGGTAGATCATCGGCACCTTGGCCGTGAGCGAGAACGCCGTTGCGACGTGGAGCCCGCCGAACGGTACGCCCGCCACCAGGTCGAACGGTTGGACCTGTGGGTGGAGCATCGCCTGGCGGGCCTGCAGCTCGTCCCAGATGATATGCGCCGCTCGCCAGAGGGCCGTGGGGTGGCCGATGAGCAGCCGGAGGTTGACGTAGACCGGGGAGTCGACGGTGGTGCGGCCTAGGGTGAAGCTGCCGAACTGAACGGCGCCCAGCTCCCAGAGGGTCTCCGCGAGCCAGAGGTTACTACTTTGAGTCAGGTGGTGCCGCTGCGCCATCTAGCTTCCTGCTGGACAACTTAGGGGCTTTCCCATCCTTGGGAAAGCCCCGGCATTGGTACCTGGCTGTGTGAATCTCGCCGGGCCCCACACCTGGGTAACCCCCAAGACAGCTCGGCTACAGCGTCGCCGCAGTCTCGTCTCTGTGTCACGGTGGGATCCGGCGATCTTGGGTGCCCTGCCGATACCTCCGACAGGGCGTTACCTGTCAACCTGCCAGACACCCCACAGAACCCTGAAACTCCTCTTCATGAGAGACCTCCTTTCGGAATCACCTCATGTGCCCGGATGGGTTCCTCTACGCAAACCATACCGCTGGTCGACTGAGTTGTCAATACCCCTTCTCGAACGTTTCTCTCCTGCTATCCGGAGGCGCGATCGGCGTTCGCCAGTGGACGGGCGCCGCTGTCGAATGCTACGATTCGCTCGCGCATGACCGCCGGCACCGCACCCGCCGCCCTGCCCACGCCTCGAGCTGCCGTCCAGGCGCTCGCCGAGGAGGCGGTCGCCGTTCGCCGCGACCTCCACCGCCACGTCGAGCTCTCGACCGAGGAGCGCCGCACCCAGGAGGTGATCCTGCGCCGGTTGCGCGACGCCGGCCTGGAGGACGCCCGCCCCAGCGCCAGCACCGGCGCGACCGCCCTCGTCCAGGGGACGCTGCCCGGCCCAAACCTCCTCTGGCGCGCCGACATCGATGGCCTGCCCCTCACCGAGGACACCGGCCTGCCCTTCGCCTCCGAGAACCCGAACGCCATGCACGCCTGCGGACACGACGGCCACGTCGCCATCGGCCTCGCGCTGGCGACGCTCGTCCAGCGCTCGCGAGAGCGTTTGCGCGGGACGGTGCGTTTCGCCTTCCAGCCGGCGGAGGAGCGCATCGGCGGCGCCCGGCCGATGATCGACGAAGGCATCATGCGCGACCCGCCGGTCGAGCGCGTCTTCGGGCTCCACATCTTCGCGAACTACCGCGTCGGCGACGTGCGGGTCGCCCCCGGCCCGATCTTCGCCGCCGCGACGGGCTTTCGCATCATCATCCGCGGCCGGGGCGGCCACGCCTCGGCGCCCCAGGAGACGAACGACCCGATCGTCGCCGCCGCGCACGTCGTGGTTGCGCTGCAGACGGTGGTCAGCCGCAGCATCGACCCCAGCCAGACGGCGGTGCTCACCGTTGGGCGCATCGAGGGCGGCGTGCGGGGCAACATCATCCCGAACGACGTGCTCCTCGTCGGCAGCATTCGCACGTTCGACGAGCGCGTCCTTCAGCGGGTGCTGGAACGCATCGACCAGATCCTCGTGGGCGTCACGGCGGCGTTCGAGTGCTCGTACCAGTTCGACCACTCGACCCTGCCCGCCGTCGTCAACGACCCGGAGTGCGCCGACCTGGTCCGGCGCGTCGCCGGCGACTTCCTGGGGCCGGAGCGCGTGCGCGAGGCGCGCGTAACCGGCTCCGACGATATGTGCTTCTTCCTCCAGGAGGCGCCCGGCGCCTACTTCATGCTGGGCGGACGTCGCCGCGATCAGGAGATGAACTACCCCCACCACCACCCGAAGTTCGACTTCGACGAGGCGTGCCTGCCCCTCGGCATCGAGCTGGGCGTGCGCATCATCGAAGAGGCGAGCGGCTCCTCCCTCGCCGGCTAGCGCCCCAATGACCGCCTCGCCCGACGCCTGCGACGTGGTGGTCGTGGGCGGCGGTATCGCCGGGCTGGCGGCGGCGCTCGGCGCGTCGGAAGCGGGCGCCAGCGTCGTCCTGCTGGAGAAGGCGCCTCGCGAGGAGCGCGGCGGCAACACGCGCTTCGCCGACGCCCAGATTCGCTTCCCCCACGAAGCCGACCAGTACGGCGCCCGCGCCTACACGCCCGAAGAGTTCCGCGACGACCTGATGCGCCTCTCGCGCGGACGGGCGAACGCCGAGCTGATCGATGTCCTCGTCTCCCGCGCGGGCGAGACGGTCGACTGGCTCAGCGGCCACGGCATCGCCTGGGACGAAGGCTTCCCCCACACCGCCGGCTACCGCCGCCGCCCGGCCCAGGGCGGCCAGGGCCTGGTCGACACGCTGTTCGCCCGCTGCGAGGCGGCTGGCGTCTCGGTGCGGTACGCCGCCGCCGCCGGCGAGCTGCTGCTCGACGGTCGGGGGGCGGTCCGCGCGGCGCGCTGTCGAACGCCTCAGGGCGTGACCGACGCCGAGGCGAGTGGTGGCGTCGTGCTCGCCACCGGCGGGTTCCAGGCGAACGTCGCGATGCGCGTCGCTTACCTCGGCCGCTTCGCCGACAGCCTCATCCTGCGCGGCTCCCGCTTCGACACCGGCGATGGCATCTGCATGGCGCTCGACGCCGGCGCGCAGCCCGCCGGCCAGTGGGGCGACTACCACTCGGCGGTGATCGACGCGCGTTCGCCCAGGACCGAGTGCGGCGTGACGGCGCTGTACAACTTCCAGATGGGGATCATCGTCGATGCGCAGGGCCGGCGTTTCTTGGACGAGGGCGAGGACTTCCGCGACAACACCTACGTCAAGTTCGGCAAGGCGATCATCGAGCAGGCGGACGGCGTCGCCTTCTGCCTCTTCGACCAGCAGGCCTACCGCCGCCCCGAGTTCCAGCGCGCCTGGTACCCGGTCGCGCCGCCGATCGTCGCCGCGACCATCGAGGCGCTCGCCGGCGCGCTCGGCATCCCGCACGCCGGCCTTTCGCGCGCGGTCGAGGAGTACAACGCCGCCGTCCAGCCCGGCGACTACGACCTCGACCGCCTCGACGGCAAGCGGGCGAGCGGCATCTCGCCACCCAAGAGCAACTGGGCGCTCCCGCTGAACGAGCCGCCATTCGTCGCCGTGCCGGTCACCGGCGGCATCACCTTCACTTTCGGGGGGCTGAAGGTCGACGCGACGGCGCGCGTCATCGACACCGCCGGCCGGCCCATCGCGGGCCTCTTCGCGGCGGGCGAGCTGATGGGCGAGGTCTACTACTACAACTACCCCGGCGCCACGTCGGTGTTGCGCGGCGCCGTCTTCGGTCGCATCGCTGGCCGGGAGGCAGCGCGGCGGGCCGGTCGCTAGGTGCTAGTCGCTGGTCGCTGGTGGCGAGGCCTCGTAGGGACAGAGCTTCAGCTCTGTCCTGGCCGAGCGAAGCGCGGCCGCCCTGATCGCTGACCGCTGACCGCTGACTAGCTGATCGCTGGTCTCAGAACAGCGCGATTGGGTTGACCGGCGAGCCGGTGCCGCCCACGACGAGCAGCGGCGCGATCGTGAGCAGGAACTCGTAGCGGCCCTCGGCGGCGCAGGCCTCCGCCAGCGGCTGGAGCAGCGCGTTGTCCACCAGACCGACGCCGTAGGCGAAGATCGCGCCGTGCACCGTCCACGGGATGCCGTACTCGTTCGGGTTCACGTCCATGAGGTCCCAGACCAGCACCGACACGTCGTAGTCGCGCAGGAACGGCAGGCAGGATGCGTGCAGCCCCGGGCTCGGGGGCCGGTAGCCGCTCCAGGCCGGGTTCGCCGCCTGCCAGGCCTCGCGGCCGCTGTACACGCAGAGGGCGTCGCCCGGCTCCAGCGACACGCCCTGCGCCCGCGCGACCGCCTCCAGCTCCCAGCCGTGCACCGGCGTCTCGAGGGTGACCGACGCCGCGCCGCGGTGCTTCGGCACGTCAAGCAGCACCCCGCGCGTCACGATGCCGTCACGCCACTGCTCGATGCCGCCCCAGCGAGCGCCCTGCGTGTCGATTTCGCGCTGCGGGTCGCGGCCGTTCCAGAGGCCGTCCTCGTCCCAGACGTGGCAGAGCGCGTCGATGTGGGTCGTCACGTAGCCGTGGTAGACGAGGCCGTAGTAGTCGAGCGCGGCGCCGCCCTGGCCGTTCGACATGATGCGCATGAAGTGCTGCGCCGGCATCGGGTTGTCGCGGCCGGGCGCCGTCGGCACGTCCCGGCTGAGCGAGACGATCCGGCCGCTGCGCACCAGCGTCGCCGCCCGCGCGCGCTTCTCCGGCGTGATCAGGTTGATCGCGCCGCGCTGGTCGTTGTCGCCCCAGCGCCCCCAGTTGCGCCGCTCCTTCAGGTACGAGCGTACCTGCTGCTTGGTCGGCACGTCGTCGGCCATGGTTCCTCCTCGTCAGGTCGCCTGCCAGCGTACCTCGAACAGCCGCACCGGGTCCTCGAAGCCCTTCGGCAGCACCTCGCCGATGTCGGCGAAGAGGAAGCCCTTGCCGGCCGACAGCTCCCGGACGACGTTCGAGACCAGGATCTGCCCGGCCTCGGCGTGGTCGCAGATGCGGCGCGCGAGCTGGACGCTCGTGCCGAAGAGGTCCGACTCCTCTGCCACCGGCTCGCCGGCGTTCAGCCCGATGTGGACGGCCAGAGGGTCGGGGTGATGGGCGGCGACGCCTTGTTGGATCGCGATGGCGCACTCGAGCGCGCCCGACGCCGTTGGGAACGAGGCCATGATGCCGTCACCGGTGTGCTTGACCTCGGAGCCATCGTACGCCGCCAACGCTTGGCGCACGATGGCGTTGTGCGCTCGCACCAACTCCTGCGCCCCTGCGTCGCCGAGGCGCTGCGTGAGCGCGGTGGAGGAGGCGAGGTCGGTGAAGAGGATGGTGACGAGGCCCGTGCGCGGGACGTATTCCCCCCGTGGATCCGCGGCGGCGTCCGATAGGAACTCCATAATCGCCGACTGGAAGGCGCCGATGCTGTTGACCGTGACAAATTGCGCGCCGGGGATGCGAGAGGCGAGCGGCTTCGCGAGCTCTGGCGCCGCTGCGAACTCCTGAATAGCATCACGTATGACGAGCGTTGGCACGGCAACATGGGGCAGCAAATCGGAGACGTCCAAGTCAAGTGCCGCTTCTGTTCCCTTCAGGTAGCTCTCACTCGTCATGCTCTCGCGTAAAGACGCCGCGAGGTTCCGCCCGTGCTCGAGATCGGAGAACCCCAGCACCCAGTTCGCCACTGTCAGAGTCAAGAACTCCCAGTCGTCGCTGGCAGCCGCGGCAAACGCGCGTATGGACCGCGTGTAAGGAGTTGCGGTGTAATAGTCTGTACCACGGGCGAACGCATTCCATAGAACCAGGTGACAGACCCGGTCCGGGTGCTTGGCCGCGTACGCAACGGCAGCCGGCGATCCTTGCAGCCGGCCGACCAGGTCGATGGGCGCCGTGCCTAGGGCATCGATCACAGCCTCGAGGTCGCTGAGCCGCGCCTCCAGGGAAAACTCGGCAGGCACACGGTCAGAGAGGCCGGACCCGCGTCCGTCGTATAACGTGACGCTTCGTCCGCACTCAACGAGGTGGTCAGCGGTCGCTGGCCCAAATCGCTTGTCGCCCGCGGTTTGGTAGAGGGTGATATCGCCCCACAGTACGGCGGAGTACACGACAGGTGGCCCTTTCCCAAGGGTGGCGTAGGCGATGCTTACGCCGTCCGCGGTCTTGGCGTACTGGATGCGCGGCTCCATGGCGCCACTATCCTACCGTATCGCGCGGCGAACCCCCCGAAGCAGCCCCGGCCTCCCGCGTCTCGCCTCCCGCCTCCGCTACACTGCGCCCGCGATGCCCGACCTCCTCCTTCGCCACGCTCGCATCTGGACCGGCGACGCGTCGTCGCCGTGGGCCGAGGCGGCCCTCGTCCGCGATGGGCGCTTCGCCTTCGTCGGCCGCGAGCGCGACATCGAGCCGCCGGCGGGGTTCGAGGCGCTCGACTGCGGCGGGCGGCTTGTCCTGCCCGGCTTCGTCGATGCTCACGTCCACCTGCTCGGCACCGGCGAGGCGCTGCGCTCGGTCGACCTGAAGGGCGCGTCGAGCGTCGACGAGGCCGTCCGCCGCGTCGCGGAACGCGTCGCGACGACGCCAGCCGGCGCCTGGCTGCGCGGCGCGGGCTGGGACCAGCACGGCTGGCCGGGCGCTCGCTTCCCGGACCGCCGCTCCCTCGACGCCGCCGCGCCGGAGCATCCGGTGGCGCTGGTGCACACCTCCGGGCACTGCCTCTGGCTGAACAGCGCCGCCCTCCGCGCCGCCGGCGTCAGCGCGACCACCGAGGCGCCGGCCGGCGGCGCGATCGACCTCGGCGACGACGGCGAGCCGTCCGGCGTCCTGCGCGACGCCGCGATGCGTCTGGTCACCGACGTCATGCCCCGGCCCTCACGAGACGAACGCGTCGCGGCGGTCGAAGCGGCGATCGCCCAGGCCCACCGCCTCGGTGTCACGACCGTCCACGCGATGGACGCCGGCCGCGGCGAGCTTGAGGCGCTGCGCTCGCTCCACGACGAGCGCCGCCTCCCGCTCCGCGTGCGCGCCTACCTCTCCGCCGCCCGTCTCGATGACTGGATCGCCGAGGGCCCGCGCACCGGCGACGGCGACGATGCGCTGCGCATCAGCGGCGTGAAGTTCTTCGCGGACGGCGCCCTCGGCTCGATGACAGCGTGGCTCCTCGCGCCGTACGAAGGGTCCGACGACACCGGCCTCGCCCTCCAGCCCAGCGAGGAGCTGGAGGCGAAAGTCGCCCGCTCGCTGGACGCCGGCCTGGCGCCCGCGATCCACGCCATCGGCGACCGGGCGAATCGGGAGGTGCTCGACCTCCTCGAGCGCCGGCGCGGCCGCGCCCCCGAGCTGCCCCGCCGCATCGAGCACGCCCAGCTCCTCACCGCCGGCGATCTGCCGCGTTTCGCCCGGCTCGGGGTGATCGCCAGCGTCCAGCCGATCCACGCCACGCAGGACATGGCGAAGGTCGACCGCGTCTGGGGCGAGCGCGGGCGTTTCGCCTACGCTTTCGCCTCGCTGCTGGCGTCCGGCGCCAGCGTCGCCTTCGGCTCGGACTCGCCCGTCGAAACGATGGACCCGATCGCCGGCCTGCACGCCGCCGTCACGCGTCGCGACGCCGCGGGCCGGCCGCCCAGCGGCTGGTATCCGGACGAACGCGTCCCGCTCGAGGCCGCGCTTGCCTGCTACACGAGCGCTGCGGCCGCCGCGACGAACGACGGCGCGTTCCTCGGCCGCATCGCGCCCGGCTACGCCGCCGACTTCGCCGTCCTCTCGCGCGACCTCGTCGCCCCGGACGACCCGATGCGCCTGCTCGACGCGCGGGTGCTGCTCACCGCGGTGGGGGGCGAGGTCGTGTACCGAGAGATGTAGGGGCGCACGTCTGCCGGTGGCATCGCCCGCGCCGACGCGGTACCATGCCGCCCGCTATGGAGCCCGAGGGCAAGGTCGCGATCGTCACCGGCGGCGCCTCCGGCATCGGCCTGGCGACGGCGAAGCTGCTGGCGTCGCGCGGCGCGCGTATCGTCATCGCCGACCTCAACGAGGAGGCGGGCGCCGCCGCCGCGCGCGACATCGCATCGAGCGGCGGGCAGGCGCGCTGGACGGTAGTTGACGTGACGAAGCCGGCCGACGTCCAGCGCGCGCTCGACTTCGCCGTCGAGCAGTTCGGGCGGGTCGATACCGTCCACAACAACGCCGGCGTCAACGAGGGCGGGGAGGACCTGCTGGCGCCCGGCTCCGATTTCTGGCGGCGCACCCTGGCCGTCGACCTCGAGGCCGTCATCGGCGCCACGCAGCTCGAGGTGCAGCACTTCCGTCGGCAGGGCGGGGGCGGCGTGATCATCAACACCGCGTCGATGGGCGGCCTGGTGCCGATGTTCGGCAGCCCGGTGTACGCCGCGGCGAAAGCGGGCGTCATCCACTTCTCGCGGTCGCTGGCCCACCTCGCCGCCGAGGGGATCCGCGTCTGCGCGGTCTGCCCGTCGTTCACCGACACACCGATGGTGCGCGTCGGCGGCGAGGCCGCGATCGAAGCGATGAAGCGCGAGGTGGGCGGCATCCTCCAGCCGGAGCAGATCGCCGAGGGCGTCCTGGAGCTGGTGCGCGACGATTCGCGCGCTGGCGCTGTGATGCGCGTCACCGTCGCCCGCGGCATCGACTACGCGAGATGACCTCGCGCGAGATAACCTCGCAGGGACAGACCGCATGGTTACGGGCGACCTGCGGGTTGAACACCCGCAGCCTCGCGTGAAGCTGAGGATTTTCAATCCTCAGGTAAGAACAAGGAGGGACCACCATGGCAGGTCGATGGGACACCATCACCGTTGACGGCGGCGCGATGCGCTGCTACCTGAGCGGGCCGGGCGGCGGGCCGTCGCCGGTCGTCGTCGTTATCCAGCACGCCGGCGGCGTCGACGACCTCGTCCAGTCGATGACCGACGTCTTCGCGGATGCCGGCTTCGTCGGCATCGCGCCGGACCTCTACTATCGCGAGGACCCCAGCACGAGCGACGACGCGCTGACCCGCATGGGCCGCCTGCGCGACGCGAACATCGTTGCCGACGTTTCCGCCGCGATCGATCACGTCAAGACGCTGTCGGAGGCGCGCGCCGATCGCATCGGTATCACCGGCTTCTGCATGGGCGGTCGCGTCGCCTATCTGATGGCGACGCGCTTGGCGGAGCTGCGGGCATCGGTCGTCTTCTACGGCGGGAACATCTTCGTCCCTTGGGGCGAAGGCGCGGCGCCGTTTAAAGGCACGGCGGACATCGCCTGCCCGGTCCTCGGCCTCTTTGGCGAGGACGACGGCAACCCCAACCCGGCCGACGTGGCCAGGCTCGATGCGGAGCTGACCCGCCTGGGCAAGGCCCACGAGTTCCACTCGTACCCCGGCGCCGGCCACGCCTTCATGAACGAGGGCCGCCCCAGCTATCGAGCCGAGGCGGCGAAGGACGCTCGGCAGAAGGCGGTCGCCTGGTTCGACCGGCACTTGAAGGGGTAACGTGCGGCCCGGCAGCCTGAAGTGCGTCGCCGTCTCGTCGCCGGGCCGGTCGCTGGCGGACGTGATGCCGGCGGCGCTCGGCGAGCCGGCGGACGACGCGCGCCGCCTCTTCGACGGCGTCTGGCTGGTCTACTGTGGGGCGACGGCGGCGGAGGTGCGCGACCGCCTGGCCGCGCACCTCATCGAGGGCGAATCGGCGTTCGTCGTCGAGTTCGAGCGCTGGTCCGGCTCCGGTCCCGCGCCGGATCGCCACTGGCTCCTGGCCCGCGGTCACTGAGGCATGCGCAAGCCCCTCTTCCGTAGCTGCAGACCTTCAGGTCTGCCCCGAAATGAGAGCTGGGGCATGCTGCCTGAGCAGGGCTAAAGCCCTGCAGCTACAGAGTTTCCTCCCAAAGAGGCAGAGATCACCTGTTGCTCCCATCAATTCCCAGGTACGTCATGTTGTTCTTGACCAATAGCAGGCTGCCGAGAAAGGGGGGAGTGCAGAGGGGCGCAGCCCTGGCGCCTGCCCTGAGCGGAGGCGAAGGGCCGGGGGTCTGGGGGTGTCCCCCAGATTC
>Ga0247727_10004549_pt1 | contig 29286 bp, 24 predicted proteins | sample WisWelCaveWW1625_FD_202498 | JGI IMG/M metagenome (GOLD analysis project Ga0247727, IMG submission 202498) | Biofilm microbial communities from Wishing Well Cave, Virginia, United States - WW16-25 | ecosystem: Environmental > Aquatic > Deep subsurface > Groundwater > Cave microbial mat | place...
GGACATTGCCAGACTTAAGCGCTTTGTCCACCTCCCACACACCGAGCATGGCGCGTTTGCCGTTGAGCCAGCCCACCTGCACAATCAGGTCAATCGCCTGTGCGAACATTTCCTTGGCGCTCTCGGCGCGGATGCCGACATCGGCATACAACAAAAGATTCAGACGCAAGACTGCCGCTTCCGGTCCTTCGGCATGGAAGGTCGAAAGCCCCGGATGGTCAGACATCTGGGCGCGGAACAAAGCCGCCGCCGCATCCCCTCTTCTCATCTCACCCACGATCAGCCATTTCGGGGACATGCGCATGGCGTCATCCACTGCCGATGCCAGGCTGTACGGCACAATCGAACTGCCCACCTGCACCGGACGCGCTTCGAGCGTGACCACGTGCGGATGATCGAGCCAGATTTCCTCCGGGTCTTCGATCTTCACAACGCGCGCTTCCTTTGGGATGCCATAACATAAGGCAGAGAGCAAGGTGGTTTTGCCCGAGGCTGTGCCTCCGATCACCAGGATGCGCAAGCCCTTCGAGACTACTTCGACGAGTCCATCAATGACTGGTTTTGGCGCAACCCCCCACTCGATCAATCGTTCAGGCGGAACAGGCTTCGGTTCAAAGAGGCGAATGTTGACACTCGGATATCCAAGCCCAGGCGCCACAACCGGATGAATGATTTTGACACGCGCGCCGCCTGCCAGCCCATCCTGCCTCGGGATCTTTGCGTCCACTGAGGGAGCCGCTTCTGTCACCGCTCTGCCAAGCGGCGCAAGCAATGTTTCGACTGCGCGCCAAGCTTCGGTCATGTTTGGTTTCAAGGGCAGTTTCTCGAAGGAAGGTGCGCCCTTCTTTAATATCCACACATCACCCTGCGGCGTAAGCGTCACTTCGGAGAGTCCCGAATCCGTGCGCAGGAGCGGTTCAAGAAAACCCAAGCCGCCTATACGCGCAATCACTTCGCGGGCAATCGCGTTAATCTCGTCCGCGGTCGTTTGCAAACCGGTGCGTGATAAGTACGCAGTGACCAGCGGGAGCGCGCGCCCAACCAACTTCTCGCGGTCGCCGCGCATTTCAGTCAGGGATAAGCCCTGGAACTGCGCTGAGACCTCATCAAGTATGCGGGTACGGTCCTCAACGGAAAGTGTGGGCAGGGACTCGCCCCAACCGCCAAGATTTGTAAGTGTCATGCCTACCTCTTCGTCCTGATCTTGATCGGACCGAATCGCATCACATTGGCATCGTCACGACCAGTGGGCGTTCCCACCGCGCTCCCGAATAACATATCGGAGAGTTTGAGGATCGGACGGGCAAATTCATCGCTGGCATCCAAAGCAGATCGTCCATTGTCCTGCGCGACAGAAACTTCGGGGACATATGGGATGACCGAGACAACAGGAGGAAAACCAACACCCAACCCCATCTTGCGGCAAGCCGCATCCGCGGCGCGATGCCATTCATCAGGCGTCATCATTCCACCTGTGCGTTGATTCAACACCACGAAGATGTTGCCGGGCGTAATGCGATGTTGTCCCGCCGATTTCTGCGTGACCGTGCGGAAGGCTTCCACGGAAGTCCATACATCGGAAACGGTCGGTCTTGCGATCATCAACCAGGTGTTGGCGGCGGAAACTGCGCGCGGCGCAATGCCGCCCGAGGGTGTATCGAGGACAATCCCGGCGTAGCCGCCGTATGCCGCGCTGGTCACGAGTTCCGAGATCGAACCTTTTGACTCAGCCGGTTTGTCGCCTTGAGCCTCCGAGAGAATATCGGGAAATCCTGCGAGGACATGTAGATCGCCCGCCGTTTGAATACTGGCGCGTAAGCCTTCATCGGTCGGATTTGAAATCCAGGAAAGAATGTTGGGTTCGGGCTGTAAACCGATCTGGAGCGGCAGGACATCCGGCGCACCAAGACCGATCAGTAATGTTTTCAAGGAACGTCTGGCAACTGCCTGTGCCAGCGCGGTGGCAATCGTTGTTTTGCCAGTTCCACCCGCGCGGCTCCAGACAGTCATAATGCGGAGTCCCCCGACAACCGCGCTGTTCCTGCCGCCGCCCCATGCCATTTGATTCGCGGCTGGGACTGTGCGGCGCAAAGACAGCGCGTCGGAATACGAGCGCGTCATGAATTCGGCGATGTTCACATCACCGGGATAGACCAGCTTCACCGAAGGGATCGCTTTGATCTCGGCGATCATGTTCTCTGCCAATGTAGGCGGCACGATCAGGTAGGCCGCGCCGGTGATGGAAGTCAACGCGTCCACCAAAGGCTTCGGTCCATCGAAGACCGTGGCATCGAGCAGGATCACTTCGGGGGAAGAGACCAGCTTCGAGCGGAAGTCCTGGGCGTCATTCGCCATCGAGGTCACTCGAAAGCGCGCGTCCATTTGCAAGGCTTGATACCAGGTTGTGGTGCGACTCATGTCTCGGTGCGCCAGCAGGATACTAACGGGAGTATCCTGACCGTTGCCGGATTGAGCCTGGGGCGTACCCCAATCATTGTTCATCGTCATATCGTCTGCGCCTCTCTTGCGCTAAGGTCTAACTGTCGGGGTTGCGGTTGCCGGTATCGCAACAGGGATGGATTGGTTGAACGGGTCGAGTGTTGGAGTTGGCATCGGCGTCTTGATCAGATCAGGGAGCCACAAGCCGGGGGACGTGAACTGCACCGGGTTTTCACCAGGCATGAGGTACAACGTGATGGAAGCCCCATCGGTGTAACTGAGCGCCGCCAACAGTTCGAGCGCGTTCACCGATCGGGATTCGGAAAGCGCGCCAGTGGCGGAGAAATCGTAGAAGATCGTCAGGAGATCGACTGGCACAGCCAGGATGACCGAACCTTCGCGGGCGCGCTCTTCCGTGTTCAAACCAGACAAACCACTGATACCTGAAGGTGTTGCTTCAGACAGAACGACATTGGCTTCCTGGCTGGCGGCAAAGCGCGGGTCGATGTACAACACCCGCAAACCCTCGATGGTGGATTTGGAGAATGTGCCGGACACGTCCGAATTGTTCTGCGGGATGGTGGCGATCACACCCACCGTTTGACCGGGCGTCAATAAACCCGAGACACCGTTGCCATCTGTGATGCGGACAGATATGGCGCGCTCGTTCGGCTGCAAGGTGACCAGGTTGCCGATGTGGGAAGTGCGGATCACATCGCCTTTGCCGCGGTCGATACGCAAGGGTTGACCGATGACCAGCGCCGCGTCCGTCACGACATCTTCAGCGAGGATCTCGGCTGGCACGGCTTTCAGTTCGATATCCTGTTCGGCGATCACATGACCGGCTTTGATATCGTGCGCGGCAACCGCCACCAGACGCGAAGGCGCCGGGCGCAGGACCGCAAACGCAATCAGGAACACGATTGCGGCGATGAGGATGGGGAATATTTTTTTCATTGTTTTTCTAACTCCTATAATTTGATAAAACTTTTTGTTGACTATCCGGCAGGCATAACGCCGCCAGGGATTTGATAAGACCGGTATCGGCGAAGGACCAGTTGACGATCTGCTCCTCGCCGTTTTGCTGTTGTTTGACTTTGAGGATCAAGCCCAGAATGGGCTGGTCGCTCCGTTCCAGCGCGCTCGCCAGGCTTGCGCCCGCCAGCGGATCGTCGTCCTTGAAAAATACAATATTGCTTGTGTTACTCATGATGTCCTCGTTGATGTTCCCTCATGGGGATGATGTTGGTGTCTGCGCAGCGGTTGGCGTAAGAGCGGACATGCGCGCGGGCATGGTGGGCAGGGACGGATCGGTTGGGATCGAGTCCCACCAGCCGCTTGCTGAAAGTTCGCTGGTGGCTGTGGAAATCGAAAGGATGGGCGGCGTAATTTCTCCGCGGTCATCGGACTTGCCGGAGATGATGAAAGCCATTGCGCCAAACGCGCAGACGATCAAGATCACGAAAATAAATGAAGTCATTTTTTGTTGGGTATCGAGTCTCATAACGCAAGCCTCCCAAGTTTTTGCGCGATCTCTTCGTCGGTGGGTTCCGGCACGTCGAGCATCAACGGACGAAACAACATTGGACGCTGGTTCTCGCGGCGTGATGTGTAAGGGAAACGACCCATCGCCATCCCGATCGGCATGTCATCCACAAAGCGGCGCCACTCTTCATCCCGGAAACCTTTTTCAGAACGCGCCAGGGCGGATAGCACAATATCCTTATCCTTCGAGTTTTTAACAAAACCCGCGATGATGTTCGTGCAGGAGGAGATGATGTCGTCTGCGATCAAATGCGGCGCCTGTGTGATGACATGCAGACGCGACTTGTATTTGCGCGCGTCACGGAACATATCCGCGAAACGCTGCGTGGCGGATATACCGCCTGATTCGTCTCCTCCGCCCTGCTCCTTGACGAAGATCTTGTTGGCTTCCTCGTAAAAGATTTGCAGGATGGGTTCATCCATGTTGACCTCATGCACGCGGCGGGCAACCATATCCATGTAAAGATGCCAGCCAGTCCAGCCCAACAGGAACGCCTTGCCAAAGTCATCGAGGAACATGCCGCCCTCGATAATGGTGACGCCCCAGGGCTTCGAGAGATCTTCGATGGGAACGGTATCTGGTCCCGGCGCAAACTGTAATGAGGCTGACCCCTGCACCAGCGGATGCAAACGATACAGGATGCCCTCCAGCACACCCGACAGCATCGTGTCACGCGGCGGAACGGATTTCAGTTTTTCGTTGATCTGTTTGTACAGGTCATTCAACCCAATCGTGGAACTGCGGAACACAGCTAACATTTGGCGGTTCTGACTCGAAAGGTCTCCGATCTTCCGACCTGCGCGCACGCTGACTAATGATGCTTCATTCTTCTGCACCATGCCCAGCGCGCCATTGCGGACTTCGGGATCATCCGCCAGCACGCCTTTTTCGATATAGATCGTCCGCAAGGCTTCGAGCAGTTCCTGCTTCTGGCGTTTGACGCCAAGCTGTGCAATGCCGCCGAACACATCCGCGAAGGCGCGCCATTGTGTTTCGGGTGAGATATTGCGGCCCACCTGCAGGGGATTCCAACGCATCGGGCGCACGGCATCCGGCCACAACTGCATGATATTGACATGACCTTCCAGCCCCGGCGCATTGAGCAGACTGCGCCAACCTGCGCCAAAGTCCAGCACGACCGTTCGCAGTTTCCAGCGCAGGGTGGTTTCGTATGCCATGCGAATCATCGCCACTGACTTACCGAAACCAGTGTCGCCCACCGCCAGAGTGTGCATCAGGTTATCCAAATGCAAACGCACTTGCGCGGAGGTCATGTCCGCAGTCTCAGGGCTGTATTGATGACCAAGAACTACATCACCCATCATGTTCGGATAGAAACCCATCCCCTGCGGAATCTCGGACATCGTGGTTGATGCCGAGCCTTCTTCGAAGAGTCCCGGCGCGGTGAAGGCGGCCAGTTGTCCTGCAGTGAGCAGGGTCGCGTATTTCGTCCACAGCGCTCCGCTGAATGGATCGCCGTTTTCGATCTCGGTCCAGGGTGTGAATGAAAAGGCGTGCGAACGCAGATCATCCTCATCCAGCGAGTCAGGATGCATGGTCATGACCGGTGTGGGAACGCTGGGTCCGTGGAAGGCTTGCGGGATGAGCGCATCTGCCGCAGCCGCGCCCTGATCCGTATCCGTGAACAGGAAGGCATTGGTCATGAAACCGCCTTCCATGGAAGCCTGATTGACGAGCGACTCCAAGCGCCGCAGAACATCTGTGAGTCGTTCGGCAACATCATCCTCGGTTTGCCAGGTGCGATTGAGGGAAATGCCGGGGAGCAGTCCGGTTGAAAAACCACCTGTTAGACCCTGCCCGAAATTTCTGGCCTGGGTCTCTGACTCCGCTTGTCCTTCGGCGTGGCTCTTGCCCCAATTCTCGCTCTCGCCCCAACTCTCGCCTTGCGTGTTCATCACCGAATGAGAGACAGAGTGCGATTCGGAGACCGAGTGCATTTTCCCTTGTGCCTGTCCTTCCATCACGGCATCGGACACACCATTTGATTCGCCGCTGGAATGTCCGCTCGTGGAGGATGACATCGAACTTTCTGAACTAAAACCGGAAATGCCTTCGCTCTGGTTGTAGCCGCCGCTGAGTTTTACGTTGCCCAGCCCGACAGCCTTGAGGATGCCGCCAAGGATCGGAACATCCTTGCCTGCCGCGCTCACGCCCGCGTTCCAGCCTTCCGATTGCGACCAGCCGCCGCCGGAGGCAGAGCCATGCCCACTGGAATGTGAACTCATGTCAGATTCCATTGTGTTATGAATGGTTGCATGTGACTTGCCTTGTGATTCAGTTTCCGATTCGCCCCACGTTTCGGATACACCATCGGATACAGATGTACCTTCAGAATGAGATTGACTGATCTGGTGTGAGTCGCCCCAGCCATGCGAGACGCCGTCTTGAACACTGTGCGTTACGCCATGTCCCGCGCTCAAACCTTCCATGCGGGATTGACCCAGCGCCGCCATCAAAGGGATGCCCAGATTGAAGCCGATACCAATGGATCCTTTGCGCCGCGATGCCACATTGGAAGCGACTTCGGCGACCCGTACCAGCGTTTGGGTCATGCGGTCACGGTTGATATGTTCTGCCAATACTTGGAACACAAAGTTCTGGCGCAGTTTGGAGAGACCTCGGAACAGGATTTCATTCTGCTCCTGCGCAAGATCCGCATCGAAGTCGTCACCCACGTTCCCGTCATCGGACGAGCCGCGCTTGCCTTCGCGCGGGTCGGGATGTCCGAGGATGGCGGCAATATGTTTGCCTTTCGATGTGACGAAATCAAGATACCATCTCAACCAGTCCACGTTCGGCGCGCCCAGGCGTGATTGCGGAAAATTTGCCAGCACCGCCTCAACAGTGGATGCGCCGTTCAAGGCTTTCTGCGACGCGGCTTCTTCGGTCCTCCCCTCTCCGGCCGCACCAAAGTATTGCACGATGCCGATGTGATCGGGTGTGTAGATGCCCATCGAGGCATATACAAAGTTCACGCCCGCATTATGCAGACCGCGCACCGCGCCCCATTGTTTGCCGAGCAGGTCATAGTCCTCGCGCACCGAGACTGGAATGATTTGCAATTCGCGCAGGGCAATGCAACGATAGAACTGCTCGCTATCCTTTTGCAATTTGAACCAGGCATAGCGCACGTCGCCGCTGGTGATGGAGAGACCGTTGTCCAGGATTCGCAACATGATTAACTTCTACCTCTCGTCCGAACCTTCGTGATGAGATCGGAAGGCGTCCCAGGCGCAGGTGGATGCGCCCACACGGATTGAGCCGCCATTGCCAGAAAACCAAGCGGGATCACATACATCGCAATCCCAATGATCGCGTTGAGATAACCTGCGCCCTGCGCCATCATGGGATCAGCCAGGATCGACTCACCCAACCCAAGCTTGCGATATAACGTGAAACCAACTCCCGCCAGCGCATACAAAGCCAGTCCGCGAATGACGTTCCAGCGTTGGGCGGGACGGTTGTATTGTTCCAGCATCACAGTTGCCCAGCCGCCAAGGATCATGACAAGCAGGAAGATCGGTACCGGTGTCGGCGCGATCAGGCTTGCGCCAATGGATAACATACCAGTACCCAACGCCCACGCGCGTTGTTCGCGCGGCGTGGTGATCACAAAGGTAATCATCGCCTTGGCAAACGCAAGCGCAGTCATGTGATCTGCCAGCGAGTAGAGAATCGCAAGCAGTCCATTGACAGTCCAGATCAGGCGTTCGGTGATGAGCATGACAAAGTTATCCATGAAATCCAATTAGAAGGAGTAAACCAAGACCGACAAAATACCCGAACCACAGCAGGGTTTTGCCAGCCAGGTATTCGATATGCGCGCGGTTTTTGTTCCTGAACCTTTTCACCATCCAGAAAACTCCACAGTGGGCGGCGTATACAATGCGAGCAGGATGGGTGCGACCATCATGAAGATCATCACGACAAGGAATAGCGCGACCCCAAGCGCGTCAAGAATTTGGCTAACGGTGATCTGTCGAAGTCTCTTGAAGATACCGGTCTTCCAGGATGGCATTTCAAAGATCGTGTTCATTACACTGCTCCAATCACAAGATTGCGTTCGACGATCTCTTTCACATGCCGGATCAAGTCGTCCATCGCGATCGGCTTGGAAGCGGCTTTCGCGCCGCACAAAATGTACTTCGATACTTCCTGCACATCGGCGCTGACAACCAGTACGCGATGTGCCTCGTTCATTCCTTCCAGCATGGTGTAGATTTCGTTGCCAGACACTCCCGGCAGATGCAAGTCGAGTGTGATCGCATCGGGAAGCTGTTCTTCGCGCAAGCGTCGTACAGCTTCTGTGCCATTGCTCACTACGTTCACCTCGAAGCCTGCCATCTTCAGGATCAAGTCGAATAATGAATACAGGTCGCGGTCGTCTTCGATAACTAAAACAGTTGCCATTTCATCTCCTATATGACTTATGCAAAACCATAGAACCTGTCCGCTAACACTTGCACCTTGTGCAAGTGCAGGTGTCTGCGCCAATCTTCGCTAATCTTTTTAAATTCACGGGCATTGGTGTAGACTTGCCCTGCCGAAGGTCTCGAAGGCTTAGTGGATCAAGGATTTATTTTGCGTAAGCCCAAAACTATTTAATAATTGCGATTTCTTTGAGCCACACGCCAAACTGTCCAGCGGCGCCGCCAAAGTTACGCGGTTCGGAAACCGGCGTGCCGGAAGTCTGCCCGCTGATGGTGATGTCCCAATTGCCCGGATCGGCGGTTTGCAAGTGATCAAAGGTTTCCGTCCATGTGCAGTTGTCGGATGAACCGATCGAGATATTCGGGTTGTGGAGATATGCGCCCGGGTAGCGGATCGAGAGTTCGTTCAGGATCCAATCCTTCGAGTCGCTGGTGAGTTTGAGCGAGGCGGATGCAAACGAGATACATTCGGGATAACTCTCTGTGCGTTCGACACAATCCCAGCCAACGATCTTTTCATGTCCGGGCTGTCCATTCGGCATGGTGCAGTTGGTCACGCCATTAGCGTTCGCGCCCGCCTTGCACTCGACAATTGGTTCGGGAGTGTAGTAGGTGCGAATGGTGGGTTGAACGGAAACGCTAACGCTGATGTCTACGCCGCGCTTGTCCGGGTCCTGCCCTACCACAAGCGGGTAATTGGGTTCGATCAATGTTCCCACGCGTATGATTCTTCCGGGCGTGACGAACGCCGCGGGACATGAGTTGGGAGCGGAAATATCATCATCTACAGGCGGCAGGAGCGCTAGAAGTAAGGCAAGTTGTTCGGGCGTGCATCCGCCGGGGACGGTATTACATTGTCCGGGAGGATAGAGGAGCATGTAGGTATAGAGGTTGAGTCCGTCGCCGTTCAAAAAATCAGCTCCGGATTGGCTCGCAAAACTCAACAGCAAATCAGTCAGACCAACCGGTCCTAACGCATAAAGATCTGTTTGCCCTGATATGACTTGTTGGAAGAACGTGCTGGAGAGCATTTGTTCGCCGTTTGGAAGTGATACGGTTGCGTCCGGTCCGTTGCCAGTTAGCGACGCGAACAACGTGCCAAGCCCGGCAATACCTGTGAATACGTTATTGCCTTCCGCTGTTGAAAGACCACCGGTCCCTAATGTAGTCGCGGCGGCATTGAAGCCCGACTCATTCGGGTTCGCGGACATGAAGAAAAGCGTGGAAGCTGTAGGCATCAGGATCGTGTTCCCGCTTGGGGTGGTGTAGACGTGATATTCCGCATCCACCGGACCGACTCCTGGAATGCTTGGCATCCAGTCTGCGGGCTGTGTGACCACACCACCATCGGTGAGGTTAGCGTAATTGATCGAGCCATCGGCGTTGACAACTTCAGCCCATGCGCCATTCGGATCAACGGGCGGGGTTGTATCCTGGGCAAAACCCGGAGCGATATCCAGGAACAGAGAGATGAAAATAAAGAGCATGAAAAAGAGTGGGCGTGAATGTTTCATGCTGAACTCTTTATTGGTTTTCATATTGGGCGGCTTCCTGCGCGAACAGTACGCGGTTTAAAAGCCATTGCTCTTCTTCGTTTTGGGTAACGTGAATGTACACAGGTATTGATGCTTCACCAGCAGTGACATTTGTTTTCCAGATTTGTGATCCGTCATTCAACGTTTCAGCGACTTCAATGAAAGCAACGGATGCGGTTTGCCCCTGCGCTGAATCCCAGATCGGATTCGCATACAGCGCGCGAAACAACTGACAGCCTTTTTCGGTCATGCCTGAGCAAACCTGCTCCTCCCACGCGACTCGATCTGCGCCGGGAGCATAAAAGGAGGTGAGGCTTTTTAAAACAGGATCAGTAACCGGCTGGGCTTGAAGCGTTTCTCCATCCAGCCAGCGATCAAACAAGCCCTGCGACCAGGCATAATAGCCGCTGAACAACGCGGCGGCGATCAGCAAAAATCCGATCGCGTTCGATAATGATTTTCGAGAAAACGTAATTTCCATTTCTAAAACTCCTCTTGTGAAATCCAGGGTCCGTATAAGACCCGGTTGAGATACCAATTTCCGTTTGCGCCGCGTTCGACCAGGATGAAGACATCCGATTTGATTTCCTCCGCATTGGAGAAGATCGTCATCTTCACCTGCCAGACCTGCGCGCTGTCATTGATGATTACAACTTCTGCGAGCGAGCCGCCGGAAGAGACACCCTCATGCCCAGCCGGACTTGCCCAGATCGCATCGGCATGGTTGTTCTTGAAGAACTCACAGCCGCCATCCGTCATCCCATTGCAAACAAACTTGACCCAGCGATCTTTGTCATCGTTGGGCGCGTACAAGATCGCAAGCGCCGCCAACGCGCGGGCGCTCTCATCCTGAACCATGCTGGGATTTTCCAATGGTTCGGGATCTTCGTTGACTTCAGCGCGATAGCCGGAAGCGGCGAGCGCGGCAACTGACGCGACCGTAATGAATAGAATAAAAAACAGGCTTGCGAACTTATAGAGTTTCATGAACATGCCTTTGCCCTTGCGGGGGAATCAAAAAACCCCTTCCGTTTGGAAGGGGTCCTTCGTGTTCGAGATAGAATCCTGCCTGGGATACACACAGACAGGTCTTGCCACAGCCGTTATTTTACGGACATTCGCATTCCTGTCAAGGTGAAACTGACTCACTTGCCGATTTGTAAGTTAGGCGTTCGTGTTTCAGCGCTTCGAAATCTGCGGGAATTGGGATGTCCGGTTGGATGCGGCAGTATGGGGATGGACCATACTTGTAATGATTTACGTTGTACCACTCAATCACCTCGAAGGTCGCCCACCATTTTGACATGAAGTTGATCACGGTTACATCTTCAGGAAGAGGATAGGACGAGCTGGGTTTTGCGCCCTTCAGTGCCTCAATTGTATACACGCCTGTCTGCGGAACAACAACCGCGACAGCCAGAGTCTTCGCTAATCCTTCACACATGGATGATGACACAATCTCATGCGGGTGCTGTGTTTGATATTTAACTGCCATATCTTCAAACGCCATCTTGCGCCACTCGATGAATTGGTAATAGGTCAGCCCTTTGAACTCAGGCTGGCCAAGGGGATGTCCCATGCGCCAAGCAAAGTAGAGAATAGGAGTGATTGTCGCCAACAGGATCGCCAGCATGATGAGTTTGGTCAGTGTTTTTATTCCGTTTGGTTTCATTCTTAAATGAATAACCCGCTAGGATGAGGGGGCATCATAACGAGCTATTCGAGGCAGATTGTATTCATTCAGGCGCGAATGTCAAGTAAACAACGAGATACGGAATAAGTAATCAACTTTCAGCAATTAGCTCTTAGCTCTGAGCATACATCCATTTCGTAAGTCAAAAGCTAAACGCTGATAGCTGAAAGCTAACGGCTCTACTCAATTCCCTCAAACCCCTCTACGGACATTCAGGGACACGTCGGGGCAAGGGCAGGAAAGGCTGAAGGCGGAAGGATGAAGGCTGAAAGAATTCTACACCCAATTTCATCCTTCATCCTTTTCGCAACTCCCCTCAATCGGGGCAATGTGATTCTTACCAGTGACCCGTCTATCGCATCCACCTTGGGTGAAAGTTTCCTATAAGGTCGTCCCTCATGCACCCAGCACAGCATCATCCAGCGCGCCTTTCCCCGCGTGAAGACCGTCTTGCTTTTTTATGAACAAGTTGGATATTTCGCCCTCTGGAATCTGCATCCCTTATTGGTCGCAAAGTGCTCAAAAGCACAGCTACTTCAGACCCCTAAACAATTCTTATGTCGAATTTTCCCTGGTTTTATCCTTCTTCCATCCGATAGGAGAATCGCATGACTAGAGATGCCCAAAGTCTCAGCATACTTACAGGGATCTCCAGCCAGATCGCTTTATCGTAACTGTTTATCCAGTTCTCGAGCCGCGTAAGTTCATGTTGTGCATCCCTGATTTCTTGACCAGAGCCCGCAAATTCCTGAAGCCGATTCCTCAACTCCTCGATTAAGTCCTTGAGTTTAGGATCAGCAGGGCCTGACCCTTTTTGCCCTTCATTTCTATCAGTTTGCCTACGGACCACCTCGCCCTCACGCAACAAGCTAAGGAACTCTGATGAGATGGCAGGCGAACCGGTAAGCACAGCAAGCAAAAATAGCACCTGCTTGAAATCTGCATATGCGCCATCAGAGGTGAAGGTAGCTATCTGAGACAATGCGATCGATTTTATCAACCAATACACGTTGACGAAGCGCTTTACTGATCGTGGGGTCAGACCTAGTAGCACTCTCAAGTCCTCCATGAATTTTAGCTCTTCTTCTAGGATATCCAAGCCAGGTGGGTTCGGGTTGGATTGAATATCTTTTTTAAATTCCCGCGCAGATTCGTCTTCGTGCCATCTTACTCGACTAAGAGTTTCCTGTTTTTCAACCGATACATCAACGTCTGCATGCTCAGTCTGCCCTGGTTTATCCTCATAGATCAGGCTTTTTTCAACCAAGCCCTGAACGATGCGTTTGCGGGCATATTCGGGTAGAGGTTTAACCCAGAACGGGATCTGGAAAATTTTCTCCAAGTAATCCTGTGGTGTTGCTCGATGCGTAAAGCCTTCTACTTGTTGCTGGCCGTTATCTGATCGCTCCGACGCTAACAGACCTTCATAATGCTTTTCTAGGGAACGTGAAAGCCAGCGAGAGTCTACTGCGACAACTACAACGAATAGGGGGAATGCCAAAAGAAGATGAACCGCTTGCAGAACCTGTACAACCCTATCCGGTGGACAGCGGTCCAAGTCATCTATGTAAAGTACAATTCGGTTGATAAGATGTCGATTTTCCTCAACCTCAATGCCTTCGTCTCTCTTGATAAAGTCGTCATTTTGGTCATGTATCAACTGCCATAGTTGACCGAAGTCACGACGGATCAGCGCGGCGATGCCAAGACGCTTACGGTAGTCCTCGCTGCCTACACGTTCCCGGATAAAGTCGAGCAATACTCGTCGAGGGGTGATCTGCTGCAACTCCTGTTCAACGGCCTCGATTTGGCGAGAGACCTCCTGTTGCTCCGTCTGCGCTTGATGAAAGGCATCAATTATCTCGGCAAGCTCAGCTTCCATTGCAGAAATCTGAATTCCATAGTTTTCCTCGACACTACGTCGCTTCTTATCCAGTTTGACTTGTGCCTGCTCAACCTTTTCGATCCCATTTAATAGGCTTGTGGTGCCTGCTTTGAGCATAGTAGTTAGACCACCGAGGAAAACTGACAAGCTTACTAGGAAATTGGTCACCGCTGGCACCTGGTTCTGGCTGAAGTATGTGATCGCCGCACTAATAAGAGGGCCGCTGACAATGACAATAACTACACCCAACGTCCATCGCCAACCCCGCTGTCTCAGAACTGTTGTCAAGGCATTTCCTCGCTCAAGAGTAGTGCGTACGGTGGAAAAAGCTTGCACAAACTCGATTGCTGAGTTATAGGTTTCGGTTACTCCCTGTTCCTGTAAAATATCGTTAAATCTCTTAACATCATCTTTTGAAAGATCAATAGCCGCAATTACATCCTTTGCTTTCAGCACATTCAATTCATTGAGTTTATCTTCACGTTCCTTCTTAAGCTGTTCAATTCGCATTTTCTTGGCAATGCGTTGCTTTTCCAATTCGTCTTTTAGAACTTGAGCAGTTCCCTCGTCTCGGCGTAATTTCTCCAGCTTTCCAAACCAAATTTGCTGGCGTTGCTGGAGTAAGGTTGGTGTCTCATCCGGGCGCGTCTGGAGATTATGGAAAATATGTTCGACCAGGCTAGCCCACAACTCGCCCTCTACATAATGCCAAGCATTGAACTCAATCTGTACGATGTACTTGAAGATGGATATATCCCTCTGAGGCTTTTCCGATTCGCGGGCATCTTTTGTGACCCTATGGATGCGCTCCTGAAGTGATTGCAAGAAGTAGGTCTTACCTGAACCCCAATCTCCGAACAGCCCTATTGCCAGCGGTGGTTGGAGCGCTTTTGCCGATATTAGATAGGCGAAGGCATCCACTTCGGCACCAATGCCTACAAGGTCTCGATGGGCGCGGGTGTCTGCGCTAAAACCGGAGACGGCTGATCGAATAAAAGAGGGAGAAATTTTTGCATACTCTGTCTTCGGGAACCGGTTATCCAAGAACTCAGGCAAAGAGGTTGCATCTCGCGCTTTCAGATAATCCATGTAAGCTTCGACTAAATCGTTATATGGGACTGAGACAAGCGATAGAGTGGTTTGGAGAACCTTCTGCGCTTTTGTAGGCTCTAGGAGTATGCCACCGAACAAATCGCGTAAACGGACGATGTCTTTCTCTGAGTCGTTATACTGTTCAGCCAGTGAAAGACCATGCTCTATCACCCTTCGTGCTTCCTGATCTAGGACAGTTTCCCCTGGAAAGTTTTCCTGAGGGTGAGGTAATTTATCTGGCGCGAAACTTAGTGACCTATACAGATTCTCGGGTGAGATGTTGAAATGGCGGAGAAGCTGTAGCGGCTGGGAATTATGCCCATGGGATTGGATGATCCCAACCAACAGGTCAGAAGAATCCACAGAACTACTACCGCGGGTTTTCGACCAAGTATATGCCCAATCCAAAGCACCTTTGGAGGAGGATGAGAGTTTACTCTGAAGAGGAAGGTTTTCCATCATTCAATTCCTTTTATTCTTCGATACGATCGCAGACTGAGGGAAAAAAAGCTACCCTTCTTTCCACACTGTCTTGACACGATTCTCGAGAACAACATATTGGTTATCTTCAACAATAGCCCTTGTTAATAGTTTTCTATATCGTTTTCCTGGTAGGGTATCAAGAAACCAGCCCCACAATCCCTGTAATGCTGGCGTAAAATCAACACTCCCAGGAGGCTTCGGAGCGATGGCATCGGCTATCGTTACCTTGACCTCCACCTTTGGCGTTGATGGAATAGTACCAAGCATCCGATCTATGTTTTGTGCAATTTTTCGAATATCGTTTCTCTTTTTTACACTGACCCTGCCGTTCTTTTTCCAGTCTTGCATGGCTTCCTGCAACCACCGATTGTACTCAGCGACCCGTTCAGATTTTCGTAACTTGACTACTTCCTGCAAAACCTCATTAGGCGAATTTGCCTTTGCCAATAAATATGGAAAAAAAGTTGGTTGCCACGGCAGATCTTCACTGAGTATGTTAGCCTTTGCTCTTAATTCAGCAAAGAGAACATCTTCAAAACGATATTTGGTTGATTTTGCATGGAGTGCCAGCGCCAAAAGAATGCGTGAGCGCTTTGGTTGCAGAAGATGTTCGCTTTCCATTTGCTGAGCATATCCGCCAAAAATAAGGGCACCAAGAAGGAATGCAGCGAGTTCCTTTTCATCGTCTGATTTAAGTTGGTATTCTAGTTCCCCAAGATTGGGTTTCCACCGGTACTCTGCAGTTGATAATTCGGATAAGATTTCTTTGACCACACTCTGTTGGATTCTTTTCGGTTCCTCGTAAACTTTTTTCAACTCAGCTACAGCTGCTGATTTAACCTGATGGTAGGACCCAAACTCCACGTCGACATCATACAAAACTTCCTGGTGATTGTTTATTCTGGTCAGTACCCGTTGATCAAAATTCAATTGCATATCGAATGTATCCCCATAGTTGAAAACCGGTATTTTTTCATTCAGGATTAAACAATCAAAAAACATACCGATCGCATGAAGGTTAGCGCTCAGCAAGCTCCAGACACTTTCAGGAGTTCCTGCACCACTAGCACCTTTCAAAAACAATTCACCGCTACGAAAAACCATGGGATCAACTACAATACTGAGCCCGTTATCAACCAATTGATTTTTCCAATCTGAGGTTTCTTTTATTATTATCTTTTCCATATCTTAGTAAAACCTTTGTCCAGTCGGCTGACTCGCTCATGGCTGCAACTTTGGATGTTGCATCTGAACAATTTGAAAGTAGGCGTTGGGATTGGAGTCTCGCGTGCCTTCCGAGGCGAAAGAATTTTTGACCAACGTTTCTAAATAAAAAGTAGTCACAAGCCTGTGAGCATTCATGGGGGGCAAAATACCATCTATTCCTGTTATCAAATTATCATCTTCCTTTTGCGCGCTGGAGATAAGCAACATTTCTCCAGCTTATTCTCAAGATCGTGAAACATAATCTTATCGCTAGAACGTAAATCCGATACCCAGTAAAGCTTGATGAACGCGTTCATCTTCAGACATAGGTCGCAGGATGTTATAGAGTGCTTCGAGTTGAACACGCCCAAAGTCATATTGTAATCCACCTCCAAGCTCCAACCCACTGCGCCGTTCGCTTCCGGTTAGTTCCCAACTGTATCCACCAAATAGTCGTCCGTGCAGAGCGCGGAGGATGCGAAAGTTCACACCGCCGCTCAAACCCGCGCGAATAAATGTCTCGCGATCCGTAAGAGGCACATCTAACCGTGCACCCGCGGTTGCTGCGCCACCAGCCCACTGCAAGATGGCATTGTAACCGATCGAGGCGAGAGCACGAGTGCCAGTTGGGGCAAACTCAGCGCCGAGTCTCAAGCTGGGACCATGTCCAAGACCAAAACGGCCATAGGCGATTGCGCCTGATAGTCCAGTAAAGACGCCGACAGAAGGCGGTGGGTGCTCATACGCGACTGTGAGTGTCACCGAGCGACGATAACCGGTGAGAAAATCCACCAGCGTATCGAAATCTCCGCCGATATCAATGCAGCCCGAACTTCCCGCCATAATACCGCCGTGAAGGTAGAAACCACTCCGTTTGTTAGCGTTGCCGCAGGGACCTTCACGCAGACGGCCGCGTGGACTGAGCGAAACTCGACCGCCTCCCCAATCTCCCGAATGAATTTCATGCCCCTTGATGGTAGTTTTAGATGAACCAAAAATTCCGGCCATCACCAATTCGAACTGTTCCCCACCCGTGAACCTTTCGATAGCCGGTGGCGAAAAGGTGTATGTTCCTTCCGGGATGGGACCAAAGTCGGTGACACCGACAAAGCGCGCATCATTCATGTAACTGTCTATAACGGGATTTGCACCGCATTGGGAGGCGTCTTGCTCCGAGATTCTCACGGGTCGACCGGACTGGGAAGAAAAGCGAAAGAGCTCGCGGCGATCGCCGGTTACGATGAGGTCACGCCCATCGAAATGCATTCGGATGCTACTAAAGTCTGTGGCGTGCGGTGTGCTAGAGCTCTCAGCGCGTTTCTCGTCCGGGCTGCATTGCAACACACCACTCGGTTGAGCTTGGCTGGATAATTGGGCGCGGCTACCTCCGCCGGTTTGCTGCATCACGTGCGTCAACTCGTGTGCTAGTAATTCTAGCCCTGCGGTAGTGTTTGGCGCATACTGTCCGGCACCAAAGACGATGTCTTGTCCCACCGTAAAAGCGCGGGCATTTACTGTGCGCGCAGCGGTAGCAGCTTGATCGCCAGTGTGGAGGTGTACTTGCTGTAAATCGTGACCAAAACGCGATTCAAAGAAAGCGTTGAGGGAGGGGGACAGCTGATTCCCACCAGTATTCATGGAATTTGGAGCGTGATGAGGATCGCGCTCAAGTGCACGCACCGCCTCTCCTGCCACTCGATCTGCTTCTTGCTCGGACTGATCCCCCGGTTGATTCTCAGTAAGCTTAGCCTGGATCGGCGCGAATAGCTGCCCGCAACCGGGGCAGTGTCCCTTGCCGCGTCGTCCACAGACTGGACACACACCGTCAGCTGCCAAGGGCTGATGGCGGTTCAACAGTTGATTGACCGCTTGGTTGCCCGCGGCGCGCTGTAAGTGCAAGACGCGCGCAACATGAGTCGGTCTCGTAGCGCCATGGGTAACCAACGAAACCGGAGCGTCAGCTTGTGAATGTGCTTCACGTTTTAGAATTCGTCTTGGGTCGCGAGTAGACATCAGACCTTTCAAAGCTCAAGTCGGCGGTGAGAAGCATGGCGAGCGTCGCGCAGGATACTCCAAAATTTTTTCAAGGTAACGTCAAGATCACACAACATGGCCTCTTATTCAGACATGGCTGTCAAGGTGCATGAAGAAAATAAACACATCTCGCTATTCAAACCCTGAACTCACAAATCAAAGATGCCATAGAGATAGACGTTGCCCTGGCTGTCATATACAAACAGCGCGGCCTTTCCCTGAAAGGACTTGGGTCCCCCCGCCCAGCCGTAATCTCTCCAGTTGTCGAGTTGATCCCAGAACTTGATGACTCCCCTTGAGTTCGCTGGCTTGATGTCAGCAATATCAAAACCAGTTTGTGCACGAGTAACGGCTGGGATTTCAATATCAGGTCCGACGGCGCTGGGCGATTTAGGAGCAAGAGTAAATCTATAATGCTGGGCGACAAATTGACGGATTGGCTCCTCGATTTGCTGTCCCAATACCAGGGGTGTGGGGGCTTGTGGCACCGCAACTTGCCCCAATCGAGAACCGCCGGGCATCAAATAAGGACCTTGAATCTGTCCAGCTTGACCAGCCGCGACCTGGGACGGTGGAGTACGCGTCGGCGTTGTCGGCTGAGTGCCTGTTCCTGTCGGTTCGGCGGCTTGAGTTGCAGTCGGCGTACCAGTTCTTGCAGGTGCGCCTATAGGACGGTTCAATCCCGATGCAGGTCCGTCGTAGATCACCTCTTGATTTGGGCCGGTGACACGCACATGTGGATTTTCGCTGTTAAGACCGGTGATGCGAACATTGTTTTCTCCCACCCGCGCTTCAATTGATTCGAGCGAACCCAGTTGCCCTGCCGTGGTGGCGGGACCACGAAATAACTTCACAGCACCAAGTCCAGAGGCAGCCAACCCGATACCACCCATTACCACATTGACCATACCCATCGTCATGAGCATATCAGCCGCCTGTTGTTGCTCAGGATCGAAGACACCAGATGTGCCGCGTGATAACTCATATAACCGACCTTGCTCGTAACTTTCAATACCGCTATAGAGTTGGTAGCCACTTACACCAGCCCCCAACGCAAGAGCACCAGCCACTCCTAATGCGGTGGTTGGTGGGAAGACAATCAACAAAAGTAATCCAATGGACGCTGCACCAACGACTATTTCCTTAATTGTTTCCCATGTCTCGGCATCATCAATCTCCTCTTGCACCGCTGTGCGCACCTGCGGATCAGCAAGCGGCAAAAGCTCCCGGACTATGGGGCGTAGTTTCAAATAATCAAAACCGGGATCATCAATTTGACGCGAGAGCAGGTCATAGTCGGACTGACGTTGATTGATCCGTTGGATAATCTGCTCGACAAGCACTTGAGGTGCAGCATTGCTCCCTAAAACTTCCGGAGGCAGTACCTGGTATCCTTGCTCTCCCAACGCGCCAATTGTTGGCTGAATGGTATTTATGCGTTGCGCAGTTTCGGCAGTAGCTGGCAACATAGGATTGTGGGCAATTTGTGCCCAATCAGCAATCCTGCCTTGCTCGGCGGCACCGGGAGCGAATGATGGCTGAGGCGCGACTGTGGTTGTGGAGACATGTTCCGCGGCGCGGAGTTGTTCCAACGGTGTTGGGAGAGGCGCGCCACGTTGCTTTTCCAGCAGAAGATCGTATTCCCGTGCTCGCACTAGCGCATGGCAACCTGTGCACGCCCGAAACCGCCCTGCCATCTGCTGGCGCAACACCCAGCGTGTGTTAGGACCACGTGTCCTTAGCGCTTGATCAGCGAGGAACTGCCCCGAGACGTCGCTATGCTCGCCCTGGATCAAGATGTCCCGGGCTTCAACCGCCCGTGCCTGTGCTTGTACTTGCGTGGGTGTCAATTGGTTCTGAATAAAGCCTTTCCACTGTTCCAGCGCTTGCTTGTTAATTGCAAGCCGTACCTTACCCGCGTTCTTCACCAGACGCTTGAACGCTTCAAGAGTTGTGGGAGCCTGTTGAACCGTTGGCTGTGGCTCACTTTCCGAAATCGGCAAACTTTCTTGTACATCTATAGTCACTTGGTGCTGTCCGCGAAAGAGTGTGGCGGGATTAGTCTGGCCAGGCTCAACATTGTAGTTAAAATGAAACTCTTGGCTGCCGCTGATCGCCGTTCCGAAATCCCAGTGAACATTATTGCCCCGAATTGTCACCGTCGTCTCATATGTCCCGATTGGGACGCTACAAGTCGTGAGCTCGTATGTGTAATTTGTGGTGGGAGTCTGGAATACAATCCGATTGTCTGTGCATGAGATCAGCACACCACTCACATTCGGTATTGCGGAGGTAGTGCGCGGTTCTCGTTGTAACTTGAAACGTATTTCTGGACTTTCTGCTTGTTGGATCGTATGAGTCAATTCATGGGCAATCAACTGCCTCCCTTTTGACACATCAGGAGCAAATTCACCAGCGCCAAAAACTATGTCCTTTCCCACAGTAAACGCCATGGCATTCAATGCCTCAGCAGACTCGGCAGCCTTCCCATTTGTATGTACACGCACATCACCGAAATCCTGCTCAAAGCGGGGTTCCATGAACGCGCGTGTAGTAGGGTCAAGTGGTTGACCGGGTGAACGCAACGCATCATAGACGATAGATGGCGCGGTCTGGAATTCGGTGAGGTTGGTCGCGCGACGCTGCAAGTTCAACTGTTTCCTTGGACATTCCTCGCATTCATAGGTTGCATCTGACCTATCACCGGACGACTGTCGTTGGATTTGAGCATCCCAGCGCGGCAAACGCATAACCTGCTCTGCCATCTGATCTGCCTCGCGCTCATATTCGTCTCCCGGCTGGTTGATCGCGAACTTAGCCTGCAACAGTTGGCCGACTACCCTGTTTCCCGCGGCGCGTTGCAACGCCAGTATGTTTGTCTGAAGACCAGGCGGAGTTTTTTGATTGCTCTGCTCTTGCAGATAATCCTGACTTTTGCTGGCCTCCTGTTGCTTTGCTACAGATTTGCTTACTTTTTCTGCCACAATCTAATGCCTTTTACCATTGATTAGAAAAACATAACCGCTACCAATCTGATGCCAGCGCTTAATTAGACTTCATGATTTTCTTGGTTTCAGTAGAGCGCGGCGCTGATCATCCAGTGGCTGGCCGGGTGAGCGCAATACTTCATGCACGATGGATGGCACTTCGCTGACAGGCGATGGATCTATCGCAACACGTTGAAGTAATAGACTCTTCGTCTTTAACTTGAGTGGCGTACGATATTCGTTCTCAGGTTCGAGCAAGGCCTCTCCTAATTCACGATCAACCATATCCATCCCGTAGGCAAGCGGCATCACCGCGATGCCATTTGGCCCGGCAGAGGCAGATTGATCAATAACGCTCACATTCTGTTGATGTGTTTTTTGCTTGAAATCTGCATTCTTCATCATCTAATCTCTTTGAATCCTATAGAAAGTGGAATTACTTGCTGCCTTTGCGACCGGCATACACGTAGACTCGATATCGTTCCGGGTATTGATTGTGCTTGAAGTTGCGAATTCATAGACTTAACTCCTTACTGCTTGGGTCATTGAAAAAAAGTAATTTCCTTTTAGTTGGTAACGCTGATAATTTGTCGTGTTTAGTCATCTATGGCCAACGGGCATCGGGCCAGAGGGGGCGCACAAAGTCGATCCAGCTGCGCGATTCCTGCCGAGTGAGGTTGCCGCCGATATTGGCAGTGATCTGTCCGGTATGACGCTGCATTTCTCTGCGGGACCCCGTACTCAAGGCACTCCAGCCTCTCGGCTTCCAATCGAACTCAAGAATCTCCCTGCTTGGCCCATGCAACAAGATGTCCGCTCGGCTTCCCCCAAGCCCGGCCTGAATCGTAGATTCCGCCTCCAACCTCCAACCGGTGGGCAGAGCCGTAGCAGGCAGGCTACGAGCCACAGTCGCGGCAGCGCTGTGGAAGAAGGTACCAGCCAGAGTCATATTCCCGTTTTGGACAGCGTTTCGAAACAATGGATTTGCCAACGCTCTCTGGGCTGCCCGGTGCCCAATTGAGTCTACCAGGCTGTAAGCGAAGTCTAGAGAATGAGAGGGGAAGACAAGACCTTGTGCTGCCTGATATTGCTCTGGGGTAACGCGTACTTCTGGCACCCCTGGTATCGGGGCCAATTGCTGCCCTACCACAGCTGTTGCTGCCGTTCCTAAGGAGGCGCTGGTAAATTCTCCACTCCTGATTGCAAGGTTCGTAAGGGATTGGGTTACTGCAGGAGCAGCTTGAACTGCCGCTTGAGTTGCGGTCTGGGCTGTAGATTGAACTGCTGCTTGAGTTCCGACTCGTACTGTACTCTGAGCAATTGTTTGTTGCGCGACCGTAGAGATAGCTCGCTTCTCAACCAGTCCAATGGAGGCACTTGTGGCCCAGCCTGTGAACGCTGGTGAAGCCTCTGCAGTTCCAAGCATTGTCGACATCAGCGCTTTTTGACCTACATTGCCAACTGAGCTCGTGGCTTTTTGGCCCACATTGGCAAGGAAACTCGAGGCTTTTGAACCCACCTTGCTTGCTACTGGCCCACCAAGGGCAGTTGCTACAGTAACAAGCGCAGCTATTCCCTGTGCGCGCTCGCTTGCGTCTGAGAACTTCAGCAAATCTTCTGCGAAGATAACAACAACCTTCTCGTCTTCATCGTAAAGCCTCACACCCACAAGTTCCTTTGGCTTCAGGGCATGGCCTTTAGCACCAGAAAACACATCATCAGGTAACGTTCTTACATCCTTGCTGTATCTGAGGGTCCGCTTCACAGTAATAACACCCTGATGCACGTAAATGAAATCCCCATCCCGCCAAGCCTTAATCTGTGCAGCCTCACCATGCCATAGAAAGTCCATCAGGCCTCTCGTTGGGCGAAACGGGAAAACTTTCATCCACTTAGGAATTCTTCCTGCATTAACAGCATTGTCGATCCGCTCGATTTGCTGCCGACGTCTTTCTTTCTTAGCTGCGCGTTCAGACCGCCACGATGCTACCGCCTCTAATCGTGTGAGCTCTGACGAGATGTTATCTCTTTCAGAATTTTGAATTCGGTTGCAATCCAACCAATTCACCCATTCACGAAGCCGCTCGATTTCATCTATCAGTTCCTCATGTGACCCAAAACCCAGGCTTTTCGTGCGGGATCGCGGCTCCTGCGGAGGAGACATATCTGGAGAGCAGGAGAGAGGCTTACCATCGAACGCCGGCGCGCTGGCTCCTTCAGGAGGTGTAGGAGTGGGCGGAAGTTGCCTAGATTGGACAATGACAGAGCGATTGATTGCCCTCCCGCGAGGGGATGAATTTTCAATCAGATACCCATCATCTGGCGCTGCACGCGTCGGCACCCCGGGTATGAGCCGGGCAACAGATTGAGCGCGTTGTTCGCGTAGAAACTTGTTGTTTTTTTCCTTGCTCGAACAGTCACTGTAACCAACGATTTCCAGCGATTTCCTTTCTTTCATCTGCAAAGCCCAATACCGTTTATAACTCTCCTCCATCGACGGCCTAAGGTGTGCATCATTAACTCTGAAATCAGCAAATACAGGCGCGTCGCCGGGTTTGATTCCATAGTCATCCGCCGTTGCCACGTCGAAGTCCAGCCAACCTTTTGATGTATAAGACTTAGCTACCTCACCGTCATCATATTGACAATTAGGGTCGTTTGATTTGATATTGGGATCTCCACTCGTCACCTGCGGCGAGGATTCTCCCTTCTTTGGGGCACGCTGGATGGATATCTGCGTACCTGATTGCTGCACCACATGGGCGATTTCGTGTGCGATAAGTCTTTGGCCTTGAGGCGTACGAAGAGAGTATTGCCCTGTCCCAAACACAATGTTATGTCCCACGGTATAGGCAAGAGCCTTGACTGCCGCCGCGCTCTGTGCCGCTTTTCCATCAGTGTGGACCTGCACACTGCTGAAGTCATGACTGAAGCGCGACTCCATAAAACTCCGTGTGGCCGAGTCGAGTGGCTGGCCAGGTGAGCGTAACACCTCATGCACAATCGGTGGAATTACGCTAGATTCCCCTGAAATAATCGCTTTCCTTTGTATCGCTAGACGCTTCTGTTTACAGGCTTCACATTCTCCATCAGGTCCAGGTGTGCCACCACAGGCGCATTTGCGCTGCGGCTGAGACTGCGGCATTCGCATGATCTGGTCCGCCACCTGATCTGCTTCACGTTCATATTCATCGCCCGGTTGGTTGATTGCCAGTTTAGTCTGCAATAGTTGGCTGACTGCCCTGTTCCCTGCAGCGCGTTGCAATGCCAGGATATTTGTCTGAAGACCGGGCAGAGTTTTTTGCTTGCTCTGCTCTTGCAGATAATCCTGGCCCTTGCTGGACTCCTGTTGCTTTGCTACCGATGTGCGTTCTTTTCCTGACACAATCTAATGCCTTTTATCGTCGAGTAGAAAACATCGCTTCTGCAAATAAACTTATCCCGACACCAAGTATGGTTGTTAAGAATCTATAAGTATCGGTATCATGGTTTTTTGGGTTTCAAGAGGGCGCGGCGCTGATCGAGCATAATCTTTAGCTGATCAGGAATACTTTTCTTCTTAGCCACTTGATCCAACACCTCCACAGGTGCGTCCCGGATTACAGCCCGTAACTCCAGCGCGTCGGTTTCTGGACGTAGTTGCCGTACTAGCTTCTGTGCCATCTTTTTCTCAGCTGGTTGTGAGAGTTCAGCGTTGCGGATCAGATTCAGCCGCAGAAGTTTGTCGCCTGCATTCCAGATTGGCGTAACCAGTCTATCCAAATATTCTGGATACTGTGTGCGAACAAACTCCACCAGTTCGGGCCAGCAGTCCAATGGTGTGTCATCGACATGCTTTAAGAACTGCCGCAACTTGGCATCTTTGGTAGCGTACAAGCCGGCCTCAGCCCATACTTTTCTGACAAGGTCTCGTTGATGCATGTGACTGCTCCTATCACAATTGTGAAATTGCTTCTACAGAAATTCCAAATCGAGTGTTCCTCGCGTACTGTGACCCGAGGGATCTCTGGCAGTGATACTGACGCGATCAATTGTTTCAACCGTTGAAGTGAGCTTGATGGAAACAGACCCGCTCCGAGCCTCGACCTTACCACCGATCGTCGACAGACGGCCATGAGTTGTTGTTACGAGTAATTCCCCGTTGAACCGCTTGACTAGCTTGCCTTTTTCATCAACTACGGTCAGAGTAATCTCAGCGGAATCTTTGCCATCACCTTGTATTGCCGTGCGTTCCGCCTGTAATCGTAGTTGAAACTTGGGAATAAGCTCCCGACGATCAAGATCAATTCGGAAACCGCTGATGGGAGTAGCAGTAGGGAACTCCATCTCAATGATTTCCACAGACTGAGGATCTAGACCTTCGATGATCGGCTGTATAACTTTCTGAATGGCTTCTCCTGGTTGTGCTACATAGGTTTCGTTTTCCGCGTCGTATACTCCGTATACGGCCAGGATTCTTCCGGTTGTGCGGTCATAAACAACATACTTATTTTGTTTTTTCTCTACCATGTTATCCTCCTATGCTTGCTCTCGGAACACGACTGCTAGAGCCCATACAGATGCATCCTGGGTGGATCGCAACCGAAAGGTAATAGACTGAGCTAGGCCTACAAAGGACGGATTGCGGAGGTTTGGATCAGATCCACTCGAACCCAAGTGGTCACCACCAAACCACCAGTTTCCTGACCGATGATCATTCCCATCCACTTGATAGATCTCCGCAAGAAACGCATCCCCACGATCAAAATCGTGCCGGGGATCCATACTGGTAATTGATATGAATGCGAATACGCGGCGACTAGTTCCGAGGTTCACTGTTTCAATAGTCGTAGTGTCGTCTGCTTTTAACCAGCGTACAATGGGCCTTGCTGCGTTGCCGGAGTTTAGATGCTTGTGGAGCAAAGTAAAACCTTGGTTGGTTAATTCAGGTAGGTGCCGCAAACGATCATGGCCAATGCCTGCATGAATGCCGTTGGGATCACGCAATAGACCGCGAAACCAGACGTCACCCGAGTTACCGTCCACCCGCACCGAGTTCTGCCCGGCGTTATCTTTGACAAGGATATCTCCCTCATTTCCGGCTGCACCAACCACAACCTCAGCAGCATTGCCGTCAAGTGTAATTACAAGGCGGTTGTTTGCATCCTTAACCAGAACATCGCCTTCAACGCCGTTTGTGCCAGCAGTGATATTGCCAAGCTCCGTATCGATGGTAACACTTTCTTTGCCGTCACTTCGGCGTGCCACGATCTGTTGAGCCGCCACAGACAGCTTCGCAAAGTTGCCGCCATCACGCAACAGGTGGATCTCGTCAGTCGCAACGGGCACTGCTAATTCCATCCCGCCAGTAGCACGAGCACGAATTTCACTACTGGCAACGTTGTCCACTGTAAAGTTCGGCGCGCCTGAAGTGGTGTTTCCTTTGCGTAGCTGAAGTACTTGAGCAGGGAGACTAACATTACGCCGCAACTCGTGGGTCATGCCGGTAATGATTCCTCCTGCGCCAAGCGTTACTCGCGCCAGAACTATACGCGATCCGTCGTCGGCAAACCCACCAACTTGTATCAGCCTAATCCAAGGAGTATAGTTGATGCGATAGATACCATAGTTGTTGTAGGCATCCGAGTCAAACGTCTCCCACCATTGGATTGTTACATAGTAACTTCCAGCCGCCAACGCAGCAGTGGGCATTGTAGCACCAGTAGCCGCGACACCGGTGAGTGTTGGCGCTGTACCAGGCACATCAGCGTTGGCGCCAATCTCTGCATTACCTCCCTCAGCCAAGGCGATATGGCGTCCCTGGGCATCAATAGCGATTCCCGGCAAAGCCTTTATATCGACTTGGTTAAGTGTTGCAGTCACGCGTAAGCCATCTGCAACGCCCCACCCTTGGGGTTTCCCAGAGGCATCGACCCACCCATGCGCCCCAGAGGCATGTACCTGCTCTAATGGACGGTAGAATTCATCCATATCCAAAGCCGCCTCGGCGCGTGCCACGTCGCCAGCGCGGATCGGATTACCAGGGAGAGTCGGGTCACGATAAGTGGTTCGGGATAGTTTCTTACTAGGCATTGTCTCAACTCCTTTCGCTTAGACAGCATAGACAAAAGTCGCGGCAGTGTGCGCTGGCTTTTCTTCCGAAATAATTTCAAAAATGTTCTGGACAATTTGGCGGCGTTGCAGTTGTGTGCTCGGCCGCTGGCTGGAAAAGTGCACGACCACGCCAAACTCGTGTGACCGTGCCCGCCAGACTGCTGGCAATGCCCCAGCCAGAAACGGATCTGAATACTCGCCGCGATCACAAATGTAGAGTGTTTCACGATCCAGCACCATGCCAGTGGGGAACACGAGCCCGCGCGTTTCTGACGCACGAACCAGCGTTGGCGGGGCCTGGCTTAGATCCACCCGGTAAATCGCCGCGGATTCTGCCACGACCCGTTCGAATGGGTTAGCCAATAAAGGTAATAATGGTTTCAATCCAACATCGAGGACAAAAAGGTGAGTAGCATCTTCGCGGACCACAGCGACAGGCGACACCAACGGGTTGGTACCTGCCACGAGCGGGGCTAGCAAAAGGTTCTCGGCCCACGCCGCTGGGATAGAGCGGTCAACACGTACGAGATCTCCAGCAGTGGGCAAGTTTTGTTCCCGCCCGTCACCGATGATGAGATCATCATTCGGTTGCACGAGTAGCGATAACGGCTCAATCACAGTATTCAAGTTGCGCGAGGTAACTGCCACCGGAGCCCCGCTCACATCCACATCGATGATTCTGGGAGTTGCTGCTAGACCAGACGGGGCGGGCGTGCCGCGATCTAGTATGAGCAAATGGCCATTGTTATCCAGCGCCATTGCCACCGGCCATACAAAGCCCAACGTTGCACGGGTCGCTAATGGAGCAGCTACGGCAAAACCCGGCGATGTCAAGCGGTACAACGCGGTAGAGGCCCCCATAAGTACCCGGTCTAGCACATATAGATTCCAGGGTATAACTGTATCGGTCACCAAAGCAATTGGGAATTCTAGATTCCACGCTGCAGGGCCCAAGCGCGCTGGTATAGGAGGAACGCCTGAGAATTCGTAACGTCCCGGCGGAACAATGCGCCATACGCCCTCTTCGACCACTGGAGACCATGTCCCAGTCATAGGCGTACCCTGGTCTCCAACGAGTAGACTGCCATCGGGCGCTAGTGCTATACACATCGGCATGATTAGTCCTTCATGCGTCTGCACCCAAGAGCCGGTCGGTGCATCATATCGAACTGACGGTCCATGTGACACCAATGTTGTCAACGATGCAAAACGGTCCATCTGTGGTTGGGCAAATAAGATGCGGTTACCATCATCCACAGCGATGCGTGGCCGTGTGGCAGCCATGGTGTAGAGATCGAGATATCGTTCCAGCCCGGATTTAACTCCTCGCATCAGATAGATGCCAGCGATCTCCGCTGTAATCTTTCGCTGGCCGTACGCGTCCCATATCGGGGATAATTCCAAGCCGACCCATGATGCGAGCCATTCGAGAAACTCGGGCGGTGTAGTCCATGGATCGAACAACCGGTGGAGGCGCTGGATGACAACTTCGATACCGTGATGCTCATGGTCAACATGAGATACAACTTCGCCATCGTCAATGCCGCTCAGGATCTTCTCAAAGATACGGAGGATTGCCCCCAGTGAGAAGCCTGGCAAAGGCGGCTCATTCTCCCACAGGATTGGCGGGAGGTAGTTTAGATAACTGCTCTTGTTAGCCACAATACAATATCTCCTCGGGCAGTAATTACATGGGTGCGGTCATAGTAACCGAACTGCCCGTGCCATAGCAAATTAGTTCATAGTCTGCCAACCGTACCCAAGCTCCCGGTGTCGCCAGAGAGAAGGGCCGCTCGTTGTTGCTCCAGGCGCCGCCTAGGCCCAGTGGCGGAAAATGGTAGG
>Ga0247727_10004550_pt1 | contig 29283 bp, 24 predicted proteins | sample WisWelCaveWW1625_FD_202498 | JGI IMG/M metagenome (GOLD analysis project Ga0247727, IMG submission 202498) | Biofilm microbial communities from Wishing Well Cave, Virginia, United States - WW16-25 | ecosystem: Environmental > Aquatic > Deep subsurface > Groundwater > Cave microbial mat | place...
GTCCAACTTTTGAACGGGCTTGTCGCACCAAGAATCGATCGACCTCGGTGCCGGCACCGACACCACGCTACCCGGTTTCATTCGGCGAGGGTGAACCCGCTCATGAAGAACTTTTGGGTACGCCGAGGACGGCTCCGCCGAGAAGGCCCGGCGCAGCCCCCGGATCGGCGACCGCAGCTAGCCTGCGCGGCGGCCGGGCCTACGCCCCGGCTTGAACGCCCCGAGGGAGGTGTCCAGCCGGTACGTGCTGTTGCGCGTCTCGAAGTACACGTGGTCGCTGCCCACGACCTTCAGCATCCGCTCGACCGCCGTGGTGACGTATTCTTGAAGACCGCCGCCTACCATCAGCACGACCGGATTGCCCTTGACCGGCGGGAAGCGGAGTTCCCCTTCCACCGCCGGATGACGGCCCCCGTCGAGCCGCAGCAACTTCACGCGCATCCCTGGTCAGGGTAGCACACCGACCGGCACGCTGATAGAAGCGAGGGCCAATTTGAAGCGGTGCCCCGAGTGCGGCGCGGAGTTTCCCCTCGACGCGGGCTTCTGCCCGCACGACGGGAAGATCCTCGTCGCGTTGCAGGACTCCGGAAACCCCGACGCGCGCCTCGGCACGCAGGTAGGCGGCCGCTTCTTCCTGGTCGCCATCGTCGCGGATGGCGCGAACGGCCGGGTCTACGAGGCCCGCGAGACGACGACGCGCACGAAGTACGCGGTCAAGGTCCTGCACGAGCACGCCGCGATGGACCGCACTGCGGTCGAGAGGTTCAAGCGCGAGTCCGACACGGCGCGGCAGGTCGACCACCCGAACGTGCTGAAGGTCTACGACTTCGACCGGGACCCGGCAGTCGGGTTCTACCTGGCGATGGAGTTCCTCGACGGGGAGAACCTCGGGCAACTCCTCGCGCGCGATGGTGCGCTGCCGCCCCCGCGGGCCGTCCGCATCCTCTCGCAGGTCGCGCTCGCCCTCGGGGCGGCGCATCCGCTCGGTTTCGTGCACCGCGACCTCAAGCCCGAGAACGTCTTCATCGTCCGCGGGGAGGACGTCCGGCTCCTCGACTTCGGATCCGTCAAGCGCGAGCAGGAGTCCGGCCCGAAACTGACCTCGATGGGAACGACGCTGGGCTCGCCGTACTACATGGCGCCCGAGCAGGCGAAGGCTTCGCCGCACGTCGATGCGCGTGCGGACGTGTTCTCGCTGGCATGCATCGCTTACGAGATGCTGACCGGGAAGATTGCGTTCCCCGGCGAAAACGTCGCGGCGATCCTGTTCAAGATCCTCTCGGAGAACCCGACTGCTCCGTCCTTCGCGAAACACGATCTGCCCGATGCCGTGGACGACGTCTTCCGCCGCGGCCTCGCCAAGCAGCCGAACGAGCGCACCGCGACAGCCGACGCGCTCGTCCGCGACATCGCGCGCGCCGTCGGGATCAAGCAGGGCTCTCCCGAGACCTGGGCGAAGGAGGACCCACGCGCCTCGGCGCTCCCCGAGGGGGGACCCCCGCCGGGCGACGACCTCCCCGCCCCGACCAGCGCAACCGCCATCCCGACCCCGGTCTGGATCGCGATCGGGATCGCCGCCGGCGCCGCCCTCGTCGTCGCCGTCGCGCTCGTCTTCGGGTAGGGGACACGCTCCCCATCCGTAAGATACTGAGATTATTACGCTTTTTGACGCAAAAAACCACGACCCCTGACGCCACCAGAGCGAGGCCGTCCGAGCGTGTTGTGGTTTTTAGCGTCAAAAAGCGTAATGATCTCAGTATCTTACGGATTGGGAGCGTGTCCCTTACGGAATCCACGGTGCTTCGGCGGGGGGATTCACGGTGCTCGTCAGGCCTTCGCGCAGGAACGCGAGCAGGTCGCCCCGCTCCGCGTCGGTCAGGCGCACGCGCCGCAGGTTCTGGCGGTCCAGGCCCGGGTTGTCCTTGCCACCGCCGAGGACGAAGTCGACGGCGTCCTCGAGCGTCGCCGCGCTTCCGTCGTGGAAGTACGGCGCGGTCAGCGCCACGTTGCGCAGCGACGGCGTGCGGTATTTTCCCTTGTCCGCCTCGTCGTGGGTGAAGTCGAAGCGGTCTGCCGGCCACGGCTCGCCCGCGACGTACCCGACGCCGATGTTGTGATAGACGCCGTCGCTGAAGATCGATCCGCTGTGGCAGCCTCCGCAGCCCGCCTTGCCCGTGAAGAGCGCGTGGCCGCGGCGGGCCGCCTCGCCCATCGCGTCCTGTGTCCCCGCCGCGAACCGATCCACGGGCGCCGCCCCCGACAGCATCGCGCGCTCCCAGGCGGCGATCGCCTGCGACATCCGCTCCGGCGTCACCTCCTCCGAGCCGAAGACGCGCCGGAACTGCTCGCGGTAGCCGGCGACCTCCCCGATGCGCTGCGCGGCCTCCGCCGCCTCGAGCCCCATGAACCCCTTGACCGGCAGCATCGCCTGCTTCTCGAGGTTCGGCGTCCGTCCGTTCCAGTACATCGTTTCCCGGTAGCCGACGTTGAGCAGCCCCGGCGAGTTGATCTTCTTCTCCGTCCCGTCGTGCGTCACCGCGCGCGGCCGTCCGTCCGTCCACGCCTTCTCCGGCAAGTGGCAGCTCACGCAGTTGTAGTTCTGCGTCTTCGACAGGCGCTTGTCCCAGAAGAGCTGCCTCCCGAGGAACACCTTCTGCGCCGTCTGCGCGTTGTCGGTCGGGACCGGCACCGCCTCCAGCCCGAGCGGCGTCTCCGGAAGGGGCGGCGCCTCCGGGATCTCGATCGCCGGCGGCGCCGGAGGCCCGGTGTCGCGCGGCCGTCCCGCGTCGTGCGCTTCCTCCGATTGGCCGCACGCGGCGAGGGCGAGGCAGAGGGCGACGCAGAGGGCAGTTCGCATGACCGCGGTCATACAACAGACCGCCTCGCCGCGTCACTCGCCGGCGTTGAGCACGAACCGCGACGTCGACTCCCACCACGCGAGCCGGATGCCCCACCCTTCGAGATCCTCCGTGTGCACCACGTTCACGCGCGAGACCGTGACGGTCGACGGCTGATCGCGGAAGAGGTCCACGAGGCTCCTGTGGATCACGTGCGATCCGTCGTCGGGGGTCCAGCACCGGACGATCCCGTCGCCGTCGTCCTCGGCCGCGCGCGATTCGAGCAGGATCTCGACGCCGCTGCCCGGCAACCCCTCGCCGCTCCAGCGCACTTCGAGCGAACCCGCCGCCTCGAACCGCGCCGTCGGGAACTGATCGGCGAACGGCGCGTCGATCACGACGGGTGCCGGGCGCTCCACTTCCAGCGAGAACTCCGGCGCCTCGTCGTCCGCGTCCTCCAGGTCGGCAGACTGCGCCGACACGAGCGGCCCGGACAGCTGCGTCTCGCAGTCGAGATCGACGGCCGGGTTCCATTCCGGCGGCGCCGTGACGTTCCGGCTCATGGCGCCCAGCCCGAAGACGACCACGCCCCCGCCCGCCGGGCGCAACCCCGCCTCGCCCTCCATCTCGAGATCCGGGTAGAGCGCGCACTGGTTCTTCCACATCGTCCGCTCGGACTCCCCACGCACCTCGGCGACGGCGAACTGCGCGCGCACCTGGCAGCGCGGGTCCTCCGCCTCTCCGACGGCCTGGCCGGTCGCGACGTCCAGCAGGCCGTAGCCGTCCGGGTCGAACCACGATGCCGGCAACGGATCGTCGGGGTGCTCCTCGATCACGAAATCCTCCGCGCCCTTGCAGGCGCAGAGTGCCAGCGCCATCGCCATCGCCCGCATCACGCGCCTCCTTCCGACTCGGGCTCCGGCGGCTCGCCGCCTTCCTCGACCTTCCCGCGGATCCCCAGGGCCTTCATTTTCTTGTAAAGATGCGAGCGTTCGAGTTGCAGGTCCGCCGCCGTCTTCGTCACGTGCCCCGCGTGGTGCTCGAGCGCCCGCAGCACGATCTCCCGCTCCGCTTCCAGCGCGAGATCGCGCAACGCCGCTCCGGGCCGATAGAACGACCCGCCGGACGCCGACGCCGCGCGCCCGCCCGGGAGGTTGCCGCGGACGTCGTCGGCCGATATGACGTCCGTCGGCGCCAGGATCACGAGTCGCTCGACGAGGTTCTTGAGCTCGCGCACGTTCCCGGGGAAATCCATCGCCGCGAGCGCCGCGACCGCCGTCTCGCTCATGCGCTTGCCCCGCCGATCGTTGGTCCTGCACGCCGCCGCCACGAAGTGCTCCACGAGCGTCGGCACGTCGCTACGCCGGTCGCGCAGCGCCGGCACCTCGATCGGCACGACGTTGAGCCGGTAGAACAGATCGCTGCGGAAGCGCCCTGCGGCGATCTCCTCCGCGAGCTTCTTGTTCGTCGCCGCGACGACGCGGACGTCCACCTTCAACGTCTGCGATCCTCCGACGCGCTCGATCTCGCCTTCCTGCAGGACGCGGAGAAGCTTCGCTTGCATCGACGCCGGCATGTCCCCGACCTCGTCGAGGAAGAGCGTCCCGCCGCTCGCCCGCTCGAACTTCCCGCGCCGCTGCTTCGTCGCGCCCGTGAACGAGCCCGCCTCGTGCCCGAAGAGCTCGCTCTCGATCAGCTCCGAGGGGACCGCCGCGCAGTTGAGCTTCTCCAGCGGAGTCTTCGCGCGGCTCGACCCGGCGTGGATCGCGCGGGCGACCAGCTCCTTGCCGGTCCCGCTCTCGCCGAGGACGAGGACCGGAGCGCTCGCCGTCGCCGCCAGCGCGATGCGATCGCGCAGTGCCCGCATCGCCGGCGAGTCTCCGAGCAGCTCCCCTTCCGCGCCGGCCCGGTCTCGCAGCTCGCGGTTCTCCCGCGCGAGCCGGTCGAAGGACAGCGTGTTGCGGATGGTCAAGAGCAGCTTCTCGGTCTGCAGCGGCTTCTCGAGAAAGTCGTGCGCGCCGAGCTTCGTCGCGTGCACCGCCGTCTCGATCGTCCCGTGCCCGCTCATGACGAGGACGGGGACGTCGTTGCCCGATCCGCGCAGCGCCTGCAGGACTTGGAGTCCCGTGGCGTCCGGCATCTGCAAATCCAGCAGGACGAGGTCGTAGCTGCGCGCCTTGAGCTTCTCGAGCGCGATTGTTCCCCCGCCGGCGACGTCCGCCTCGAACCCCTCGATCTCCAGCGCGCGCCGCAGCGTCGTCAGGATGTTGCGCTCGTCGTCGACGACGAGGACGGACGCTTTCCCACCCACTAGAACCTGTAGACGGCCCCGAGGCCGCCCCCGTAGCGGACGAAGTCGCCGAGGATCCCGAACCTGGCCGGCGAGTAGTCGAGGTGCAGCCCGAGCGCGACCGCGAACTCCGGCGTGAAGTGGTACCAGAGCCCCGCGCCGCCGTGGAAGTCGAGGAACGTGAGCAACCCGCCCGACGGTGTCGCCTCCGCATTGGCGAAGAACTCATCCCCCCCCTCGAGGCCGAGCAGGTTCATCGCTCCGGCGCCCGCGCTGATCGTCAGGTGGGCGTCGTTGGTCAGCAGGACCCGGATCGTTGGCACGAGGAGCGTCGTGAGCGCAGACACGGTGTGCGGTTTCTCCGCCCCCGCCTGGCGCGGCTCGAAGGACCCGGTCGCTATGATGTCGAGGAAGAGCTTCGGGGTGATCTGAAAGCCGAAGCCGAAGCGCACGCCGATCACGACGGTCGGCGTCAGGTCGATCTCGGTTCCGACGGTCCCCGTCGCCATGCCGCCGGTAAGCGCCAGGTGAAGCGCCTTGGGCTCTTCGACCGTGACGACCTGTGCGTTTCCCTGGCTGTCCCGGATGATGACCGTGCGCGGCTCCCCGTTGCCGCCTGAGGGCGCGATGGGGGAGAGCGAGACGTCGATGGCCGCCTCTCGTCCGAACCCGCCCTGGACCGGGCGATTCGACTGCTCGTACCCCTCGAGGCGAAGGGTGATGACGTGCGCCCCCGGCCCGAGCTCGAGGGTCTTGGGCGTGGTGCCGGCCGGAGGTCCGCTGGTGTCGTCGACGTAGATCGTTGCGCCCGGAGGGCTCGACGTGACCGATACCCGGGCGGGACGGCTCTCGATGTTCCGGATCCTCGCCTCGACCTCCTGGCGCTCCGCGGCGTCCTCCGACTCCACGATGTAACGCCGGTACGCCGCGATCGCCTCCTCGAACCGGTTCATGCGCTCGTAGCACTTGCCGATGTTGTAGAGGTTGATCGGATCGGGGACGAGCCGGTACGAGTCCTCGAACTTCGCGATCGCCTGCTCGTACGCAGCCTGCCGGTACAGCGCGGTGCCCTCCTGCGCCAGCTGCTCCGCCCGCCGCGCATTCGGCTGCGCCGCCGCCACGACGGGGATGCAGAAAAGGAGAATCGCGAACAGAACCGCGCCCGTACGACCCATGTAGGACGCGAATGCTAGGACCCCCCCCAAGGAGGGTCAAGCGAAGCGCGCGTCAGTCGCACGAGCCGATGTCGTCGACGCGGATCTCGTCGATGTGGCCGTGGGTCGCGGCACCCACGATGTCGATGTCGACGTACACCTGGGTCCCATCGGCGGTGCCGGCGAGCACGTCGGTCGTCACCTCTGCGAGGAGGGAGCCGCCCTCGGACGCGTAGTCGTCCTCCGCGAGGGTTCCGGTCCCCGAGGTGCCGTCCACGGTGAGTTCGGCATAGTAGGGGACGTTCGGCACCAGGGCGTACACACCCGCGGGGTCGAGATCCACCGAGTCGCGAAGGGCCGCTTGCTCGTGGAGCGTGAGCTGGGCGCCCCAGGGAGGACCGCGGACGCCGAAGTAGAGTCCGGGCTCGGCGGCGGGATCCGGCAAGCCGGCGCCGAAGCCGATCCCCACGTACACATCGACGCTGGTGACCTCGAAGACGAACCTGACCCTCGTCGTGGCGTAGTTGTCGTCGGCCGCGTGGTCCGTGTAGTAGCGTGCCGCGGCGTTGCTGGCGTTCGTGTAGGTCCCGTCCTCGACCATTCCGGAGGCGGTGCGCTCCACCCAGGGATCGCCCGGATACACCGAGCTTCCCAGCGGCCCGTCGGCGCGCTCGAAGTCGTCCAGGAAGACGTTCTCCACCGCCAGGCCGTCCACGCCGTCGCAGTTCGAGTCCGTCCCCTCGCAGACGTCGTCCGCCGCACCGGGGTTGGACCCCGCCGCCGCGTCGTCGCAGTCATCGCCGCCCGAGGCCTCCGAAGCGAAGCCATCCGCGTCGGCGTCAACTCCATCGAGCCCGTCGCAGTTCTGGTCGACGTCGTCGCCGACCGCGTCCGCCGCGCCGGGGTTGGCCGCGCCGCTCGCGTCGTCGCAATCGTCGCCGCCGGAGCCCTCCGACGCGAACCCGTCCCCGTCGACGTCCACGCCGTCCACGCCGTCGCAGTTCTGATCGGTCCCGTCGCCGACGGTGTCCGACTCGCCGGGAGCGATTCCGTCGTCGTCGTCGTCGCAGTCCTCGCCGCCGCATGCCTCGGAGTCGTGTCCGTCCCCGTCGACGTCCGCCTCCGAGCAGGAGTCGGTTTCCGAACCGGTGTCGGTGTCGGTGTCGGTGTCGGTGTCGGTGTCGGTGTCCGAATCCCCGCCCTCCGGCACGCACGCAAGCCCGACGGGCTCATACCCCGGGTCGCACGAGCAGATGGCGCTAGAGCCGTCCTGGAGGCAGATCCCGTGATCGGAGCAGTCGACGTCCGTGCAGGGGCCGCCGTCGGCGCCCCCGCAGTTGCAGCCGAGCCCGGAGAGCCCGGAGAGCCCGGAGAGAGAGAGAGAAAAGACACAGAAGCGTTCGCCGATCCGCATCGTCCAGCCCTCCTTCATTCGCATCCTTCGACGCGGACGAGAGACACCTCCCCGACCTCGGCGCCGTCGCCCGCGGAGTCGAGTCGCACCGCCACGAACGAGCCGCCCGCACCCTCGACGACCGATTCAACCCGAAGCCGTTCCAGGGCGATCCCGCCCTCCGAGCCGTATCCCCCGGTTGCCACCGACGCGTCTGCAGAGCCGTCCGCGACGACGACCTCGACATGGTACTCGACCCATGGCTCGAAAGTCGCGGGGATCGCGGCGAGGGAAACGCCCTCCTGCATCAGGTGGAGCTTCTCGGTGGAAGGGCGGTCCGGCCCGAGCAGCGTGACGCCGAGACCGGTCGAGTCGTCACCCGGGTGCGCGCCGAAACGCGCGGAGATTGCGTCGCGGCCGTCGTGGAGCACCGCGACGAAACGGAGGCGGACGGCCGATCCGTCCGTCTCCCAGTGGGGGCACTCGGCGACGCCGATCGATCCGGACGGACCCACGAGCGACGCCGATCGAAGCGCTAAGGCCCCCTCCTCGCGCCACACCGCGCCGGTCGGCTCCTCCGCTCCCCCGAGGGTTTCGGCGTCCGGCCGGGAGAATGTATCCTGCAAGAGGAGACAGCCCTCCGGTCCGGTCCCGTCCCGCTCGTCGGGAAGGCATTCCGTACCGGCCGCAGCCCAGTCGCCATCGCAGTAGCACTGGAAGTCCGGACCGTTCGAGATGCAGGTCCCGTGGCCCGAGCAGTCGATCCCGGCGCAGGGGTCGCCCGGGCCGTAGCAGCCCGCGAGGATCGTCGTCGGCACGAGAAAGCGCACCCGCCGGAGTTTAGAGCAAGCGTCGTACCGCCCGCGAATCAATGCGTCTTGGTGCCGACGATACCCTGGCGCCGCAGGATCGTGACCTCGTCGTAACCCGATCGCGACGCTGGAACCTGCCGTTTTTCCCGACAGAGCGCCCGGATCGTTCCGGCTCCGTGGTACCTTTCTCCCCGGATCCATCGATGAGTCTCGAGGGGACGGTCCTCGGAGGGAAATACAAGCTCATCCAGCGCATCGGAGAGGGCGGGATGGGCTCCGTCTACGAGGGCGAGCACCTCGACATTCGGCGTCGCGTCGCGGTCAAGCTCATGCAGCCGCACCATGCCGCCAACCCCGAGGCGGTCTCGCGCTTCCGGCGCGAGGCGCAGATCGCCGGGAGCCTCGGCCACGACAACATCTGCGACGTGCTCGACGTCGGGACGTCTGCGGACGGGTCGCATTTCCTCGTGATGGAGCTGCTGCGCGGGTCGTCGCTCGCCGAGATCCTCGCGAGCACGGGTCCCCTGCCGGCGAAGCGTGCGCTCGCTGTAGTCGCCCAGGTCCTCGACGCCCTCTCGGCGGCGCACGCGGCGGGCGTCGTCCACCGCGACCTCAAGCCCGAGAACGTCTTCGTCACGAAGATGGGCGAGCAGGAAGATTTCGTGAAGGTCCTCGACTTCGGGATCTCGAAGATCGTGGCGGACAGCATCCTCGACATCTCGTCGATGACGAAGACCGGGTCCGTCATGGGGACGCCCTACTACATGGCACCCGAGCAGGCGCGCGGGCAGAAGGACCAGGATCACCGCGTCGACGTGTACGCCACCGGCGTTCTGCTCTACGAGATGCTGACCTGCCGGCGGCCCTTCGACGGCGACACGTTCAACGAGCTGCTCATCAAGATCGTGACCGAGCCGTTCACGCCGCCGCGCGCGATCAAGGACGACATCCCGGCGAACGTCGAGGCGATCGTGCTGCGAGCGATGTCGCGAAGCCGCGACGATCGGTACGCGGACGCCGCGGCGATGCGCCATGCGGTCGCCGAGGCGCGGCTCGGGATCTCCGAGGTCACCGCGACGCGCCTCCCGACGATGGCGACGGCGACGGGGCGCGAGACGCCGTTCGCCTCGACCCTGTCGTCCGGCCCGCAGCGTCCCCACGCGAGCGGGGGCCTGAAGGTGGCGCTCGGCGCAGTGGCCGCACTCGTCGTCGTCGGAGGCGTCGTCGCCTCGATTGCGATGTCGGGCGACGATGCCGGGACCTCCGATCCGGCGACGACGTTCACGGCGTCGCGCGCGACGGCCGCTTCGCTGCTCCCCGCGACCGCGATGCCCCGGACCTCCGCGCCGCAAGTTGCGGCGCTGCCGATGGGATCGGCCGCACCCGAGACCGCTCTGCCCGAGACGCAGGACCCTGCGACCGCCCGCGCCGGACGGCGAACGAAGCGCACGTCCGCGGGAGAGGTGGGACCCGGGTTCCTGGGACGCGACCCCCGGACCGCTGCGCCGGCCGCACCCGAAGAAGAAGAGTTCGTCAGGTAGAGTCCTTGCCCGTGAGGCTCTGTACGATCGCGGCGGTCCTGTTCGCCGTCCAGCTCGCCGCAGCGCAGGAGCTGCCGGTGGAGGCTGCCCGGCGCTACGACGCCGGCATCGCGGCTCTCGAGCAGAGCGACTGGGCGGGCGCGCTCGTCGAGCTCGAGGCGGCTCGCGGCATCCGGGAGACGACGAAGATCGTCTACAACATCGCCTTCTGCCTCAAGTCGCTCAATCGCGCCGCCGAGGCACTCGTGGCCTACGAGCGCGTGATCGAGCTGGGCGTCGAATCGCTCCCGGCGAGCGCGCGCGGCCACGTCGAGCGCAACGTCGCCGATCTGCGAGGACGCGTCGGAGACCTGACGGTCCGGACGAATGTCGAGGGCGCCGAGATCCTCGTCAACGGCGAGGTCGCGCGGCGCATGCCCGTGCACGTCGACCTCTACACGAGCGTGACGGTCGAGGCCCGCCGGGAAGGATACCGGCCGGCGAGGACGACGACGCGTGCGACGCGGGCCGGACCGCTGGAGGCCGCGCTGACGCTCGAACCCGTCGCGGGCGCAACCGTCGCTGGGCCGCCGCCCGGCGAGACCTCTCGACCGGTCGACCTGCGGCCGCGCCGGGAGGCGCGGGACCGGGCGGCGCCTGCGACGCAGCCGCAGCCAGAGCCTGAGGCCGAGTCCGGTGGGAGCATGCTTCCGTGGATCCTCGGGGGGGCCGGCGTCGCGGCCCTGGGCGCGGGGCTCGGGGTCTTCCTCTACGTGTACGCGAACCGCGAGACCCTGGAGGGCGACGCCGTCGTGAACACGCCGTGAGGATCGGGAGCCTGGTCTGCGCGCTCCTCGCGGGATGCAACGAGGAAGGCGTCGTCTTCGTCATCGGAACCGGGCAACCGGTCGTCGTCTGCGGGGACCCGCCCGAACTGGGGTGCGTCGACGGGATGCGCTTGAGCGTCGCGGCGGCGCAGCCGGGGAACCGCTACTGCACCCCGGCCGTGTTCGACGTCGGGGCGTCGTTCCCCTACGCGGTGGCCATCGCGCCGGGCGAAACGTACGACTCCGTCGCCGTGCTTCGCGCCGAGCTCCTGCAAGGCGTGGACGTAGTCGCCCGACGGGAGGCATTGCACCCGTTCCCACAAGGGGGCGTCGTGGAGCTCGTGGTCACGCTCGACACGCTCTGCGACGACTGCGGGGACGAAGGGCAGTGCATCGTCGACACCTGCGCCGACACGACCCTCGGCCCGATCTTCGCGGAGAGCGAGGCCTTCGTCGATCTCGATCGGCCGTGCGAGGTGGAGTGACGACTGCGTCGGTGCCTCACCGCGCTGCGCGCACCCCCCACTTTCGCAGAAACTCGGCGAGCCAGCGGCGGCTGACGCGCAGCCCCTCGGCTTTGAGGGTCCGCTCGGTCTCCGAGAGGTTGCCGCGCGAGGCGTGGAACGCCGCGACGATCCGTTCGCGGTTCTTGTCGTAGTGGGAGGAGTCGTCCGGGTCCGATTCCCCGCGGCGCGCGACGGGAGAGTCGCCCAGCCTATCGCCGAAGACGCGGCGGACCGCGGCAGTCGGGTCCTCTCCCCTGCGGACGCGTGCGGCGATCTCGTCCGCGATGCCCTCGAGGGCGCGCACGTTGCGCGCGCTGAAGTCGGCGAGACACAGGGCCTCCGCGTGATCGGCCGTCAGGCTCGGGGCGATCGTGTCCATGGCGACGCCCTGGGCGCGGGCGGACCGGTCCAGCGCACTGCGGAAGATCTCGGGGACGTCGGCGCGCCGTTCGGAGAGCGGCGGGACGCGCACGACGCGCAGCCGCGCGACCAGGTCGTCCGCGATCTCGGTCGAGCCATCGGCCGCGTTCGTCCCGAAGACGAGCCGAACCGTCAGGGGTCTCGGTCCCTGCGCGCCGATGCGCGCGTGCAGACCGTCCTCGACGAAGCGCAGGAGCGATTGCTGCACGCGCAGCGGCAAGACGTGCAGCTCGTCGAGGAAGAGCAGGCCCCCTTCCGCGTCTTCGAGAAGTCCGGCGCGGGCCTCGACACCGCTGAAGACCCCGCGCCCGACTCCGTAGAGCGTCGTCTCGGCTTCCTCGACGGAAGCGAAGCGCGCGCAGTTGTGCGCCACGAAGGGGGAGCCGGGGCGCAGCGCGCGGTGCAGATGCTTCGTGCACAGTTCCTTGCCCGTGCCCGACTCGCCCGCGAGCAGCAGATGCCGTTCGGTCTGTGCGGCGACGTCGAGCGCGTGCACGAGGGCCGGCGCATGGAACCTTCCGACGATGTCGGGAGGCGGCGCCGCCGGCGCTTCGAGCCGCCCGAGGTCGGCCTCGACGACGAACACGCACCGCCCGGCCCGCACCACCTCGCCCGGGCCGACGGGCCGGGGATCCCCGACGCGCTCTGCGCCCGCGAAGGTCCCGTTCGTGCTCGCGAGGTCCTCCACGAGGAAGGTCGATCCGAACGGCCGGACGCGCAGGTGAGTGCCTGAAAGCCGCTCGTCGGAGATCGTCCACGTCGCGCCGCTCGATCGCCCGACGGTGATCCCGTCCCCGATGCGCGCCCGGTCCGTCGGGCTCGCCCCGGCAGGCGCCCAGGCGAGCAGCAGCCCCGGGATCGGCGCCCCCGTCGAGAACGCCGGCCCGTCGCCGGACCGGACGGTGGAGATCTTCGAAGACGATCCGCCCACGGTGTCCCGCGAGGTTACAATGCGGCCTCGAGATCGCAGAGTGGCATCCGACGAGGGCCGGCGGGGGACGAAATCCGCTGCCGGAGCGCACGGCACGCTCCTTGAGTGCGCCACAGGTTGGGAGGCAGAACGATGGGCAGACTGGCCGGATTCTTCATCCTCGTTGCGGGGTGCGTTTGCGGCGGCGTGGACGCCGATCCCTGCGAAGGCGTGCTCTGCTCCAACCACGGCGACTGTCGCTCGGACGGCGCGAGCGCCGAATGCGAGTGCGACGACGGCTTCGACGCGGTCGGACTGTCGTGCGTTCCGGAGGGAGCAGACACGGATACGGACACCGATACCGACACCGACACCGACACCGACACCGACACGGACACCGATACCGATACCGATACCGATACTGGTTCCGATTCCGACACCGACTGCCCGGGCGACCCGGATTCGTGGACTCCGATGAGCGACGTCGGCGCGCCTGGCGCAAGAACGGGCGGGGCGATGGTCTGGAGCGGAAGCGAGGTGCTCGTCTGGGGCGGGTCGCTCTCCGGCGCGGGCGGCGTCCTCGACGATGGCGCGGCGTACGATCCCGTCGCGGATTCGTGGGACCCCATCCCCGACGCCGATGCTCCGGCTGGCCGGAACAGCAGCGCCGTCTGGACCGGAACCGAAATGGTCCTCTGGGGCGGGTACGATGGCGCACGGGCCCGACTCGGCGACGGGTACGCGTATGAATCGGTCGCAGGCTGGTCGCCCATTGCCGATGGGCCCCTGTCTGCGCGCGCCAGCTTCTCGATGGCGAATACCTCGGAGGGCGTCTTCATCTGGGGCGGGAGCCCTGCCGCGGGCGCGTACACCGACGACGGTGCGATGTACGTCCCGGGCGACGACCTGTGGAACGCGATCTCGAGCGACGGCTCGCCGCCGAGCGCACGTGCGCCAGGGCCGGCTGTGTGGGCGGGTGAATACGTCGTCGTCTGGGGCGGCATCGATGCCACAGAGGCGCGACTCGACGACGGCGCACGCTACGACCCGGTGGGCGACACCTGGCTCTCCATCACGGCCGACGGCGCGCCAACTAGCCGCGTGAGCCACGTGGCCGTCTGGACGGGCAGCCGCGTCATCGTGTGGGGTGGCACGGGCCCCGGGGGCGAACGCGACGACGGGGCACTCTACGATCCCGCCGGCGATGCGTGGGAGGCGATGGCGGATCCGCCGCCAGAGATCGAGGCTCGCCAGCAGACGGCCTACGCTTGGACTGGCCGGGAGTTGATCGTGTGGGGGGGCTACGCCCCGGGGCCTGGCTCACTCGATGATGGCGCGCGCTACGACCCGGAGACGGACGAGTGGACCATGCTGCCGCCCGCCGGACTCTCGCCGCGCGAGGGGGCAATCGCCGTCTGGACCGGCTGCGAGTTCATCGTCTGGGGCGGCGTTCGACTCGACGTTCGGCTGGGCGACGGCGCGCGATACACACCGCCTCCACCGTGAGTGGCGGTGGGAGGAAGGAGAGCGAGCGCGACCGGATGGTCGAGAATTCTGGGGAGGACGCTTCGCCCAGGCCCAGTCGCAGCCGACCGCGAGGGCGAGGGCGCGGCAGACATCGGCCATCTTCGGAACGGATCCGACCCATTGCCGGAGCTCCGACTGGCGGACGGTGAACGCGTTCGCGAGATTCGCGCACGAGGAGGCTTTCAGACATTCGTCGACTCCGAGCTCGGCCTCGGCGGGAGCCGTGCAGGGACGTCGTGATCGCCGCCACCGTGGCGGTGTGAAGGGCCCGCAGGATCGCCTCGCGGCTGAGCACGAGGACCGGCCGCCCGCGGTACGGGGGGCGAATCGGACCATCTAGATCCCCCCCCTGCTCTACTCGTCGGGCCAAGCCTGCCCCCCGATCAGGTCCGCCACCTCTTCCAGAAGGCGGTCGGCTTTCCCCGCGTATGCGCCGCGAATCCGTCCTTCGACTTCACGACGCTGGTTTGCCCGCTGGAAGAAGCGTCGAGCGCAAGCCACGGACTCTGCGAAAATGCATGCCCTATTCAAGTGGGCGCGCCCTCGCGATCCTTCGAGCGATTCAGCGTGTTGGGAATGTTCGTCCAACGAAGCCCGGCTCGGTCGTGCAGCGTCTCGCGCGAGGGGAACGGCGGGCCGTCCGACGGCACCGGATGGCCGCTCCCTGCCTGGAAAGCACGGGCGTCCTGGACCGTGGACGGGCCCTTCTCCCGGCCGCCGGTCCTCTGTACACTGAGCGTCCGATGCGAGTTCGCCACCTTGGAATGATGCTGCCTCTCGTCGTCCTCCTCTCCCAGGATGCCGGGGCCTCCGTGGTCATGGAGATGTCCGACGAGGAGATGGCCGTGCGGGCGGACGTCGTCGTCCGGGGCCAGGTCGTCGCGGCGCGCAGCCGTCAGGGGGAGCGGTCGATCGTCACGGACTACACGATCCGTGTCGAGGAGAAGCTCAAGGGCGACGTGCGAGGCGCGGTCGTCGTGACCGAGCTCGGCGGACGCATCGGCGAGAGGCGGCACTTCGCGCCGGGGACGCCGTCGTACCGCGTCGGCGATCACGTCGTGGCGTTCCTGTTTCGACACGGCACGGAGCTGCGGACCGTCGGGATGGCGCAGGGGCTCTTCTTCGTCCGGACCGACGCGGCGGGCGACGAGATCCTGCTCCGCGACCTCGGGCACACGACGCTCGCGGCGCCGGACTCCGACGGCATGATCCGGCCCGACACGACGCTCACGCAGCAGACGGAGGCGCCGCGCACGATCGGGGGCATGCGGGCCCTCGTCGTCGCACAGGGGGGCAATCGGCGGGGTACGGACGCCCGGCCGTGAAGGCTGCGGTTCTCGCCGCTGCGGCCGTCCTCCTCGGCGGCCGCGCCGAGGCGTACACGCTCGAAGGCGCCGAGTGGTCGGTCTCGGACCTGCCGATGCAGTGGACCTTCGGTCCCGAGTGCGACGAGCTCGGAGAGGCGGAGACCCTCGAGGTGATCCGCGTGGTCTGGCAGAACTGGGAGGACGTCGACTGCGCGTACGTCTCGTTCGACTACATCGGACGCGGGCTCGACCTCGGCCTGGGAGACGGGGGACTGGGCTTCCTCGGCGACGGCTACAACAACGTCTCGTGGTGCGACGGGTGCCTCGGGGGCGCCGCGGGCGCTCTCGGCCTCGCGTACTACGAGGAGTCGATGGGCCGCATCACCGAGTGCGACGAGTACATGGATGACGACTACTCGTGGACGACCGACCACGTCATCGCGGCGGAGGGCGCGCTCATCGACGCGCAGGCGGTCACGACGCAGGAGTCCGGCCACTGCCTGGGCCTGGGGCACAGCGACGTCGTCGGCGCATCCATGTTCCCGACGTACCAGCCGGGCGCCGGGATGCAGACGCCGGACGCGGACGACATCGACGGGCTCTGCGCGATCTACCCGATGGGCGAGGGCTGCCGGGCGGACGACGAGTGCCGCGACGGCACATACTGCAACGAGGGCGTCTGCGCGCTCTCGCCGCCCGGTCCGCAGGGCCTCGGCTGGCCGTGTCGCGACGCGCCGGGCTGCGAGAGCGGCGTGTGCGTCCTGTGGGAGGGGGAGGGCGTCTGCTCGCAGGACTGCGACTTCACTCGGCCCTCCGAAGGGTGCCCGGGCGGATACCTGTGCCGCGACACCTCCTGCGGAGTCGGCGCCTGCATCGAGGGATCGGCAGGCGCCGGTGCCCTCGGCGCGGCCTGCGGCGACGATCTCGATTGCGCGTCGGGCCTGTGTGCGGAGCTGGACGGCGCGCGGATCTGCGCCTTGCCCTGCGATCCCCGAAACGACACCTGCGACGGACATTGTCAGCCGCTCGGCGACGCGTGCGGGGCGTGCGCCGAAGGGCCGCCTCTCGGGGCGATCGGCGCGCCGTGCGCAACCGGGGAGGACTGCACCTTCGGAGTGTGCGTGGGTGTCGACGATCGCTACTGCAGCAAGCCCTGCGACTACTCCGGCACGCTCGACTGCGATCCGGGCTACGTCTGCGAGGATGGCGCGTGCCGTCGCGACGGGGAGGGGACGCTCGGGACGGCGTGCCAGGATCCGGCGGACTGCGTGTCGGGCCTGTGCTCGTCCGACGGGTTCTGCACGTCGCTCTGCGACGAGGAGCCGTGCCCCCCCGGGTTCGAGTGCGTACCGGCGGGCAGCCAGTCGGTGTGCGAGCCGCGCGACGGCTCGATGCCGTTCGGACGGGGCTGCTCCTCGGACGAGGATTGTCGCAGCGGGATCTGCGGCTCCGGCGGGTGCACGCGCGAGTGCGGTGACGGTTTCGCGCCGTGTCCCGACGGTATCGAGTGCGTGGAGGACGACGGCCGGCAGGTCTGCGACACCGGGGACGACGGGCCGCCCGCCACGAGCGGTTGCGCCTGCCGCGCCGGCCGGCGAGCGAGCGGATCGGCAGACGTCGTCCACGTCCTCGCCTTCGTCGTCGCGCTCGCGCTGCGGCGGCATCGAAGGAAGTGCTGAGCGCAGCACTCCTCTCGCTGACGGTCATCCCGCGGGGCGATTTCGCGCCGGTTCAGGGATGGGATGTCGCCGACCTTCCCCACGCCGATCGCCCGCTCATCCACCCGGAGGCGGCGTGGACCGTCTACCTGAACCGCGAGGGCGGCACGTACACCTACGGATGGCCAGACGACGCCGCGACGAACCAGTCAAGCATCATCGCGGTCGATCGGACGAGCGTTTCGCCGTTCCAGCACGGCGATCCGTCGTGGAACGAGATCGCCCTGTGCCTGGTCCGGATCTTCGAACCGTACGACGTGCACGTGACGGAGGAGGACCCGGGCGACAGCGTCCACGTCGAGGCGGTGATCGGGGGCGACCCGATGGAAGTCGGCCTGTGGCCCTCGGTCGCGGGGTTCGCGCCGTTCGACTGCCAGCCTCTGCCGAACTCGATCGTCTTCGTCTTCACCTCGTGGACGAGCGACACCGACCCGATCTGCAAGACCGCGGCGCAGGAGATCGGCCACGCGTTCGGGCTCGATCACGAGATCCTATGCGACGATCCGATGACGTACCTCGACGGGTGCGGTCAGGCCGCGTTCCAGGACGAGGATGCCTCGTGCGGCGAGTGGAACCCGCGGCCCTGCTGGTGCGGCGGCGAGACGCAGAACTCGCACGAGCGCCTGCTGGAGCTCGTCGGGCCTCACCAGCTTCCGCCGCCTCCGCGCGACGTCGGGCTTCCCTGCGACACCGGCGCCGACTGTGCGAGCGGAGACTGCATCGACTTCGCCGGCACGCGCACCTGCGGGGAGCCCTGCGACTTCACGGAGCCCTCGGCCGGATGCCCCGACCGCTTCACCTGCCGCAGCGTCTCGTGCGGCGTCGGGTCGTGCGTGCGCGGGCTGACCGGGATCGTGCCGAACGGCGCGGCCTGCGGCGCGGACGAGGAGTGCGCGTCCGGGCTCTGCGCGGACCTGTCGGCCGGCCGCGTCTGCGCGCACCCGTGCGACCCGGCGGGCGCGGCCTGCGAGATCGGCGCGTGCGAGGTGACGGGCGACGGCTGCGGCGGCTGCGGCGGCGTGCCGGAGCCGAAGGGGCTCGGGGCGCCGTGCGTCGACGCGGGCGAATGCGCGTCGGGGATCTGCGTCGGGGTGCGCGACGACGATCGCCGGTGCGGGGAGCGCTGCGACGGCGCGGCGTGCGGCGCAGGGTGGCTGTGCGAAGGGAGCCTGTGCTACCCGGAGGGCGACGGGACCCTCGGGGCGCCGTGCAATGCGGACGGCGACTGTCTGTCGGGGCTCTGCGACGCGGACGGTTACTGCACGGTGAACTGCCTGCGCCTGTGGAGCGAGAGCACCTGCCCCGACGACTTCTACTGCGCCGAGTGGGGCGCGGGCGACCCGGTTTGCGTCCCGAACCCGGGCGCGCGCTCGTTCGGGCGGAGCTGCGAGAGGGGTGACCAGTGCCAGTCCGGGAGCTGCGCGGATGGGCGTTGCTCTCGCTTCTGCGGGGAGTCGGCGCCCTGTCCGCCGGCGTGGGATTGCGATTCGGGGCGCGAGGTCTGCACCCCGCCCCCTTCCTCGGGGTGCGGGTGTATGATGCCGCCGGCGAAGGCGAGCGCACGGGCTGCCTCCGGCTTCTTCGTGGTCCTTGTGTTCTTGCTGGTTCGCGGGCGGGAAAGGAGATGACCGTGCGATCCGTTCTCCTGCTGGGAGTGCTGACTGCTACCGCGCCGGCTTCGGCGCAGGTCCCGGAGAGCCTCCAGGAGCCGCTGCGGACCTGGGTCTGGGGCGATCCCGTCGTGCTGGGGCCGAAGACCCCGGAGCCGATGAACCACCCGGAAGCCGAGTGGATCATCTTCATGAACCGCGACGGTGGCGCCTACACGCGCGGGGGAGACGACGCGCGCTCGAACTCGACGAGCATCGGGACGGGGAACATCCCGGCGTACGGCGGGAGCGACGAGCAGTGGCAGCAGGTCATGGAGTGCGTGCAGAACCTGTACGCGGACTTCAACGTGCACGTCACGGACGTCGAGCCGAGCCCCGACCGCGTGTACCTCGAGTCGGTCGTCGGCGGAGGTCCGGAGTCGCTCGGATTGTGGGGAGGCGTCGGAGGGATCGCGCCGTTCTTCTGCGCGCCCATCGCCTACGCGATCGTCTTCACGTTCTCGGACGTCTACGGCAGCGACCCGACCCAGAGCTGCACGACCGCAGGGCAAGAGACGGCCCACGCGCTCGGCCTCGACCACGAGACCGAGTGCGACGACATCATGACGTACCTGCCGGACTGCGGAGAGAAGGCGTTCCAGGATCGCGACGCGAGCTGCGGCGAGTGGGGGCCGCGGCCCTGCACCTGCGGCGGCGACACCCAGAACTCCTACCGGCAGCTCCTCGCGACCCTCGGTCCGCACGAGCTTCCGCCCGGCCCGCGCCCCCTCGGCCTTCCGTGCGTGGGAGACGGCGAGTGCGAGAGCGACTACTGCCTCATCCTCGACGGCGCGGAGGGTGTGTGCTCGCAGGAGTGCGATTTCACGACGCCCGGGCTCGGCTGTGCGCCGGGATTCGTGTGCCTCGACCAGAGTTGCGGCGAGGGCGCGTGCGTCCTGGGTAACCTCGGCGTGACCGCGAACGGCAGGGAGTGCGCGGACAGCGCGCAGTGTGCGAGCGGCCTTTGTGCCGGCGGAACGTGCGCGTCGCCCTGCGACCCCGGGAACGACCAGTGCGCGGGCAAGGGCGTCTGCCAGGAGATCGACGAGGGCTGCGGAGCCTGCGAGGGCGGACCGGAGGATCTCCCGAACGGATCGCCCTGCACCGACGGTGGCGTCTGCGCGAGCGGAATCTGCGGCGGCATGGACGACGAGGAGCACTACTGCACGAACCGCTGCGCTTCCCAGGAGGAATGTCTCGACGCCGGATACCGCTGCGAAGGCGGCTACTGCTACCTCGAGGGCGACGGGACCCTGGGGACCCCGTGCATCGAGGACACCGAGTGCGTCTCGGGCGTCTGCTCGAACCAGGGCTTCTGCACGCAGCCTTGTGACGACGAGGCGCACGGGTGCCCGGAAGGGTTCACCTGCCGGATCACATCGGACGGCGACTACTGCGTGCCGCTCGAGGGCCAGCTCCCCTTCGGACAGGACTGCACCGACGACGCGGACTGCCTCTCCGAAGCCTGCCGCGACGGGCAGTGCAGCCGGCCGTGCACGGACGGGCCGCCGAGCCCGTGCCCGCCGGGGCACGAGTGCATCGAGGAAGAAGACGCACTGCTGTGCGAGCCGACCGCGAGCTACGACCTCTTCGAGCCGGGCGGCTGCGGCTGCCGCGTCCCCGGCGGGGAAGCGCCGATCGCGCTCGCCTTCCTCGGGCTCGCCTTCCTGCCCCTCGCGATGCGGAGGCGCAGGGGGTAACTACGGGGGCTCCTCGCGTTCCTGCCTCTCCACGTATTTGGCCCTGCCCCTTGCTCCCGTGCCAAGATCGGGCCGGGGACCGTGACCGCGCCCATCCAGCTCCGGACGACGCCCGCGGCGCTGGCCGTCATCTGCGCCGAATGGCTGCCGCAGCGGATGATGTTCGTCAGGACCGACGGCTCGGTGGCGTTCGGTGACCGGCGCGTGCTGCGCCTCGTCCTGCCGGACGGCCAGGAGGTGGACCTGGAAGGCCAGGCGGTCCAGATCACGATCGACGAGCGCGGACAGCACGTGGGGTTTCGCCTCGCGACGCTCACGCCCGAGATCGTCAGCCTCCTCGAGGGTGCCAGCCGCGGCGGGCGCAAGCGGCCCATGTCGTCCATCCAGGAGATCACGTTGTCGGCCGCCGTCCCTCCGCCCCTGGTCACGGCCGAGACGCAGGTCCTGCTCGAGCGGCTCGCCAAGGGGTTGCGCGATGTCCAGGTCCCGGCGCACCTGACGAACGAGCGCCGCTGGACGATGATCCTGCAACCCGCCCTCGACATCCTGCGCACGACTGCGCGCGCAGAGGTGATGAAGGAGCTGGTGCTCGAGACATTCGTCCGCCTCCCCGCGGTCTCGCCCGCGGAGAGGATCCACCTCGAGAGAGAGCTGGTCGCGCGCCTCCCGCGCGGGCCCCTCTTCGACGCGTGCCGTCTGCTCGCATCGGAGCTGACGTCGCTCTTGACCGCGAGCGGCGCGGCGGCCAACCGGCGCGTCGAGTGCGCGATCCGTCTCATCTCGCACCTCTCGAGCCTCTACGGCGAGCGCCTCGACGAGGAGGGCGTGGACCTCCTGCGCGCGCTGCACGCGCGTGGCGAGGGAGTTGCCAAGCTCTTCGGGCCCGAGCTACGGGAGTGGATCCTCGCGGCGCCGTTCCTCGGCGCGAGCCCTGAGCAGGTCGAGGGGCCACTCGCCGAGCTCGACGCGGTCGCGGATCCGGTCCAGTACCACGAGAGCGTGGCCTCGCTGCAGCACGCCGCCGAGCTCTTGATCGAGCGGGGGGCATGGGGCGCGGTGTCGGCGCTCGTCGCGCGCCTGCAGTCCCACCGCGTCGCCTTGGCGTCTCCCTTCGACACCCGCAGCGGCATCGCCGCAAGCGTCCTCGATCGGCTCTGCTCCGGCGACCGCCTCAAGGCCATGGTCCGCGCGCTCGCCTCGGCGCCGAGCCGTCAGGAGCGCGAGCTCGTCGCCGTGGCGCTCAAGGCGGTGGGCGCGCCCGCGATGTCCGAGGTGCTCGAGCTGCTCAAGCGCAGCGGCGAGCGCGGAGTGCGTCTCGCGGCGGTCCAGATCCTCCAGGCCGCGGGCCCCTCCGCCCGCGAGGCCGTGCTGCGCGCCTTGCAGGAGCCGGAGGAGGAGTGGTTCGTCACGCGCAACCTCGTCGCCCTGATCGGGGACCTCGGCCTGCCTCCGGACGCCGCGCACCTCAGGCAGTTCGCGAACCACGCACACGAGCAGGTCCGGCGCGACTACCTCGATTCGGTCGCGCGCCTGCAGGGCGCCGGCGCGGAGCCGATCCTGCTTCGCGCGCTTTCGGACCCCTCGCGCGTCGTCCAGGCGCGCGCGATCCGACTGCTCGGGCACATCGGGTGCAAGACGCAGGACGCGCTCAAATACCTGCGCGACGTGCTCGAAGATCGCGAGGTGCCCGACGAGGATCGCGACCTGCTCCTTGCCGCGATCGAGGCGGTCGCCCACCTCGGCAACGTTCCCATGCCGGGGGGCGGCACGACCCAGGAGCTGGTCGTCTCGCTGCTCAAACGCTCGAAGCGAATCGGCATCTCGAACCTGCTCGCGAGCGCAGGCCACCTCTGGCGCACCGACGAGGTCCGCGGCGCCCTGTGCGGCACCCTCGGCCAGATCGGGGACACCAAGGCGGAGGAGCTGCTGCGCAAGGTCGCCTACGACGCCGACGACCCGGTGGCCAAGCGCGCCGAGGAAGCGATCTTCGCGATCGCCGCCCGCAAGCAGAAGGGGTAGCCCGTCGTCGCGCCAGCAAGTTCCGAGCGACGGCTCCGGGTCTGCCATCAGAGGACGCCCGAAGCGGACGGACTCGATTCGAACTGCGACGGACTCGACTTCTGAGTCCCTGATTCGCTGCGCAATCGAGGCCGCGCTCGAAGCGTAGTAGAAGCGCGTCTTGCGCTTCCTCCCGGCGATCGCCGTGATCTCGTCCTGGCTGGCGTCTACCGACGCCCAGAGCGAGCCGGCGCGGGCGGCCATCGCCACCCGCCGCACCGGCGCGATCCTGCTCGACGGGCGCCTGGACGACGCCGGCTGGCGGCAATCGCCCGTCGTGGACGGGTTCGTCCAGCGCAGCCCGAGCTACGGGGCTGCGCCGACGCAGGGGACGACCGCGCGGGTGGTCTACGACGCCGAGGCGATCTGGATCGCGTTCGACTGCCGGGACTCCGAGGCGTCGGAGATCGTCGCCCCCCTCGCGCGGCGCGACCAGACCCCGGAGTCCGACCGGGTCTTCGTCTACCTCGACGGGATCGGTGACGGGCGAAGCGGCTTCGAGTTCATGGTGAACGCGGCCGGCGTCCAGTCCGACGCCGTGCTCTTCGGAGACACGGGCCTCGATCGCAGCTGGGACGGGGTGTGGGAGGCCGAGGTGCGGCGCGACGTGGGCGGCTGGACAGCCGAGATGCGGATCCCTTTCCGCATCCTTCGTTTCCGCGAAGGGCGGGGGCGCGCATGGGGGATGCAGTTGCGCCGGATCGTGTCGCGCACGCGCGAGACGATCGACTGGCAGCCGATCCCGCTCGCGAGCGCGACCTTCGTATCGTCGTTCGGCAGGCTCGAGGGCGTCGAGACGCCCGAGGGGCAAACGCCGCTCGAGTTTCGCCCGTACGTCGCGGGCAGGCTGGGACTGGGGAGGGCCGAGGGCTCCCTCGCGCCGCGCGACACCGTATCGGGCGAGATCGGGATCGACGCCCGGTGGGTGCCGACGCCGGATCTATCCGTCGACGCGACGATCAACCCCGACTTCGGCCAGGTCGAGCTGGACCCCCAGGTCGTGAACCTTTCGCCCTACGAGACGTTCTTCCCCGAGCGCCGCCCGTTCTTCCTCGAAGGCTTCGAGGTCTTCCGGACGCCGTTCACGCTCGTCCACACGCGGCGAATCGGCGAGGCCCCGGACGTTCCGGAGGCGCCCGAGGACGATCCCGTCGTCGAGATGCCGGAGACGACCCGGATCTGGGGCGCGGCGAAGGTCACCGGCGAAGTCGCCGAGGGAACGTCCGTCGGGGTGCTCGCCGCCCGCACGGGCTCCGCCTTCGCCGAGCAGCAGAGCCGCGACACGCGCTGCAGGCCATGGTCCCCGCGCAGCGAGTGCGGGCTGCGGGCTGCGGCGCCGGCGGTCTTCTCCGCGGCGCGCGTCCGCCGTCAGATTTCGGGGACCAGCACCGTCGGTCTGCTCGCGACCGTCGTCGAACGTGCGGACGATCAGGATCCGGCGGTCGTCGGTTCCGGCGACTGGGACCTGCGGAGTTCGGGCGGCGAATGGCGCTGGGCGGGGCAGTTCGCGGGGAGTCGCGTGGACCGCGAGACCGAGCCCGCGTTCGACGGGTGGGCGCTCGCCCTTTCCACCGGACGGATCGGCGGCGCGCCGCTGAGACCAGACGCGTCCTTCCAGTTCGTGGGCCCAGGCTTCTCGATCAACGACCTGGGCTTCCAGGGCCGGGACGATCGGACGGAAGGCCAGGTCGGGCTTTCCCTCGTCCGGGAGGCGCCCTGGGGACCCACGCGCTTCTCGAACCTGCGGGTCGAGGTGGACGCGACCCGCAATTCCGAAGGGGACCTTCTGGGCCAGGACACTCAGATCAGCGGGTTCGCGGTTTTCCAGAACCTGTGGAGCCTGCACCTGAGCACCGAGCTCGGGCAGCCCTACGTCGACGACCGCGAGTCGCGCGGCGGCCCGGACGTCGCCCGGCCGGCGAGCTGGGAGACCTGGGCGTCGTTCGACACGGATTTCTCGAAGCCGATCTTCGGCGGCGGCGGCGGCGGGACCGGCCGCTCGCGGGGCGGACCTTTCTTCTCCCAGTACGCCTGGGTCACCGTGCGTCCGATCGACAGGCTGGAGCTGTCCCTTTCGGGCAGCTGGAACCACAACGACGGATACCTGCGGTGGGTCGCGACGGACACCGACCTGCTCGAGGTGGATCATTCGATCTTCGCCTCCGCGGAGACGACGCAGGCCGAAGTGACCTTCCGGGCGCTCGTGGTGGTCGCCCGGAACCTGACGTTCCAGCTCTACGCCCAGGTCCTGCGCGCGGTGGGCGACCACTCCGGCTATCGAGAGCTCGTCGCCGACGGCGAGTTCGCGCAGATCCCGGGGGGCCGCGCCGACGATGCCGACTTCGACTCCACGGGCGTCTCGCTGCAGGGAGTCCTGCGCTGGGAGCTGCTGCCGGGCAGTCCCGCGTTCCTCGTCGCCCGTCACCAGCTGCAGACGGACGCGATCCCTGCGAGCGGAAGCCTCCCCGTCGGACGAGACGCGCACGACGGCCTCGGCCACGTCCTCGACGGCGGCGACGACGTCGTGATGGCGAAGGTGACGCTGCTGTACTGGCCGTAGATTTGACCGGTCGGCCCTCGTGCACTACCGTGTCATACATGCGCAAGAGCGAGGTCTACTCGTGGCGCCTCGACCCCGGACTGAAGGCGGCCCTGGAGGAAGCTGCGAGACGCGAGAGGGCGACCGTGTCCGAGTTGCTGGACAGGGTCGTCGCCCGGTGGCTCGAAGAACGCCGGGAGGGCCTGCGAGAAGACGAGGCGGAGCAGGGCCGTCTGCGCGCCGCGGTCCTGAAAACAGTCGGCTCCATCCGCGGCGGCGATCCCGGTCGTAGCGCGCGCGTCCGGACGGCCGTTCGCGAGCGGCTCGAGAAGCGGCGTGGGTAGCGCCCTCGCGGACACGGGCGCGCTCCTTGCCCTCCTGGACGCCGACGACGCATGGCACCGCGCCTGCTCCGACGTTCTCCCGACGTTGAGACTCCCGCTCGTGACTTCCGCGGCGGTCCTGACGGAGCTCTTCCACCTGCTCGGCGACGATCGACATCAGGTCTCGGCCGGCTGGAAGCTCGTACGCTCGGGCGCGCTCCGCGTCGCGAGCATCGATGACGGCGACTTGCCCAGCCTCGATTCGCTCATGGAGCGGTATCACGACCGACCGATGGACTTCACCGACGCGACGCTCGTCCATCTCGCCGAGCGCGAGTCGATCTCGACGGTCTACACGATCGATCACGACGACTTCGAGACGTACCGACTCCCCGGGCGAAAGCGCTTCCGCGTCGTTCCGGCCCGGCGCACGTGAGACCTGGTGCCCTCCTCTTGCTGCTCGTCGGCGCCTGCTCGTCCGACCGCGGCGCCGACGGCGCGGACGGCGGACCGCCGACTCCCGACGGGATCCCGCTCGAGCTGCCCGAGACGACGTCTCTTGCCGCATCGCTGCTGCTCGACCTCGACGGCGATCACGACCGGGATCTCGTCGCCGCGGTGACCGGGGCCGAGACGGGCCTGCGGGTCCTGCGCTACTCGCGTGCCGGGCGCCGCTGGGGAGTCCCGGAGGAGCTCGAGTCGGAGTTCCTCGCGGAGATCCCGGTCGAGTCGATCGTGGCGCGCGGAGTCCGCGTCACGCCCGTTCCCGGTTTCGTTCGCGTCGAGGTGAGGACGGAGGAGGCCTGTGTCGAGGATGTGCGGGAGGACGTGACGGCGGAGGTGTACTTTCCGCGGCGGCGCGGCACCAAGGAGGTCTTCCGCGCTCACGTCGGCCGGCAGACGAAGCCGTGCCCCCTCGCGCCGGCCGCGTTTCTCGCCCGATGCCAGCCCCGCCCCGATCCGGAGGTGACGGTAAGGACACACGTCCATGAAGGTGCTCGCGAGATCGAGCTGAACGTGGAAGGCGTCACGTTCTCCGTCCGGCCGGTGCAAGGTCGTTTCGTCGGAGATCCGCTGGAGGCGACGCGCGGGCTGTCGCAGGCGCTCGCGGAGGCGGAGCGCCTGCGGTCGCAGGATGCCGAGGCGTTCCTCACCCGGCTCGACGAGGTCGAGCGGCTCGTGGATCTCGTCTGCAGGGGAAGGGGCACCCCCGGATGCCACGGCTCGGCGATCGGGATTCCCGAGGAGGCTCGCCCTGATTGCGAGATCGACGACGTCCTGCTGCGTGTCCGGACGTGGCGAGCCCGGACGCTCGCGCGGATCGGACAGGCGCGCGGCGCGCTGCGGGCGCTCGGGCAGCCCGTCGATCCGACCGGCGGGGTCGAAGCGACGGCGCTGCGCACCGCGCGCGCAGAGGTGCTCGCCGCCGTCGCCCCGTCGAACGCCGTCGAGATCGGCAGGATCCCGCGCTGTCGCCCTCCGCATCCGTCCGGCGCGCACCGGACCGGCCCGTTCGCGTGGACCGACGAGGATCGCGTCGTGTACGTGGCTGGCGGATCGGAGCGCCAGACCGTGTTCGGAAGCTGGAAGGCGGGGATCGGAGACGTCGGGATGCTGCCGGCCGAGGACCGATGGATGGCCGCGAAGGTCCGGGCAGAGATCGTGTCGACCGACGGGACGCACGCGGTGGTCGCCGCGGACCGCTTCGGCGTGTTCGTCTGCCGGCGGGGCGACGAGGAGCGCAGCTGCAGGGCCTTCGCGGAGCGAAGCCTCGGCCGGGAGTCGGGCGCGCGGTGTGGGCTCGTGGACGAGGTGGTCCGAGCCCATGACGGCGCGCGCATCGTCCTCGACCCCTGCGCGGGCGCCACCGACCCGGTCCCCCTGGGCTTCGTCGACGGGGACAGGCTCGCCGTCGTCGCGGCCGGCTCGGCCGAGCCCGTCCTCGCGACCGCCGAGACGCCGGCCGAACGCGCGCCCATGCCCCGTGGCCCGTCTCCGTCTTTCGCCGGCACGGACTTCCTGCCCGACGGCTCGGCGCGGCTGGTCTGGACGGGGGAAGGCACGTTCCTCGTTCCGCGAGGCGGCGGCGCCGAGAGGCGCGTGCTTCCGCCCGGAGAGACCCTGCGCTGGATCACGGTGTCGCCGAGCGGCCGCCGCTTCGTGGCGCTCGAGGGCGAACGAGGCGCTCGCGTGTGGCGGTTGCCTTGAAGGAATCTAGTAGACCGACAACCCCAGCGACACCTCGGGCAGCGCGACCGTACCTTCGCCGGAACCGACCGCGGCGACGCCGCCGCGCAGGGTGAGGGCCAGGCGGGTCGTCAGCTCGAGCTGCAAGTTCGCGCCGCCGCCCGCGAGGAAGCGGTGGCCCGTGATCGGGCCGTCGGGCGTGTCCTCGTCGTGGAAGAGGTCGCCCGCCATCATGAAGATCCCGGGGCGCGCGATGCCGAAGTCGACGGGGTAGTAGTGCATCTCGAAGGCGATGCGCGTGTTGAAGAGCGCGTCGCCCTCGCGGTCGTCCGCCCAGCCCATGCCGATCGTCCCGAGCAGGCCGAGCTCGTTCCACGGGAAGCCGCCGAACTGCATGTGCCCGAGGAAACCCATCGGGGCGTAGTTGCGGTGCGCGGTCGCGACCCCGGCCCCCCCGAGATCGACGCCGTACGTGAAGCCGGTCCGGTCGAGCGGGGCGCGTTCCGTTTGCTGGAAGAGGGAGCTCTCGTCCTCTGCGATGATCGCTTCCTCGGCCCAGGCGGCGTGCTCGGGAGAGAGCGCGGCGAGCGGGAGGTAGAGGTACTGGCCGTTCGCCGCGTACAGGTGAACCGGCTGCTCGGGGTGGACGCGTACCCAGCCGTCCCATCGCGAGCCCTCCGAGAAGGCGAGGCCGACCGCGGTGCCGGCCGCCAGGATCATGAGCGCCGCGCCGCTGGCCTGCTTGCTCTGGATCGGGGTCGGAGGGTTGGAGGAGTGGTGGTGGCCGTGGGAGTGCCCTCCGCCGCCGACGACCATCACACCGACCCCGACACCGACGCCCCCGCCCCCGCGGACCCTTCCCCCCCCAGGGCGGTCTCTCCCGGAGAACTGCTGGACGACGCGGACGTTCTCGGCGCGCTTGTCCGGGGGGAGTCTGGACAGCCGGTGGAGCTCGTCGCGGTCGACGCGGTACAGGGGGCCGAGGCAGCCGGCCGACAGCAGGCTCGCGGCGGCCATGCCAAGAAGTCCGGGCCTCACGCGGATTCGACCCATCTGGCAATCAATCTATTCTGCCGGCGGCTTTGCGCAAGCGCCGCCCCCGCCGGGGAGGGAGTGGCGGTGACGGGCGACCCACCCGTAGACGACTCGCGCAAGCGCGCGGCCGCCGGGCACCCACCAGGGCCAGCGCAGCAGCAGGCCCCCGCGAAGCTCCGCGAGAATGGGCGGAAACGCGTCCGCGCCGACGAACTTCCGCCCGGACGCGTCGACGGCGATCATCGCGTCCATCGCCTCGTCGCGCGTCACCTGCGGAAACCGGGTCTCGAGGTCGTCGTCCCACTGGGAGACGAACTCGATGCGCTTGTCGCGATCCCACCGCCGGACCCGGCGGGCGAGGTTCTCGCAGAAACCTCAACCGCCGTCGTAGATGACGTGGAGGCGTTGGGTCATCGCCGGGCAACCTAGCGCCGCGCGTGTCGCTTGCCTAGGAGGCTGGTGTGAAACGCCGCCTACTGCGGCCGACGATCCGGGGCAATCTCCGCGCCATGCTCCCTGCGGCCTCCTCTCCGTACGTCGAGTACGGCTCGTCGGTCCTCGGTCCGCCTGG
>Ga0247727_10004551_pt1 | contig 29282 bp, 25 predicted proteins | sample WisWelCaveWW1625_FD_202498 | JGI IMG/M metagenome (GOLD analysis project Ga0247727, IMG submission 202498) | Biofilm microbial communities from Wishing Well Cave, Virginia, United States - WW16-25 | ecosystem: Environmental > Aquatic > Deep subsurface > Groundwater > Cave microbial mat | place...
TGTACCTCGGCCGCATGCGGCACGTCTCGGCGCTGGCCGGCACGCGAATCATCGGTCAGTTGAAGGCTCTCCCCAACCTCGTCCGCCGCGCGCTCGAAACCAGCGACCAAGTCCGCGAACTGGCCGCGAAATACAGCCACGCGACCAACTTCCTCTACCTCGGCCGCAACTACAGCTTCCCGATCGCGCTGGAAGGGGCACTGAAACTCAAAGAGGTCAGTTACATTCACGCCGAAGGTTACCCGGCCGCCGAAATGAAGCACGGACCGATCGCACTCGTGGACGAGCACACGCCGACCGTGATCATCGCGCCGCACGGACCGGTGTACGACAAGGTGATGTCGAATCTCGAAGAGATCAAGGCACGCGGCGGCCCCGTGATCGCCGTGGCCTGCCAGTCCGACCGCGAGATCGCCCGCAAGGCCGACGACGTGATCTACATCCCCGACGCCGAAGACTATCTGCACCCGATCATCAGCGTCGTGCCGCTGCAACTCCTGGCCTACCACATCGCCGTGCTCCGCGGCTGCGACGTGGACAAGCCGCGGAATCTGGCCAAGAGCGTGACGGTGGAGTGAGCGGCACACGCGCGGCAGCGATGGCTGACTAACTCGCCGGACACACCAATTCGACGCACCGGCCGCCGGCGACGCGGCCGGACTTTGCCCTTTTTCAGGCGTCAAGCGTTGCACACAATGGTGCGGACACGATGAGCCGCATCGAGCAATATCTTGAACGTCTGTTCGGCGTCGAGCCGCCGGGTCCGGGGCAAGACACGGGCTGGGAGTTGGCACTGCCACGGCTGTGGCCGAGTTGGGTCGTGTTGGCTGTGTTGATCGCGGCGGCCGTGTACTTCGTGGCGATTTACCGGCGCGAAGGGACGATCGTGTCGCGCGGCTACAAGTTCAGCCTTGCCGCCATGCGCTGGCTGCTCGTCGTGCTCATCCTAGTCATGCTCGGCGAGTTGGACCTGCGCATTGACCGGCGCGGATTGCCGTTTCTGGCGATCGTGTTCGACGACTCGGCGAGCATGAGCGTCGCGGACCAATACGGCGACGCCAAGACGGAGTCGGCCGCGCGATCGCTCGTGCAGTCGGCCGGTTTGGAGAAAACCACGCGGCTCGACCTCGCGAAGGCCGCGCTGCTGAAGCAGCAAGGCGAACTGCTGCGGCGACTGGCGGCGGAGCATCGATTGCGGATTTACGCCGTGTCCAGCTCAATGCGACTCGTGGGCGAGTTTGACAGCGCGGCGGAAATCGACGCGGCGCGCGAGCAGATCATGGCCCTGACGGCCGACCGCGCGGACAGCCGGCTCGGCGGCGGGCTGCGTGAAGTGCTGAACGATCTGAGCGGCGTGCCGCCGACCGCGATCATCTATCTCACCGACGGCATCACGACCGACGGCGAGCCGCTGGCGGACGCGGCCAACTACGCCGCGCGAAAAGGCGTGCCGGTCTTCCCCGTCGGACTCGGCGACCCGCGGCCCGTGCGCGATCTGGAACTGCGCGATCTGCTCGTGGACGACGTGGTGTTCGTGGACGACGTGGTGAATTTCGAGGCCAAGTTGTCCGGCCGCGGCATCGACGGCGCCAGGGCGACCGTGCGGCTGCGCGAAAAAGATCGCGACACCGTGCTCGCCTCGCAGGAAATCGACCTCGCCGGCGACGATCAGCCCGTCACCGTCCGCCTGCAGCACCGTCCGCGCGACGTGGGCGACGTGACCTTCGTGATGGAAGTCGAGCCGCTCGAACGCGAGTTCCAAACGCGTAACAACTCGCTCGAACGGCAGGTCAGCATCCGTGAGGAAAAGCTCCGCGTGCTCTACGTCGAGTCGTACCCGCGCTTCGAGTTCCGCTTTTTGAAGCACTTGCTTGAACGCGATCCGACGATCGACTTGAACGTGATCCTGCTCGATGCGGACCTGGAGTACGCGGAACAAGATCGCGCGGCGGTCAGCCACTTTCCGACGTCGAAGGAGGAGTTGCGTTCGTACGACGTGATCCTGTTCGGCGATGTGAATCCGTTTTATTTGAATGAGAACCAGCTTCGCAATTTGTCCGATTTCGTGTTGGACAAAGGGGGCGGGCTGGCGTTGATCGCGGGGCCGCGCTTCATGCCGCTGGCGTACCGCGAGACGCCACTGGAAACGGTGATCCCGATTGACTTCAGCGGCGCGCAACCCGGCACGCCGACGCGCGACGGGTTTCGGCCGGTACTCACGATCGAAGGCCGCGCGAACCCGATCTTCCGCCTCGGCAAAGACGACGCCGACAACCAGAAGATTTGGGACAACCTGCCGGTTCACTTTTGGTTTTTCGAGTCGCCCCAGCGCAAGCCCGGCGCGATGCCGCTCGCCGTGCACCCGACTCGCTCGGACGAGCAAGGGCCGCTGCCGCTCATCATGATTCAGCAGGTCGGCGCGGGCAAATCGCTCCTGATGAATTTCGACAGCACATGGCGCTGGCGCGACCGCGCCGGCGACCTCTACTTCGCGCGATTCTGGGTGCAAACGATTCGCTATCTGAGCCGCTCGCGACTGCTCGGTCAAACACGGCAAGCGGAACTATCGGCCGATCGCACCGAATACCAGCGCGGCCAGGCGGTTGAGCTGCGCGTGCGCATGCTCGACGAATCGCTCGTGAGCGACGCGGACGACGCCGTCACGGTCCTGCTGGAGCGCGAGGGCCTCGACGAGCAGCGCGTCACACTGCGGCGTTCGCCGACCGGCGGCGGCATGTACGAGGGCATCGTCACCGGTGCCCGCGAGGGGCGCTATCGCGCGTGGATGGTGACGCCGACCGTTAAAGGCTCGCCGCCCTCGACGACCTTCGAGGTCGCGGCGCCGCCCGGCGAATTTCGCAAAATCGAAATGGACCAAAACTCGCTCAAGCAGGCGGCGGAACGGACCGGCGGCCGATTCCTCACGTTTGCCACGGTCGATGAACTCACCAAACACATTCGCTCTGGCCGCAAAATTCCACTCGACACCGATCCGCCGATCGGTCTCTGGAACACATGGCCGATTCTGGTCGTATTCATTGCATTGCTCATCACGGAATGGCTGCTGCGCAAACGAAAACGCATGCTCTGATTTCCGGGTCTTGGCCTAACGCAAGACACGCGTCGTCGAACCAAGTAGCCGAGCGGTCACTAGTGCATGCAGCACGAATCGCCTGAAAATCGACTTGGCCGGCCGCGGCGGGTCTTGTTCGTCATCACGGACCTCGACGTGGGCGGTGCGGAAAAGTGCTGCGTGCAGTTGGCGACGGGCCTTGATCGCTCGCGCTGGTCGCCGGCGGTTTGTTCGCTGAGTACGCCCGGTGCGCTCGCGGAGCGACTGATCATGAGCGGCGTTCCCGTGCATTCGCTCGACGCCCGGCGTGGTTGGCACGGCCCGGCGGCCGTCGCGCGGCTCGCGCGGCTGATCGCTCGCACGCAACCCGACGTCGTTCACACGATCTTGTTTCACGCGAATGTGATCGGCCGGCTGGCGGCGAGGCTGGCCGGAGTGACGAATGTCGTGTCGAGCATCCGCGTCGCCGAGCGCCGGTTTCGGCGCCATCTAGTTGCCGAAACTCTGACGTGCCGGCTCTCGCGACGGATCATTTGCGTCAGCGAAGCGGTTGCGCGATTCACACAGCGGCGGTCGCACGTCCCAACATCGCGGATCGAAGTCGTGCCGAACGGCGTTGAAACGGACGCAGCGCCGACCGGCCGCGTTACGCGCGAAACTCTCGGCCTACCGCGCGATTCGGTCGCTGCGATCTTTGTCGGCCGACTTGATCCGCAAAAAGGCGTCGATGTACTTCTACGAGCCGTCGCGTCTGCGAAGGAACGCGTGCCCGCGCTCGAATTGCTCATCGTCGGGGCTGGCCCTGATCGCGATTCGCTCGTCGCGCTCGCACGACAGCTCGACATCGAAGCCCGCACACACTGGCTCGGATTCCGCGCCGACGTGCCCGCGCTGTTGCACGCGGCGGACCTGTTCGTGCTGCCGTCGCGCTGGGAGGGCATGCCAAACGTCGTGCTCGAAGCGATGGCCGCCGGACTTCCGGTGATCGCGACGGCGACCGAAGGCACGAGTGAAATCGTGCGACACGATGAAACCGGTGCACTAGTGCCAATCGACGCCGACGACGCGCTCGCTCGCGAAATCGTTCGCTTCGCGACAGATCAAGAACTTCGAGCCGCGAGCGGCCGGCGCGGCCAACACAACGTGCGGCAAGAATTCTCCGTCGATAAGATGATCCGTCGCCACGAACACATCTACGAATCGGTGCTCGCTCGCCACAACTAGTTTCACTCTCCTCCCGGAGCAGCGGAACTCGTGCGAGTTCCGATCGCCCGTTCATGCGTCGCCAAGATTCTTTCACAGTGCTGTTGACACTGCGCCATCGGCGTGTATTTTGGCGACTAAGTGGTTTGAAGTGGTGCAAAGTGGTGATTCATGGTTTTCACTGGCCGTTACCGGCGTGTTATCGATGAGAAGCGGCGAGTCACGATTCCGAAGCAGATTCGGCAACAGTTTGGCAAGGCGATCCCGAAGACGCTCTACATCGCACCGGGGTCATTTCGAAGTCTGTGGATCTTCACGCCAGGACAGTTGGAGCGATTTGGTGAACGGCTCATGGCGACGCGCCAGAATGATGCCGATTTGGCGGCGTTTCGCCTGATGTACGCGTCGAAGGCCGAGTCGTCGGATTGGGATCGGCAGGGCCGACTGTTGATCCCCGAGAATCTGGCGAAGCATGCCGACTTGCACACCGAGGCGCTGCTGATCGGCGTGTTCGACCACTTGCAGCTTTGGAACCCGGCGCGATGGGAAGAATTCGAGTTGGCGCATGAAGAAAATTACGACGCAACCGCATTGCGAGTTTTCAATACGGGGCTGTAGCTGAAAAGTTGGATATTCCACGGACACGATGGCGCGGACCGGATCAACGAGTTGTGGCAGGAGTTTCAACGCGGCGGGTCCTTGCGAACCGCCGAGTTGAAGTCGCCGGAGGTTCGCGGCGGAATGTGGATCGAAGATGGGAAGCGGGTCCACTGGGGCCACGCCGCGAAAGCCGGTTTGTGAGTGCCCGAACGGGCCGAGGGCGGATCTTAGCGCCGGACCGTCCGTCTCCCCGCTCGGGGCGCTCTATCGCACTCATGAGGAGCCTGTTGTGCGGGCCGGAAAGGATTCCGGCCCCGCCAGGTTTCCGGTAACGTCTTCGCAAACTCGGCTTCGGGTTGAAGCCGGGTCTCTTTTTTTGCGCCGCACGTGACGACTCAACGGTTTGGCGTCTGCAGCGCGGCGGCGACGCGGCTGACCAATTCAGCACGGGGAAGATTCTTCTGCTGCTGCCGCGTTGTCATGTCGCGGAGAGCAAACGCATTGGCGGCAATTTCGTCGGGACCTGCGATGACGGCGAAGCGGTGCCCGCGCGACGAGGCATAACCGAATTGGTCGCGCAGCGGTGTCGATTCAGGGAAGATCTCGCACGCGATACCCGCCGCACGCAGTTCAGCGGCGATCTTTACAAATTGAGGCCAGTCGCTTTCCTGGAAATTCACGACCAAGACCTGAGCGATCGTTGACGACGACTTGAGCCAGCCGGCGTCGGCCATGAGCTGCGTGAGTCGATCGAGGCCGAACGACGCGCCGACGCCGGGCAGTTGGCGGTCGGTGAAGAGTCCCGCGAGGTCGTCGTAGCGGCCTCCGGAGCAGACTGAGCCGTAATTCTCGTGGCCGGTCACCATCGTTTCGTAAATCATGCCGGTGTAATAATCGAGTCCGCGCGCGAGGCCCACTTGGACGATCATCGACTCTTCGGCCACGCCGGCCGCGAGCAACAAGCCGCAAACCGTTCGCAGGTTTTCCAGTCCTGCGCGGCCAATCGAATTCGAGCCGATCTGCTTGTCGAGTTGTGCCAGCACGGCGCTCGGCCTACCCGCGCCCGCCGCCTCAATGAAGTCCAGGATTCGCGCGGCGTTGTCGAGCGAAAGGATGCGATCCGATTCCGCGGCGCTCGCGGGCGCGTCGGGCGACTCCGCGATCACGCCAGTCGAGGCGTCGTTCTCGTCCGCCGGGTCGCTCACCGCGTCCGCTGTCCCGCCCTGGCGTCGTTCGCCGAATTGCAATTCCGCCAGCACGGGGCCGCGGCCGATTTTTGCGAGCTTGTCGAGTGACCGCAGCACGTGCCCGCTCTGCTCGACGAGGCCGAGCGAGTCGAGCATGCCGTGCAGAATCTTGCGGTGATTCAATCGCAGCGTGAACGCCGGCACGCCCGCCGCGCGCAGCCCGTCGTGGATCACCAGCGCGATCTCCGCGTCGGACAGGGCCGAGCGCGAGCCGATCGTATCGAAGTCACATTGATAGAACTCGCGATAGCGTCCGCGCTGCGCGCGCTCGCCGCGGTACACGAGTCCGATGTGGTAACGCTTGAACGGCACGCCGAGTTCGTCCACGTGCCGCGCCATGAATCGAGCCAGCGGAACGGTCAAGTCAAATCGCAGCGCCAGCTCGCTCTCGTCGAGCGTTTGCCCGCGCGCGGCCACTTCAAAGACCTGCCGCTGCACTTCTTCACCGCCCTTGGAGTACAACACCGCGCGGCGCTCTAGCACGGGCGTGTCGATCGGCACGAAGCCGTATCGTTCGAACGTGTCTTTGAATTGCGTGACGATCCAATTTCGCTGGATCGCCAGCGCGGGCAGGATATCACGCGTACCGGACGCGACGCGAGGATCAATCATGAGGGCTTATTTCCAATCGACGAGCGGGCTGGCCGGAAACATCAACCGCACGCGCCACAGCGCGACGGGTCATTCTCACGGCCGGCCGCGGCGCGGTCAAGGCAACGACGGTTGCAGCACGGCAAGCACGGCCAGTTCCGGCAATCGCGCGTCGAATGTGCCTCGCGACCGTGGTGAGGACTCTCGAAGCCGGCTATGATCAGAGTTGTACCAACGGCGGATTCGGTGCCGCATGCGATATTGTCTCGTCCAGCCTGTCGGTCAGCGACAGCCGCGTCTCGCGGTGTTGAGGGGCGAAGTCGTCGCGCTCATCGCCGCACCGGCAAGCTTGCGGCTGGCGCTTGAGGAGTCTGGCCCGGAAGTGTTGTCACGCCGCGCAGCCGAGGCGGAGACGAAGATGCATCTCCGTGAAGTGCAGACTTGGCTGCCGCCCGTGCCGGACCCGCGGACGCTGCGCGATTTTTACGCCTTCGAACAGCACGTGAAGACGTGTCGGGCTCAGCGCGGCCAGGAGATGGTGCCGGAGTGGTACAAGTTTCCGGTTTTCTATTTCTCCAACCCGACGACGCTCCGCGGACACGAAGATCCAGTGCGCCGGCCGGCGGCGACGCGCGAATTGGATTTCGAGTTGGAGATTGCCGCGGTGATCGGCCGGCAGGTTGAAAATGTGTCCGGCGTCGCGGCCGAAGACGCCATCTTCGGTTTCACTATCTTCAATGACCTGTCGGCCCGCGACCTGCAACGCGACGAGATGAAGTGCGGGCTTGGGCCGGCCAAAGGCAAGGACTTCGCGAGCGTGATCGGGCCGGTCGTCGTCACGTGCGACGAATTGGCCGACCGGCGCGTTGGTCCGGGACGATACGACTTGACGATGGTCGCGCGCAAGAATGGCCGCGAAATCTCGCGCGGCAACGCGAAGGATCTCTACTTCGATTTCACGCAAATGATCGCCCGCGCCTCGGCCGACGCGCCGCTCTTTCCCGGCGACCTCGTCGGCTCCGGCACGGTCGGGACCGGTTGCATCCTCGAACTCCGCCCGGAAAACACCGGCGGGTGGTTGGAGCCGGGCGACGTAATTGAATTGGAGATTGAACGGATCGGCGTGCTGCGGACGCCAATTGTCTGACCTGTGGTGTGCGGCGACGAATTGCCGCACTTCAAGAGAGGTGATGCCATGTACTACGTGCGAATGGGTGAGTTGCCCCCGAAACGGCACACGAAACTCGTCGGCCCGCGCGGCGAATTACGCTACGAACAGGTGAGCACGACCCACGGCTTCGATCATCGCTACGCGTGTTTGTACCACATTCATCCGCCGACGCAGGTGAGCAAGGTGATCGAGCGCGGCGTGCGGCCAATCGAAGTCGTGCCGCAGCCGGTGAAGCGGCATTTTCATTTGCAGCCCGCCGCGCTACCCGCGAGCGGCGATGCGATTTCCGGCCGCCGGCCACTGCTCGTGAATAATGACGTGACGCTTTCAATCTGCCGGCCAACCGAGCCAATGGACTATTTCTTCCGGCCCGGCGACCGCGACGAGGTCATCTTCGTGCACCTCGGCAAAGGCACGCTCGAAACGTGGCAGGGCAACGTGCCGTTTGGCGACGGCGATTACCTTGTAATCCCGCGTGGCACGACGTATCGAATCACATTCGACGCCACGGCAGGGCCGGGCGGGCGCGCGGACGCCGAAGCACCGCGCGGACGCGCGGATGGCGACGCGCTCGCGCGAATGCTCGTGATTCGCACGCCGAGCATGATTCGCGCGCCGAGTCGCTATCTGAACCCCGCCGGGCAGCTCAAACTCGGCGCACCTTTCTACGAACGCGATCTGCGGCCGCCGTCGCAACTCGTCACGCACGACGAGCGCGGCGGGCCGTGGGAAATCCGCGTGCAGACCGGCGACCAGTTCACTGGCTACCTCTTCGACTTTCATCCGTTCGATGTCGTCGGCTGGGATGGCTTTTGTTATCCGTGGGCGTTCAACATTCTGAACTACGAGCCGATTATGGGCCGCGTACACCAGCCGCCGCCGGCGCAGCAGACGTTTCAGGCCGACCGCTTCGTTGTCTGCAGCTTCTGCCCGCGGGCACTCGACGATCACCCGGACGCGATCAAGGTGCCGTACGTGCACTCGAACGTCGATTCCGACGAAGTGCTCTATTACGTGAACGGCAATTTCGGTTCGCGCCGCGGCATCAACACGTCGTCCATCACGCTGCACCCGAGCGGCATTCCGCACGGCCCGCACCCCGGCGCGATCGAGGCGTCGTTCCAGCAGACGCACACGAACGAACTGGCCGTGATGCTCGACACCTTCGCCCCGCTGCAACTCACGCCCGACGCCGTCGCGTGCGATCAGCCGGACTATCCAATGTCGTGGAAGGCGTAAGCTCCAAATCTCAAGACTCAAATTCCAAACAAACTTCAATGATTCAAATTTGAATTCGGCAAACCAGTTTCTGATACATTCGTCGCACCGTGGATCATTGGCGTGTTTTGGATTGCGGCTTGAGATTTGTTTGTCATTTGATGCTTGGGATTTGTAGTTTTCGACTCATGAACCAATTCTCGTCTTACCAATCGCTCCCCGTCGCCGGCCGGCATCCGCGTGAAAACTATCAGTTGCTGATTTCCTGCGTCGTGCCGCGGCCGATCGCGTTCGTGACAACCGTGTCGCCGGCGGCCGTCGTGAACCTCGCGCCGTTTTCGTTCTTCAACGGAGTCGCCGGCAACCCGCCGGCCGTGATGTTCGCACCAGCCAACGACCGGCACGGACGCGAAAAGGACTCGCTTGCGAACCTACGGCAGCTCGGCGAATTCGTCGTCAACATCGTGCCGCACGCGATTGCCGAGGCGATGAATGCGGCGTCGTTCGAGTATCCGCCGGACGTGAGCGAGCTGGACGTTTGCGGCTTCACGGCGATTCCCAGCGTTCACGTGCGGCCGCCACGCGTGGCCGAGTCGCCGGTGCAGCTCGAATGTCGCCTAGTGCAGATCGTCGATCTCGGCACCGGGCCGCTCGCCGGACACCTCTGCATCGGCGAGGTCCTCTGCTTCCACGTCGCCGACGGCTACCTCACGCCCGACGGCGTCGTAGACCCGGCGAAGCTCGACGCGATCGCCCGCATGGGCGGCGACTGGTACGCGCTGACTCGCGAGCGATTCAGGATGCCGCGGCCGACGGTACCCCAAAAGTGACATTGCTTGGAGACCAGGACGCAACGCCGTGACCTGCTCCGTGTCCTCACGACCATTCGCGAATGCTGAGCACGTCCTGCGTCGGCATCCGAACGAGTCGTCCGGACGCGTCTTCGATCACGATCGTGCGGTGTGGGCAAATGTCCTTAAGCCAGCCGAACAGTTCGCCGTCGGCCCGTTCGACGCGCACCGGCCGATCGATGAGGTCGGCCGATTCGCGCCAACGGGTCCAAATCGGCGCGGCGTTACCGGCGTGGGCCAATTGGTAGTAGTGATCGAGCCGCTGGATTAGCGACCGCGCGATTTCGGAGCGGTCCAGCCGGTGTCCGCAGAGCGCCATCAGCGACGTTGCCGGCGCGGCCAACTCGCGCGGAAAGTCGCGCGGCTCGAGGTTGACGTTCACTCCAATCCCGATCACCGTGGCCCGCAGCGAGTTCGGCGAGTTCGTTCGTGTGTTGGCGTCGGCGCCAGCCGCACGAGGCGGGCCGTCGTCGCCGCGCGTCGGCGCCGCCACGCGACCACGTCGCACAGCGAGGTCTTCGACGAGGATGCCGCACACTTTGAGGCCGTTCACGCGCACGTCGTTCGGCCACTTGATCCGCGCCGGCAAGTCGCAGTGTTCGTTGATCACGTCGGCGACGGCGACGGCCGCGAGACTCGTGAGCAGAGCGACGTTTCGCGCCGCGGCCGGCGGAAAGAGCAGCACGGAACCGAGCACCGCGGTGCATGGCGGTGCGTGCCAGCGGCGGTGCCGGCGGCCACGGCCGGCCGTCTGATGCTCCGCGAGCACGACGAGTCCGTCGTTCGCCTGACTCTTCGCCGCCCGCGCCGCGAGATTGTTCGTACTCGTCGTGCGCTGCCAGACCGCGATGCGCCGGCCGATCGTGCGCGTGCCCAGCTTCCATTCAATTTGGTCCGGACAGAGCCGCTCGGCCGGTCCGCCGTAACGAAATCCGCGATGCGGCTCGCGATCGATCACAAAGCCGAACTCCTCCAATTCCTTCGTGTCGCGCAGCACGGCCGCGGGTGAAATGCCGAGCGACCGCGCGATTGCCTCCGGCCAGAAAAACGAATCAGGCCGTGACCGCAACAGTTCCAAGAGCGCCATGTTCACGCCGGCGGCTCCTCGAAATCGAGTGCGATGTCGAGCGCGGGCGCGGAATGCGTGAGCGCCCCGACGCTGATGCGATTCACGCCCGTCTCCGCCACGCCTCGAATCGTTGCGAGCGTGATGCCCCCGGACGCCTCAAGCTCCAGCCGCGGCCGCCGCGCGTCGCGCACCGCAACCGCGCGGCGAAGCTCGTCGAGCGACATGTTGTCGAGCAGCACGATGTCCGGCTCGCCCAGCAGCGCCTTGTCGAGTTGCTCGAGCGAATCAACTTCGATTTCGACCACGGTGCCGGGCGGGACTGTCGCGCGGGCCGCTCGGACGGCGTCGGCCAGCGAGCCGCCTGACTGCGACCGCCACGCGACGAGATGATTGTCCTTGATGAGCACCGCGTCGTGCAGGCCCATGCGATGATTGCGTCCGCCGCCGGCGCGAACCGAGTACTTTTCGAGCACGCGCCAACCGGGCGTCGTCTTGCGCGTGTCGAAGATCGCACAGGGCAGGCCGGCGATCGAGTCCACGTAAGTCCGCGTCAGCGTGGCGACGCCGCTCAATCGTTGCAGGAAGTTCAAGGCCGTTCGCTCCGCGGCCAGCAGCGAGCGCAACCGGCCGGACACGCGTGCGAGCACCGTGCCCGCCTCGACCGCGTCGCCGTCGTGGCAGAGCGGTTTCCAGCGAACGGCCCGGTCTACTTCGGCCAGGACAAGGCGCGTGGCGTCGAGCCCGGCGACGACCCCTGCGCGCCGCACAACGAATCGCGCCGCGCCGGCGCTGTGTTCCGGCACGAGTGCCCGGGACGTCACGTCGCCCGCCGCGCCGAGATCCTCCGCAAGCGCGGCCTCGATCAGTTCGCGGCACGCTGCCGATTCTGCCGGTCCAAACTGCCGCGCGGGTGTGTTCGCCATGTTGATCCGGTGCAAGATCGTGCGGTTACCGGCGCCGCGCGCGTGGCCGTTCGCGCGTTCGATTGCGCCCCGGCACGGGCGCGAGCTTCGCAGGGCCGGTATTCGGCTCGTCGCCTTTGAGTTGCACAATGCGATCGCGCAACTCGGCCGCCCGCTCGAAGTCCAGCGCCGTGGCCGCCGCGTGCATCTCGGCCTCCAGCTCGTTCAGATATTCCTGCGTAACGTAGTCGCGTTCGGAGCGGCGCACCGCCTCGCGCACAATCTGGTTCGCTTGAATCTCCACTTCGATGCCGGCCCGGATCGCCTTGCGAATCGTCGCGGGCGTGATGCCGTTTAGCTGATTGTAGTCGATCTGCAGTTGCCGCCGCCGCCGCGTCTCGTCAATCGCGCGCTGCATCGACGCCGTGACCTGATCGGCGTACAGCACCACCTCGGCGTTCACGTTGCGGGCCGTGCGGCCGATCGTTTGCACGAGCGACGTCTCGCTGCGGAGGAATCCCTCCTTGTCCGCGTCGAGGATCGCGACCAGCGACACTTCCGGCAAATCGAGTCCCTCGCGCAGCAAGTTGACGCCGACCACAGCGTCGAACTGCCCCTCGCGCAGCTCGCGCAGCACCTGCACGCGCTCGAACGCGTCCAATTCCGAATGCAGCCACTGACAGCGGACCAGCTCTTTTTGCAAATAGCCGGTGAGGTCTTCGGCGAGTCGTTTCGTGAGCGTCGTGACGAGCACGCGTTCGCCGCGCTCGGCACGTTTGCGAATTTCACCGATCAGGTGCTGCACCTGCCCGCGCGCCGGCGCCACGTGAACGACCGGGTCCACCAGCCCGGTCGGCCGGATGACTTGCTCCACGACCTCGCCGCAGCACTTTTCCAATTCGTACGGGCCGGGCGTCGCCGAAACGAATACCACCTGGCGGATGCGCGCCTCCCACTCGTCGAATCGCAGCGGCCGATTATCGAGCGCGCATGGCAGCCGAAAGCCATGCTCGACGAGCGTCGTTTTGCGGCTGTGGTCGCCGGCAAACATGCCGCGAACCTGCGGCAGTGTCACGTGCGACTCGTCCACGAACAGCAGGTACTCCTCCGGAAAGAAGTCGTACAGCGTGTAGGGAGGCTCGCCCGGCGCGCGGCCGCTCAAGGGGCGGCTGTAATTCTCGATGCCCGGACAGTAGCCGGTCTCGCGCATCATCTCGATGTCGAACCGCGTGCGCGCGGCGAGCCGCTGCGCTTCGAGCAGCTTGCCGGACTCGCGAAACAATCGCAGCCGCTCGTCCAACTCCTGTTTGATCGCGTCGATCGCCCCTTCGATGCGGTCTTCCGGCATCACGAAATGCTTCGCGGGATAAATAAAGAGTTCGTTGACACGGCGCAACACCGTGCCGGCCGTCGGGTCGATGAACGCGAGCGTCTCTACGTCGTCGCCCCAAAGTTCGATGCGGAACGCGAATTCCTCGTAGGCCGGCCAGCATTCGACCACGTCGCCACGCACGCGGAACTTGCCGCGAGTGAAACTCACGTCGTTGCGATCGTACTGAATCTCGACCAGCCGCCGCAGCATCTCGTCGCGGTCGATGCGCTCGCCCACCCGCACGGGCACCATCATGCGGCGATAGTCGTCCGGCGAACCGAGGCCGTAAATGCACGACACGCTTGCGACGATGATCACGTCCGGACGGCTCATCAGCGCGCTGGTCGCGGCCAGCCGCAGCCGGTCGATCTCTTGATTGATCGCAGCATCTTTTTCGATGTAGATGTCGCGCTGCGGGATGTACGCCTCGGGCTGGTAGTAATCGTAGTAGCTGACGAAATAGTGAACGGCGTTGCTGGGAAAAAACTCGCGAAACTCGCCGTACAGTTGGGCGGCGAGCGTTTTGTTGTGCGACAGAACGAGCGCCGGCCGGCCGACACTGGCGATCACGTTCGCCATCGTGAACGTCTTGCCCGACCCGGTGACGCCCATCAACGTCTGATACTTCTTGCCCTCATCGATGCCGGCCAGCAACTTGCCGATCGCCTGCGGCTGGTCGCCGGCCGGCGCGAACGGACTGGCAAGCTGAAACGTGCTCATCGTTGGTTGCCATCGGATCGGGCGAACGAGTTTGACGAAGTCGGCCGCGGCGCGTCACTGCCGCGTGCCAGCCGGATCGACGCGCACGAACGGCCGAACGGCGTCGATCTTTTTCGGGCCGATCCCCTTCACGCGATCGAGGTCTTCGACGTCGCGAAACGGACCATTCTGCTCGCGGTACTCGACGATGCGTTGCGCCAACACTTGGCCGATTCCAGGCAACTGCGACCATTCGACCCAGGTCGCTGAGTTGAGTTCAATCTTGAAGTCCAACTTGTGCTGCGCCTGGCGCTCCAGTTCGATCGGTTCCGCGCCCCAGTGACTCGTTCGTAAACAATAGGCGCCCATCGCGGCCAGAGCAATCGCACAGGTGACCGCGAACGCGACTTGGTCGCGCAGTCGAAACGGCAACGGGCCGCGATCCGCCGGGCGCGAGGCGCTGGCGACAACGGGCGGCAGTGGCGGATTCGCGGCTGGCGATTGATTTGCCGGCGCAGGTTGAGACTCAGTTTCAGTGCTAACTTGACGGGCAGGATCTTGTGGCTGATCGTCAGACACGTCGGCGACTCCGGCGTTCGGCTTGACAATAGTAATCTACACGACGCGCTTCGTGTAGTCAGCCGCCGTCATCCGAAAACAACGCGCGAGTAGCGGAGTTGTGATCGATTCGCACGCGCCGGCCGCCGCAACGAAAACCTCGCGCAGCAGAATCACACAGGCCGAGCGCGGGACGATACAAGAATTCAACATCCAACTGGCATTCGACGCATTTGGCGCCCATAATAATCGGCGCGGATCATGTGGCGTAAGCCATTACTTAGCTATATGTTGCGGCGTTATTTCGTCGGGTTCAGCCTATCCTTTTTTTACTTTGGCATCGTGCTTGCATTTCCTTGGAAGCGTGAGAACGAGACGAGGTCGGAACTGAGAAGAATATTACTGAGCAAAACGGGAGCGACCCCGTGAGATCCCCCGGTCCTAGCCCCCTCGACGGACCGGGGGGTTATTTTTGCGCTGAGACTGGCGACCGAAGCTCGCTGAATTGATTGATCATCGCTCGCGCGGTTTGGCGGTCGGTTCACTCGCGCGCACTTCGGCGTCTGTCAGAATCCGCGCCAGAAAATCGTTGCGCACGTCGTAAAACCACAATTGCCGGTCAGGGTACATCGCCACGAGTTCTGCGCGGTGCGCTTCGCTGGCTCGCACGCGAATGATCGGGTCGTCGAGCGTCGGCGAATTCGTGACGAGTTCGCGGTCGCGGTCGGCCGGATCGCCCAATACGAACACAAGTGCTGGCGGACGTACGCCCGTTTGTGCCAGCTTACGATCAAAATCAGCGTAGTAGCGGCGCGGGTAGCGAACCTCCGCGATGCCGCCCTCAAGCCGAACGAGCGGCCCCGAGAAGCCGGCGACCAAGAACACGACGAGCCACGCCGGCCGCGCCCAGCGGCCGCCGTCGCGCCAGTGATGCCAGGCTAACGTCACCACTCCCGCGCCAAGCAGGCACAGCACGGGCACCGACTCAAAAACGTACGATAGCTCGAAAATGCCGACGAAAGCGAACGGGAAGTAAACCGCGTGAAGTGAGGCAGCCGAGGCTGCCAAGAGCTTCCACTCGGTCGGCAAGCGCGGGAGCAAGACGACCAGAATCGCGGCAAGCCACGCCGTACCGACTCGGCCGCACGACCAATGGGCGCTCGCCGCAGCCCGCTTGCCCATCAATTGAAACGCTCGCGGCACGGTCAACTCTTCCGCCCACCGGTTGTAATTGTCGAGCACCTTCGGGCCAACTCTCTTTTCGCCGCGCGACACGTTGTGGAATCCGTAGACGTGATTCGGCGAGTAGATTTGCGTGTACAGGCCATACGGACTCTGCAGCGGATTTCCCGTCAGGGCCGCGTTGAAGCCGGCCAACAGCGCGACGCCGACGAGCAGCGGCGCGAGTGCCGCGGTCAGCCGGCCGACCGGCTGCACCAGCCGGCCACGCAGCAACAGCCAGCCGAGGTGCAGCCCAAACGGCAACGCAAATCCGAAAGCCGTCAGCGGCCGGCAGAGCATCGCGAAGCTCAGCGCGACGCCGCCGGCCAGCGGCCAATGCCACGATTCGCTTCGCAATGCGCGCAAGTAGCAAAGCACAAACGTAGCGAGGCCGAGCGTCGTCGCATGATGGCTGAGCAGCAAGTTTCCAAAAAGCACCATTGCCGGCGAAATCGCGCACAAGAATCCGGCTAGGAAGCCGAGCAACAATCCCGAATCGGCCGCGGGCTGCGTTGACGCCGGTGCCGCTCGATTAATTGCCGCCGCCAGTTCGCGGCCAATCCAGAAAGCGCAGACCGTGATCAATCCGCCCGCGAGGTACTGTCCCCAATACGATCGTCCCAGCGCCACCCACGGCGCGAGCCACAATCCGACGCCCGGAAAATATCGGCTTGCGAACACGCCGTTGTCGTTGAGCACGTGCATCTGATCGAAGAATTCCGACTGCGCCTGCGGCGGAAAATACAACCGACCGGCGAGAAACGTCTTCGCCTGAAACAAATAGCTGAACTCGTCGTGGTACGCCGGAGGCATGCCACGAAAGTGCAGACCGACAAACCAAGTGATCGACACCGAAAGAGCAAAAAGAAAAACGCTGAGTAGCAGGCAGCGGACCACCGGAGCGGACGCGGTCGCCGGCGAGTCGCAAAGATGTGACGCGGCTGCTTCTTTCTCCGTCGCCCCGCTACTTCGGTGCTCGGCCGCTCGCGGCCGCCCGCGGCCGAGCCACCAGACGAGCGGGGCTGTAACGACGGCGAGCGCGGCCCATGTCGTTTCCGGGTTGATCGTGTACGCAAACACCGTGGACGGCTTGTCGAGATAGTCTGGCCGCGCCGTCACTTCCAGGACAACAATCACGATGACTGCCGACGTGAACGCGGCGAGTTCGGCCCACGGCCAAAGGCGATCGGGAACTGGTCGGCCGCGCGACATTTCTTAAGCCGATTCTGTGAACGGTTTGCGATTGGCACGAGAGGCTGTCGACTTATCGTCTCGCAAATTCAGTTTAGGCGTGGCCGCTTACGACAGCAAGCGATCGGTCGAACAACTAGTCGTGCCGCGTCGGCCGGCTTTGTTCGGCCGCGTCGCTTTGATATCTTCGTGCAACCATGAGTGAACTGCCAATCTCGAATGATCTCGCACGTGCGGCTCCGCCGCCCAATGGCTCGCTCTACTGGCGACAACTGCTGCCGCTGCTGGCCGTCGTCGCGTTTTCGATCGTGTTGCGAATTCGCATCGCGTCGATTCCGCTCGAGCGCGATGAGGGCGGGTATGCCTACATCGCCACGCGGTGGCTGGCCGGCGACGTGCCGTATCGCGACGCGTTCGACCAGAAGCCGCCGGGCACGTACCTGGCCTACGCTTCGGCGTTCGTGCTGGGCGCGAAGTCGAAAGAGGCGATTCACTGGCTCGGTCACTTGTGGCTGGTCGGCGCGGCGGTGTTCGTTTACTTGATCGGCCGGCAATTTCTGTCGTCGCTCGTCGGGGTGCTTGCGGCGCTGTGCCTGTTCGTGCTGGTCATGGACGCGTCGGTGCTCGGCAACGCGTCCAACACGGAGGTGTTCGCCATTCTGCCGATGTCGGCCGCCACGTTTTTCAGTTTGCGAGCGGGCGAGAACGGCCGCTGGCGTGACGGCGTGCTGGCCGGTGTCTGTGCCGGACTGTCGCTGGTCTTCAAGCAGGTGAGCGCGCCGGTCGTCGCGTTTCAAGCAGGCTGGATACTTTGGCGTCAGCTTCGCTTGCGGCGAATTGCGGCGGACGGCGCGAGTTCAACGACGGCAATCGGCGGCGCCGCCTCCGTCGCGCGGCCGGCGTCGTCGCTGGTCGCGATCATCGCGGGATTCGCCGCCGGAGCCGCGATCGTGCTCGCGTTGCCGTGTGCTTACTTCGCCGCGAAGGGTGCGTGGCAGCCGTTTTACGATTGTGTCGTGGGCCACAATCTCGCTTACAGCAGTCGCATTCCGCTGTCCGGCTACGCGATCAATCTGCAGTACGGCTTCAATAATATCTTTGCCGCGCAGTGGCCGATCGTGTTGGCCGCGGTAGTCGGCGTGCTGGCGCTGCTGCGCAGTCGGTCGCCCGCGGTTGCGGCATGCATCGCGTGGTGGGTGACGTCGCTTGCCGCCGTGAGCGTTGGCGGCTTTTTCCGCGAACATTACTTCATCTTGCTTATGCCGCCGTCGTCGCTGATCGCGGCGTGCGGCGTGGAGTTCCTCGCGCGGTGTCTCGAATCGAAGCGTGCCGATTGGCAACTCCGCATCGCGGCGGCGATCGGCGTTCTCGTGGTCGCGTGGCCGATCTATTATCACCTCGACTACTTCCTCGCTCGTTCGCCCGACGTGATCGCGCGGCGGCTCTATCACTTCAATCCGTTCGTCGAGTCCGAGGCGGTGGCCAAGTTGCTCCGCGAGAAGTCATCGGAGTCGGACAGGATTTTCATTTACGGTTCGGAGCCGCAGATCTTTTTCCAGGCTGGCCGCGTCAGCGCGAGTCGATACATGTATTTGTATCCGCTGTTTGGCCGCGACCCGGAATCGGCCGACCGGCAGCGAGCCGTGCTGGCGGAGCTAGAACGCGAACGACCGAAGTTTCTCATCATCGTTCGCGTGCCGACGTCCTTTGTCGCCGACCCGAACGCCCCGCAACTACTCGCACGCGAGCTACCGAAGATCACCGATGAATCGTACGAGTTGTTCGCCTACGTGATCGTGGTGACGGACGGCACGTATCGGATTGTCCCCGTCGAGCCGGGCAAGAAGGAGCTAGCACTCGCGCCGGGATCTATTGCCGCCAACGAGGAGGTCTCGCTGGTGATTTGGGTACGCGAAAACTGAACCAGTCATACTGATCTGGCGCGCGAGGAGCCGGCATGCGACGGGACACGCTGAGAGAGAATCTGAATTTCGTGCGCGAACGGATCGCACGAGCGGCCCGTGTGGCGGGGCGCGACGGCGACGCGGTGCGGCTGGTCGCGGTCACGAAGCAAGTGGACGACGCGATCGCCCGTGCGTTGATCGAGCTGGGTGTGACCGATCTCGGCGAGAGTCGCCCGCAGGAATTGTGGCGCAAACGACAGTTGGTGGCCGGACCGTGCCGCTGGCATCTGATCGGGCCGCTGCAGCGGAACAAAGCTCGGCGCACGTTGCCGCTCGTGGACATGATTCACTCGGTGGATTCGTTGCGGCTTTTGGAGTGGCTCGATTCGCAGGCGCGCGAATTGGACTTGCAGCCGGCCGCGTTGCTGGAAGTGAACGTAAGCGGCGAGATGGCCAAGCACGGTTTCCGGCCGGACGAGGCGCGCACGGCGATCAACTCGGCCGGCAAGCTGGAACGCGTGCGAGTCTGCGGCCTGATGACAATGGCTCCGTACGACGCGGAGCCGGAACGAGCGCGGCCGGTGTTCGCGGCGCTGCGCGAACTGTGCGACGCACTGCGCCGCGACGCGCCGACAAACTGCCCGCTTATCGAACTGTCGATGGGCATGTCGGGCGATTTCGAGGTCGCGGTCGAAGAAGGCGCGACGATCGTCCGCGTCGGCTCGGCGCTGTTCCGGGGAATCGAGGTGCCCGTGTGATTGAAATTGGCCAGCATGCGAGTGGCGTCGTGCTGCGGGTCCGTGCTCAGCCGCGCGCCCGGCTGGCGCGGGTCGTCGGCGAGCATGGCGGCGCGCTGAAGGTCGCCGTGACTGAGCCGCCGGAACGAGGCAAGGCCAACGCAGCCATCGCCGAGTTGCTCGCCGGCGCGCTCGAACTGAAACGCGGCCAAATCACCCTGCTCGCCGGCGACTCGTCCAAAGAGAAACGATTCTTGCTCGCTGGCGTCGACCCGGAACGCCTTCGCGCACGACTGGCCCGCTTTTCAGCCGAATCATGAATCCTCGTCCCACGAATTCGACGCAGTCTTCACCGCCCGCGGCCGCGCTGCCGGACGAGCTGGAAACTCAGCCGGTCGGCCGCGTCGCGGGCCACGTGCGGCCGCCCGGCTCAAAGAGCATTACGAACCGCGCGATTGTCGTGGCGGCGCTTGCCGACGGCAACTCGACGCTCTCCGGCCTGCTCGATAGCGAAGACACGCAAGTGATGATCGAGAGTTGGCGGCGGCTCGGCATCGGAATTCGGCACGATCCGGAGTCGGCCCGGCTCGATATCGCTGGCTGCCGCGGTCAGATTCCGGCAGCGTCGGCCGATCTGTTCCTCGCGAATTCCGGCACGAGCATGCGGTTCCTGACCGCGGCAGTCGCGCTCGGTCGCGGCACGTATCGGCTTGACGGCGTGCCGCGGATGCGCGAGCGGCCGATCGAAGAACTGCTGGCCGCGCTGCGATCACTCGGCACCGATGCCGTAAGCGAACTCGGCACCGGCAGTCCGCCGGTCGTGGTCCGTGCTGACGGGCTGCGCGGCGGCCACGTGCGCATTGGCGGCACTGAGAGCAGCCAGTTCACGAGCGCCCTGCTGATGGCCGCGCCGCTCGCCGCGAGTGACGTGACGATCGAGGTGGCCGGCAGTCTGGTTTCCGAGCCGTTCGTGCGCATGACGATTGAAGTCATGAAGCAGTTCGGCGCGAGTGTCTCGCAAAATACCGCCGGTCAGTTCCGCGTTTCCGGCAACCAACGTTTCCACGGACGCGAGTTGGCGATCGAGCCGGACGCGACCGCAGCGAGTTATTTTTGGGCCGCCGCGGCGATCACAAGCGGCGAAGTCACGGTTGAAGGAATCGGCACGTCGAGCGTTCAGGGCGACGTGGCGTTCGTCGATCTGCTCGAACAGATGGGTGCCGCGGTCGTGCGCCGGCCGGACAGTATCACGGTAACCGGCGGGCCGCTCCGCGGCATTGAGGCCGACATGTCGGCGATCAGCGACACGGCGCTCACACTGGCCGTCGTCGCCGCATTCGCCGATAGTTCCACGACGATCAAAAACGTCGCGCACATCCGCAAGCAAGAGACCGATCGCGTTCGCGCGATGGCCGCCGAGTTGCGCCGGATCGGCGCCATCGTAGACGAGCGTCCGGACGGCCTCTGCATCCACCCCGGCCGGCTGCACGGCGCCCGCATCGAAACGTACAATGACCATCGCGTCGCCATGAGCCTCGCACTAGCCGGCCTCCGCGTCCCCGGCATTGTCATCACGAACCCTGGTTGCACCGCGAAGACGTACCCGAAGTACTTTGATGATCTGCGGCGGCTGACTGCAACTTAGCTTGAAATGCGCTGGTTTGATACTGCCTCGGACTGCACGAACTCTGCTTGATGGGAAACTTCAGAATGATCGCGTTGCGATTGGCTGCGGCGGCGATTTTGACGAATTCCATTTTTCCCTCGCCAACGGCACCGGCGCGCCAAACCGAAAACCGCCCGGCGACGAAGCCCGTGCAACTCGTGATCCGGCTCCACGCCGACGCGGAGTTGGAACTGGTCGGGCAAAGGATGCCGGGCACGGGCGATGTGCGACGGTTTCAGTCGCCGCCGCTGGAGGTCGGCAAGGAGTTCACGTACACGATCAAGGCGACGTGGAAGGAAGAGGGCAAACCGCGCGTAATCGAAAAGAAGGTCGCCGTTCGCGCGGGACAGACGATCGAGGTCGATTTGTTTCCCGAGGGCGAGCTGACGCCGGACGAGAAGACCGTGCTCGAACTGGTGAACAAAGAGCGATCAAGAGCGGGTGTCGCGCCGCTCAAGGCACATCCGAAACTCTGCCGCGCCGCCCGCGCCCACTCCGCGAATATGGCGGCGAAAAACACACTCGCCCACACGCTCGACGGCAAGACGTTCTCGCAACGCATCGACGACACCGGCTACCGTTGCGGTGAGGCCGGTGAGAATTGCGCACAGTGGGCACGCACGCCCGCCGACGCGATGCGAATATGGATGAGTTCCGCGGGCCATCGCGACAACATTCTGAACCCGCGTTACAAGGAAATCGGCATTGGCGTCGGCATGACGAAAGACGGGCGGAAGTATTGGACACAGTTGTTCGCCGTGCCGGCAGGGACGGACCGCGGCGAATACTGATGAGTCACATTCGCAGCCAGAAGAATCGTCCACCAAGCAATTCACGCTGAACTGCTCACTCAGATCGTGGCGGCCCGCGCGACTACTTCCAATCGACGCTCGACAATTTTGCGAGAGCGAGAATCAGCGACTGCGTCCCCTTGCGGCCGTGGCCTTGCGCCTTGAGTGCGACGTAGAGTTGCTCGGCCAGCGCGAGGCCAGGGAGCGAGAGGTTCATGCGTTTCGATTCGGCCAGCGCGATGCCCATGTCTTTGATGAAATGCTCGACGAAGAAGCCCGGATCGAAGTTGCCTTTGAGCATGCGCGGCGCGTAGTTGGTGAGCGACCACGAGCCGGCCGCGCCGCCGGAGACCGATTCCAGAACCGTGTTGAGATCGAGGCCCGCTTTGAAGCCGTAGAGCAACGCCTCGCAGACGCCAATCATGCCGGTCGCGATGAGGATTTGGTTGACCATCTTGGTGTGCTGGCCGGAGCCGGCGGGTCCTTGATGGATGATCGTCTTTCCCATGCACTCGAAGAGCGGCCGCAGGCGCTCGACGACATCTTTGTCGCCGCCGATCATGATCGAGAGACGTGCCTCGCGTGCGCCGATGTCGCCACCGGAGACCGGTGCATCGACGCTGTCGGCACTCTGCGCCTTCGCCGCGTCGTAGATCTCGCGGGCGAGCGACGGCTCGCTGGTCGTCATGTCCACGAGCACTTTGCCCGGCGACGAACCGGCAAGCGCCCCGTTCGGGCCGAGGAACACTTCGCGCACATCCGCCGGGAATCCGACAATGGCGAAGAGCACGTCGGAGTTTTCGGCGGCGGCCTTCGGCGAATCGGCCCACGTTGCGCCGCGGTCCAGCAGCGTTTTCGCGCGATCGCGCGTGCGGCTGAAAATCGTGGCCGGGTAGCCGTTCGACATCAAGTGGCCGCACATTGACGTGCCCATCACGCCCGTGCCGATCCAGCCAACGCGAGTGTTCGATGGTGAGATCGCGGTGTCCGACATGGATGATTCCTTGGTGCTAGTTCACGGCCGGTGCGGCCAACTCAGAACCGTCGCCGGCCGCGCAGCGCGCGGGGCGGGCCGAAGATTTCGCTGAGCAGGAACGCGCGGCGAATGTCGGCTGGCGTGCGGAGTGCGGACATGATGCCGAATGCGACCGCCATAGCGGAAGATTGTTGCGATTGCAGGGTCGGCTGCAGCGCGCCGGCCGCCGTGGCGGCGTTGGCGGCCTGGTCCACGGCACTCTGAATTTGCCGCGAAAAATCGGACTTTGCCGGCGCCACGGAATCGACGAGCGCTTTGGGTCCGCCCGCGGACGCGGCCTGTTGCGGCGAACGCGATGGCACTGGACGCGCCACGCGCCGTTGCTGTTGCACGCGGCGTGCAGGCGGAACACTCGGCCGCGACGGACGCAGCACGACGACCTCCGCCTCCAGCACTTCCGCGGGCTGCGGCGGCGGCCGACGCTGGCCGCGAGCCTTGCCCAGCATCTCGTCCAAGAATTGGTCGATGTCGTTCGATTCCATTTTGTTTCGTCCTTCCGGTTGCCAACCCGCGAGCAGCCGGCGTTCGGCCGCCCTCTTCTTCCGCTCGCGGTGCTTTTCTACGAGCTTGTTGCTGAGCGCAATGCCGCCGATCACCAACAGAATGATCAGGTGGATCAGCCCACCCAAGCCGGCAGCGATCAACACGATCTCGAACATTCGCCCTTCACCTGGACTCAGCGCCAAATCGATTCATCGCCGCTACGACGACTTCGCATCGCCGCCCACCGAGCGGATCGGACTCGCAATGCTCGACCGCATTTCCGTGTCGGCCTGAACGTTTCGCAGATTGTAGTAATCCATCACGCCGAGGTGCCCATCGCGAAACGCCTGCGAGATCGCCAGCGGCACTTCGGCCTCGGCGAGCACGACCTTCGCGCGGTTTTCAGCCACGAGGGCGATCATTTCTTGCTCGCGCGCGACGGCCGCGGCACGCGACGTTTCCGCCTTCGCCCGCGCGACGCGCATGTCCGCCTCGGCCTGCTCGGCTTGCAGCCGGGCGCCGATGTTGTCGCCCACGTCGATGTCGGCGATGTCGATCGACACGATTTCAAACGACGTTTGCGAGTCGAGGCCCTTGGCCAGCACCGCCTTCGAGATGCGATCGGGATTCGCCAGCACGTGGTAGTGATCGTCCGAGGAGCCGATCGCGCTGACGATGCCTTCGCCGACGCGCGCCACGATCGTTTCCTCCGTGGCACCGCCGATCAGGCTGGCGAGGTTCGTGCGCACCGTCACGCGGGCCTTCGTTTTGAGTTGAATGCCGTTTCGCGCGACTGCTTCGAGGAATACCTTGCCCTTCGACGGGTCGGGGCAATCGATGACTTTGGGATTTACGCTGGTCGCGACGGCGTCGAGCACGTTGCGGCCGGCCAAGTCGATCGCTTGGGCGTGATTGAAGTCGAGCGTGATCTTCGCGCGGTGCGCGGCGATCAGGGCACGGACCACGTTGGGCACGTTGCCGCCCGCGAGGTAGTGGGCCTCCAGCCGCTTCGGGTCCACCGGCAGACCGGCCTGCACGGACATGATCTGCGACCGCACGATTACGGTCGCGTTCACCTTGCGCAGCCACATGCCGATCAAGTCAAACAGGCCGATGCCCGCGCCGGTCGTGATCGACTGAATCCAAAGGTTGAAGAACTTGGCCATGAAGATGAGCAGGATCAGCGCGATAAACAGCAGCAAAATCACGCCGCCGATTACCAGAATTTTGTAAAGACCTGCCGTGCCCTGGGCGAGTAGGACGTTCATCGTTGTTCTCCTCGGTGAAGAAGTTTGTTGCCGGAATTTCGCAGGCGAGCCGCCTGCAGCACGCAAAACGGTCCAAGCATGCAGAGACTATTCCCCGCTGTCAAGCACGGGGATCGTCCTGGGTGCATTCGGGTGTGATTCAATTCTCTGGTGTAGTTTGGGGAAATTGTATAACCGAGGTTGCAGGAGAAATTCGTTCGACCCAGAATACGAGCAAGGATGCGATTCATGCAACCTCAGACGATTACGATTGACGATCCGGTGGAGGCGGATGGCCTACCAAGGTTCGGACGCGAAGGTGATCGCCGGTTTGCAAGAATTGATGAAAGGCCGCGACGCCTGGGAGAAGATTGCGTCGACCGTCGGGGCCGGCAAAAGCGACAAGATGCCGAGCGCGTTGTTGACGAAATACGCCACGACCTGTTAGGGCGCCGGCATGCACGAGTTGGCCCTGGTTACGCGGCAGGTCATCGTGGCCCGCCGCGGCCGGTTCGACGCGAGCGACCATCCGTTCCTCAGCGCAAGCTTGCGGGCACTCGCCCCCGACCCGATCACCGAGGGCGTCATCGAACGACTCGCCGGCAAACAACTGAACATGATCCAGCTCACGCCACGCACGGAAAAATGAGCCGTCAGGAAACTCTCCACGCACGGCTGTGAAGCCTATCCGACAGTTTGGTAAACACACGATCGGCCCGATTCCAATCATCTGGAGAACCGCATGCGACCGTGGCTACTCGAAGAACTGAATTTCTCCGCCGTGAAGTCGCAGTCGAAACCTTGCGACGTCGCCGTGCTGCCGATGGGCGCGACCGAGCCGCACAATTACCACTTGCCGTACGGCAACGATTTTCTCACCGTGCGGCGCGTGGGCGAACGGATTTGCGAGGAGGCGCACCGGCGCGGCGCGAAGGTGTTGCTGCTGCCCACGATTCCGTTCGGCGTGGATTCGAACATGCTGGAGTTTCCGCTGACGATTCACGTGAGCCTGCGGGCACTGGAGGCCGTGCTGCGCGATGTGATCCGGTCGCTCGAATGCCACGGCGTGCACAAACTCGTGCTGCTCAATGGCCACGGCGGCAATGAACTGAAGCCGCTGCTGCGCGAGTGGTACGGCCAGACGAAAGTGTTCGTCACGGTGGTGGATTGGTGGAAGACGGGGGCGGATAAGTACGCGGAGATTTTCTCGAAGCCCGACGATCATGCGGGCGAGATGGAGACGTCGGTCGCGCTCGAACTCTTCCCGGAACTCGTCGAGTTCGACAAAGCCAGCGACGGCGCGACACGCGCGGCGCGTTTCGAGGCGATCCGCCGCGGCTGGGCGGCGATCACCCGGCCGTGGCACCTGCTCACCGAATCGTCCGGCGTCGGCGACCCGCGCGCGGCGACGCGGGAAAAAGGCGAGCGGTATCTGCAGCTCGTCACCGAGCGGCTGTCGCAGTTTCTTGTCGAGTTGGCGGCTGCCAAGATTGACGAGACGTTCCCGTTTGCTTGAGACAGGAAAAAAACGCCACGGATGCAACACAGATTGTGTTGCATCCGTGGCGAAAAGTTTCATCCTTGGCGGAAATCAAGCTCGATTTCAAACCAACTCTGCAATCGGCTCGCGCTCGTCCAGCAAATACATCGGCCGGCCGGTGTTCGACATGAGGGTCGCGGCCGGGTCGATGCCGAGTGCGTGATAGAGCGTGGCGAGCACGCGCTGCACGGTGACCGGGTTGTCTTTCGGCACTTCGCCGCGAGCGTTCGAGGAGCCGATGAATTGTCCGGTGCGGAGTCCGCCGCCGGCGACGAGGGCCGACATCACGGCCGGCCAGTGGTCGCGGCCCGCAGTCATATTCACGCGCGGCGTGCGGCCAAACTCGCCCCACATCACGACCGAGCAATCTTTGTCGAGCCCGCGGGCGTGCAGGTCATCGACCAGCGACGCCACGGCCTGATCGACGACCGGCAGTTGATTTCGCAGGTGAACGAAGTTGTTGCCGTGCGTGTCCCAGCCGCCGATCGCGAGCGTCACACAGCGGACACCCGCCTCGACGAGCCGCCGCGCCTGCAGAAAACCGGCACCCTGCGGGCCGTATCGATCGCGCAGCCGCGGGTCTTCTCTGGTGAGGTCGAGCGCGTCGCGCGTCTTCGGCGCGGTGACCATCTCAAACGCGCGGGCGGCGAACGCGTTCATGCCCGACATCGCGCCGGATGCGTCCACGTCGCTCGCTACGTTGTCGAACGCTCGGAGCAGCGATTTGCGGTCGCTGAGTCGCGCGAGCGTGATGTTCGGATTCAGCGCGAGATTCTCCATGCCCGGCCCGTCCGGAGTGAACGGCCGGTGCGCCGCGCCGGCGTAGCCCGCGTCGATGCCCGGCGTGTTGCCCATCAGGCTGACGTATGGCGGCACGCGCGGATCCTTCGGCCCTTGTAGCTTCGAGAGAATCGCACCGAGGCCCGGCCGGCCGCCTTGTGCCTGACCGATCGCCTGGCCGTAGCCGCTCATAACCTGGGCCGGTGCGTGCTCCTCGACGATGCCGCACACCGAGCGAATCACCGCGAGCTTGTCCGCGATCGCCGCCTGACGCGGGAAGTACTCGCAAAAGTCCATGCCCGAAACCTTGCTGGCGATCGGCTTGAACTCGCCGCGAAATTCCATCGCCGCTTCCGGCTTCAGGTCGTACGTGTCCATGTGGCTCGGTCCGCCGGGCAGGTAAATCATGATGATCGACTTACCGGTCGCGGGCTTCGTGGACGCCTGAGCCTCGGCCCGCAACAGTTCCGGCAGCGCGAGGCCGCCGCACGCCAGGCCGCCGATTTTCAAGAAGTTTCGCCGCGAAACGCCGTCACAGAATAGCTGCCTCGCACCGAAGATCGTGAGCATGTCGCGTCCTTTCCATGAAGATGTCGCGGAACATCAATCTCACCAAGTTGGGCCAATCGTCTAACTTTCGGTTCGTCAAGTCAAGGGAAATATCAGTAATCTTTGATGTGTGTCGCCGCGCGAAGCAACCTGCGAGACTCAGCCCGGCGGCGGCACGGTCGCGCGTCAGAAATTTGCGGATAGTCGTCCAACGCGGAAAATATCTCTTGCGTAGTTTGCGAATAGCGGGAAAAACGAACTCCGGCGCGGCGCGCCTGGAGTTCGATTGGTTTCAATCCTGTGTCTCATTCAGTGGAGGAATTCATGAAAAGCACGATGGCAAAGTTCGCCTTGGCACTCGCGGTTGCGGCGCCGCTGACGCTCGTGGTCGCGGACGACGAGAAGAAGGCAGTCGAGCCGAAGGTCACGGTCCGAGTTGAGGCTCAAACGGTGGACGGGGCGAATGATCAGGACGACAAGAAGGTGGAAAAACGAGTCGAGGTCAAAGTTCTGCGACTAGACGGCAACGAGGCGCGCGAACCGCAAGTGAGAGTTCTGCGACTCGACGGCAACGAGGCTGGCAAGCCGCACTTGAAGGTGATCACGCGGGAGGGCAAGACGGAATTGAAAGTGTTCGTCGCCGGAGCGGACGAAAAAGCGATCGAGAAGCACACGTATCTCGGCGTGGCCGTGGAGCCGGTGCCGGCGGCACTCGCCGCTCATCTGCCCGGAATGCTCACGAAGGATCAGGGCGTGCTCGTGACCAACGTGGCCGCGGATTCGCCGGCCGGCAAGGCGGGCTTGAAGGAGCACGACGTGCTGCTGAGTTTCGACGACCAGAAGCTGTTCTCCGCCGATCAACTGACGAAGCTCGTACGCGGCGAAAAAGCCGGCCGCGAAGTGACGCTCACGATCGTCCGCGGCGGCAAAGCGGAAAAGGTCAAAGCGACGCTGGCCGAGCGCGAGATGCCGCGCGGCGTGCACGCGCTCATGCGCCTCGGCGTGCCGCACGGCCAGATCATTGAACTCAAGGACTTGCACGAAGCTCCGGCCGGAAAGGGTGTCCTCCGCGGCGAGATTCTCAAAACGCTCGAAAAGCTCGAAGACCGCGCCGCGCCAGGCAAGGTCGGCACTAAAGTGCAATCCAGCTTCAGCTCCATGACGATCAAGAGCCTCGACGGCGACCGGTTCCACGCCGAAATCGAATTCAAGAACGACAAGGGCGACACGCTCAAGCGTTCGTTTGACGGCACGCGCGACGAGATCAAGAAGGAGATCGAGGCGGACAAGGAGATGCCCGACGCGATTCGGCAGCAACTGCTCCGCAGCCTCGACGTCGGCGGCTCCGGCCGCGGCAAAGGTGGCTTCGGATTTCAAGTTCAACCCGGTGCATTCCGGTTCGACGCGGACGGCGCTGACGTCTTCAAATCGTTCAACCTGCCCGCGTTCGAGAACATCGTTCAGATCATCGAGCAGATCTCCGGCGACGTGGACCCGGAAGTTCGCGAACAACTTCGCAAGGCGTTTCGCAGCATCGAGGAACCGAAGGACAATCCGGCCCCGCGCGATCGGTCGCTGTAAGT
>Ga0247727_10004552_pt1 | contig 29267 bp, 24 predicted proteins | sample WisWelCaveWW1625_FD_202498 | JGI IMG/M metagenome (GOLD analysis project Ga0247727, IMG submission 202498) | Biofilm microbial communities from Wishing Well Cave, Virginia, United States - WW16-25 | ecosystem: Environmental > Aquatic > Deep subsurface > Groundwater > Cave microbial mat | place...
ATCGCATCCGGCCCCGGGCCGCCGTTGTCGTAGCGCTCGATCTCGGCCCCCGTGTCGGGATCGAGCGCGACGAAATCGTTCGGCACGTTGAGCGCGGAGTCACGGGTTCCCACGAGCACGTAGTCGAACGGGCCGCCGAAAGCGTTGAAAATCCCCGCCGGTGCGGCCTGCACCATGGGCGGGAGCGGTGCGACCCACAGCTGCGGCGCGACGCCGCCCAGCATCGCGTCGACGGCGTAGACGTTTCCGTCCTGCGATCCGACGAAGACCACCGGGTTGGCGCCACCCACGCTGATCGGCACGACGGGCGAGCGTCCCTGCACCGTCCCGACGTCGATCGGCTCGAAGCTCGCCGGCCACTCGCCGCTGTCGATGAGCGTCTGGTCGTCGTCTATGCCCCGTTCCATCGCGTACAGGATCTTGTCGTTCGAGGTCGCGATCACTCCCGCGCCGCCCACGGTCGGCGGCGCTAGCGCGGTCGCCCCGGTTGCAAACGCCCACTTCACGGGGCCCGGGTTGTGGTCGAACGGCCGTCCGGTGCAGAAGCGGCCGGGAGAGAGGATCGGCACCGACAAGCGGTGCACGAACGCGCCGTAGTAGAAGGTCTGGCCGTTCGAGAGCGCGCCCGTGTTGTGCGTGTGCTTCACGCGACCCCCGGACCCGCCGGCAGCGCTGTCGTAGATCGTCGCCCCGTCCCCGGGGCCGGTGGGGAAGCGGTCGCCTCGCACCACGACCTCGGTACGCAGGTAGTTCACGTCCGTCGGGTTGATCCACTCGAGGATGTTTCGCTCGTTCGTCGACGTCGCCGTCATGACCAGCACGCCGAGGTTCGAGACTTCGACCGTGGTCGTCTCGCTGTCCGAGTTGTTCCCCGGCATGGAGTCCGTCTCGGTCCGGAACGTGGTGGCGGTGTTGGTGAAGGTGCCGTTGGCCCCGGGCCGGACCTTGATCGTGACCGTGGCGAAGAGCGTGGGGCCGATGCTTCCGAGGCTGCAGTCCACCGTGCGCGTGGGGACGTCGTAGTTGCAGGTGCCCTGCGACGGCACGATCGCGCCGGGCGCAGTGTCGAGCGTCATCCCGGGCGGCAGCGGGTCGGAGACCGTCACGTTCGTCGCCCCCGAAGGACCGCCGTTCGAGACCGTGAGCGTATAGGTCAGAAGCGCCCCGAGCTGCACCGTAGCGAGGTCGCCGACCTTGCTCACGAACACGTCCACGGAGGGTTCGAGCGTGTCCGTGTCGGTCTTCAGGTCGTTGACCGGGTTGCCGTCGACCGCCCCGGGAGGCGGCGTGACGCTCGCTGTGTTCGACAGCGTCCCGCGGGCGAAGGGATCGATGGTGCCGCTGATCGTCAGGCCCACGCTCTCCGTCGCCATCAGGTTGAGGCCGGTCCAGAGGCCCGTCACGCTGTCGTAGGTCCCGGTCGACGGCGCGAACGTCGGGCTCAGCAAGGCGCCGGGAAGCGGGTCGTTGACCGTGAGGCTCGCCAGCGTATCGGGGCCGTTGTTCGTGACGGTGACCTGGTAGCTCACGAAGTTGCCAGGCACCGCGGTCAACTGAAAGTCGGTCTTGTCGATCGCGAGGTCGGCCGCACCCGGGAGCGGGAAGTCGAACGTCTGCCCGGCCGCCGTGACGTCGCCGCAGTACTGGAAGAGCAGAATGTCGGTCTTGATCAAGCTCTCCATAGGGAAGCTCAGGTACGGGGTTCCTTGCAGGTAGGCCCTCCAGTAGAAGAGATCGGGCCCGCCGTCCACCGAAAAGGGCGACCAGTTCGGGGGGGTCAGGCTGGTCCGGAACAGCTTGCCACTCTGCGTGAGCGACAGGGTCGTGTCGCTGAACGAGCCGCCCGTCGTGATCGGCGCCCACTTCGTGCCGTCCCAGTACTCCCACTTCAGACCGCCCGGGCTGGCGCCGGTCCCGGCGGCCTGCAGCTCGACCGTGAGTCCGTGAAACTTCGCGTCCGATCCGACGTAGAGGTATTTGCCGCGGAACGAAGCGTCCACGGGCAGGAACCCGAGCGGGAAGTTGCGGGCCGTGTCCGCGAGGTGCTCGCGCGGATCCGCCAGCAATCCCGCGTGTGCGATGGGGCGCGCCGCCTCGCCCGTGGTCGCGTCCAGCCCCGTGTAGATATGGGGCTCGTCGATGGCCCCGTTGGCGTTGCCGAATCCGCCCGGGCAGGACGCCGAACAGCCGCCGAAGACCGTCTGGCCGTGGCTCGACGGCGCCGTGTAGGCGCCCGAGAAGGCCACCTCGAGCCCGTCCACGAACAGGCGCAGCTTCTTCGGGCCGCCAGCGGCGTTCCAGGTCGTCTTGACGTGCACCCAGTCGAAGGCGCGCCAGCCGTACCCGGAAGCGGGAGCGGAAGCCATGAAGACGGCCGAGTTGCCGTCGGGTGTCGCGCAGATGGCATCGGAGTAGTTCACCGACGCCACGAAGCGCAGCGCGCCGAGCGCGGTTTTCTCGAGCACGATGCAGTTGAAGTCGAGCAGCACGCCCGACTGGTTGTACCAGAGCAGGTGGCGCGAGCCGCCGTCGTGGTTGTAGTAGGGCTGGTACCAGAACTCGACGGCGCCGATCACGGCCGAGAAGTCGCCGCTGCCGGCCGTGCCGGCCGTGGCGCTGTCCATGTCCGCGGTGAACTCGGCGGCGTTGCCGTAGCGACCCGGACTGATGTTGCCCACGAGCGCCGCACTCCCCGCGCTGCCCACGTCCAGCCCGGACCCGGCGGTGCAGGCGCTCAGGCTCTCGAACGTGCAGTGCCAGCTCAGCGCCTCGACGAAGTGCGAGCGCGACACCGGCTTGACGCTGGCTAGATAGTCGACGCCCTCGGTGAGCCGGCGGCCTTCGAGTCCCACGTACCCCGGCGGTTGGATCTGCCGCCACTGCCGGAGCTTGAAGAACGGCTTGTAGACCGGAGCCGCGAGCATGCCCGAGATGTCGAACTCGAGCCCGCCGGGTATGTCGAGGTCGAACACGTAGGCGGCCTCCGATTCGTTGTAGAAGTCGCCGGCTGCAGAGGTGTTCTCGTTGGCGTCCGCCCAGCGGGTGCCCTGAGCGGGGGCAATCGTGATCGGCGCCGGATTGCGGTAGTCGGAAGCGCGCGTGGTCACGGCCGCGTCGTTGTGGTCGAAGAGGTTCGCCGGCCGGAACGACGTGAGGAAATTGAAGGTGTCGCCGTTCCCCGCCACCCAGTTGCGGATGTGCGGCCCGGCGGCTCCCGTCCGGCTGTCCTCCCAGGCAATCCAGGCGGCCTCTTGGGTGGCAGAGGCGTCGTAGTGCGCCGTGCGCTGCGCGTCCGGCCAGGGGATGTACTGTGTGGCTAGAAAGTCGGTCTTCACGTTCGGGACGGTGCCGGTGTAGTCACTCTTCATGAGCAGGAAGGGATCGGTGCCGCTGCCCGCACCGCCGTTGGTGTTGGGTGGCAACAGTCCCCCGACCGGCCGGTACGCTGTCCATGCGTTGAGCGCCGGAACTGCGGTGTCCCTGTGGATCGCCCAGTCGACGTCGGCGGCGCCAAGCGAGGCGGCGCCACCGCCCCAAGTCACCGGACCAGAGGCTCGCCGCTGCCACTTCAGCGCCAGCCGACCAATGCCGTAGACGCTGTAGTCGCCCATGCCCTTCATGGCCGGGACGCGGGAGTTCTGCCCCTGTGCATTGGTGTCGTGGTAGAGGGCCTCCTGTCGCACTTTCACGCGCGTGGCGGTGGCTTCGAGCAGCTCGAGGCGGGAGTCGGGCGTCTGGCTGTCGCCCGCCGACCAGCCGTACTGGGGGCCCCCCGGGAAGGCTTCGTACCAGAGCGCGTCGAAGAAGAGCGTCGGATAGCTGTTCCACAACGGCTCGCCGCCCGCGAGGTCGCGCGTCCGTCCCGGGTCCAGGGCGAGATCGAAGAACTGGTCGATGCCGCCGCCCGTCATCGGGTTGAAGCGCATCTCGAAGCGCCCGGTTCCGGCCACGGTCAGCATTCCGCCCGCGGCGGTCGTGGCCATGTTGCAACACTCGGTCGGATCCTCGAGCACCGAGACCGAGTTCGTTCCGCGGTTGACGACGTAGAGCCGCCGCGTGAGCGGGTTGAAGGAGGCCTCGCGCGGCTGGTCCTGGATCGCCACCGTCTCGATCACGCGGTGCAGCACGGTGTCGACCACGGACACGTCGTCGCTCGCGTTGTTCGCGACGTACGCCCGGTTGCCGAAGACGCCCAGGGCGATCCCGTCCGGGCTCGCGCCCACCGCCACGGTCGCGAGCGTGGCGGTGCTGGTAGCGTCGATCGCCGCGATCTGGTTCGCCGCGTAGAGCGTGACGTAGAGCCGGTTCGTGAGCGGGTCGTACTCGAGGTCGTTCGGGGTCGTGAGCCCCGGGATGGTGCCCACGACCATGTTCGTCGCCCCGCTGATCACCGAGATCGTGCCGGAGTTGAAGTTCGCGACCCAGATGCGGTTCGTGCCCGGGTCCACGGCGACGCCGTCGGGCCCGGCGCCGACCGCGATGTTGGTGAGCAGCGTGTTCGTGGAGCCGTCGATCACAGACACGGTGGACGCGGCGCCGCCGTTGAAGTTGGACACGTAGATCCGGTTGGTGAGCGGGTTGATGCCGAACTCCTCGGGGGCGCTTCCGACCGGGATCGTGGCGATCACGGTGTGGAAACCGGCGCTCAGCGGATCGCCGTCGATCACGGACAGCGTGTTCGCGGCGTTGTTCGAGACGTAGATGCGGTTCGTGGCCGGGTTGACCGCGAGCCCGAAGGCCCCGACTCCGACGGCGATCGTGGCGCTCACCATGTTGCTGAGCCCGTCGATCACGCTGACCGTGCTGACGCCGTTGTTGGCGACGTAGATCAGGTTGGTCTTGGGGTTGACCACGACCCCGTGCGGCAGCGAGCCCACGGGCACCGTCGCGATCACGGCGGCGGCGTGCGCCGCGGGCGCCCATGCGAAGAGCCCGACGAGCAGCGCAGGCAGGATCCAGGAACCGCAGCTTCGCGGAAACCGCAGCTCGCCGACGCGTGGCCTGGGCTCGTCCAGCTTCAGCCCCCCTTGGCAGCCGGTTGCCTGTCAGGCCGATTGTACGCGCCTGGCGCCCGGTTGGGTCGAAAACCCGATTCCGGCCGCTCAGGCGCGCTGGGCGCCCGGCCGGCCGTCCTCGACCACGAACGAAGCCAGGGTCTCGCGCGTCGCGTCGGCCCTCGTGCGGTCGCTCACCACGCGCAGGTCGACGCGCGCTTTCTCGGGCGAGAGCTCGACGCGCAAGTACCCGTTGCGGCCGGCATCGGCCAGCTTCACGTGCGGGTTGTCCCGCATCACGGAGTCGAGCTGCTCGCGGGTCTGGGTGGTCTCGGATGTGATCGACGTGCCCACGAACTCCGCGGCCACGGCGGGCGAGTGCTCGTCTTCGGGGTCGGGCTGAAGGTCGCTCACCCAGAAGGAGTGCACGTCTCCGCCCACCACGATCGGGTTGCGCGTCTTCGCGGCGGCGAGGCCTTCGAGCAGGCGGCGGCGGGCCGCGGGGTAGCCGTCCCAGCCGTCGGTCCAGTAACGGCGGCCCGGGCCAGGCTTCATGTCCAGCGTGGCGATGCGGGTCTGCTGGGCGATCACGCTCCAGCGCGCCTTGGACTGCGTGAGGCCCGCGCGCAGCCACTCCTCCTGGACCGGCCCGAGCAACGAGCGCGCCGGATCGTCGAGCCCGGGGCAGGCCTCGAGGTCGACCGTGACGCTGCCCCCGCGCCCGGCGCGCGGGCACGGCTGAGGCGAGCGGTACTGGCGGTCGTCGAGCACGAAGAGAGCTACGTCGTCCCCGAAGGCGAGCTGCCCGTGGAGCCGCATGTCGGGCCCCAGCGGGATCGCCGTGCTGCGCAGCGGCATGTGCTCGTAGTAGGCGCGGTAGGCGTTCGCCCGGCGCGCAAGGAACCAGCGCGGGTGGTCGAGGTCCTGCGAGCGGTCGTCGGCGTAGTCGTTGTCCACCTCGTGGTCGTCCCAGGTGACGAGCCACGGGCAGGCGGCGTGCGCCGCGCGCAGGTCCGAGTCGCTCTTGTAGAGCGCGTAGCGCGCGCGGTAGTCGTCGAGCGTCACCGGCTCGGCGGCGTGCGCGTCGTGGAGCCGCGGCCGCTTCGATCCCCACGACGACTCGTAGACGTAGTCGCCGACGTGGATCACGAGGTCGAGCTCGTCCGCGGCCATGTGGCGGTAGGCCGAGAAGTAGCCCTGCTCGTAGTGCGAGCACGAGGCGACCCCGAAGCGCAGGCCCGCCGCCTGGCCTCGGGCGGGCGCCGTTCGCGTCCGGCCCACCGGGCTCAGCGCGTCGCCAGCTCGGAAGCGGTAGAAGTACCAGCGGTCGGGCTCGAGGCCCTGCACCTCGACGTGGAGCGAGTGCGCCCATTCCGGGCCCGCAAGCGCCCGCCCCTTGCGCGCCACGCGCATGAAGCGCTCGTCGTGGGCGACTTCCCAGTCCACGGCCACGGGCTCGCGCGGTCCGCCCGAGAACGGGTCGGGGGCGAGCCGGGTCCAGAGCACGACGCCGTCGGGCAGCGGGTAGCCGGAGGCGACTCCCAGGGCGAAAGGATCGGCAGCGAAGCGCGGCGCGCCCGTGCCGGCGCGCACAGCCGGGGCCGCGAGGATCAGTCCCGCGGCCGAAGCCGCGTCCCGCAGAAAGCGCCGCCGGGCCCGGGGCGGTGTGCGCCGCTCGGACTCGGACCTTGGTCTGCCCATCGCTCCTCCAGCTTCTGGCGGAGCATATGCGCGCCCGCTCCGGGCCGTCCAGCGCGCGAGGCTCCGCGAGGATCCCCCTGTGGGGACGATGCTCGCCAGGAGAGCGATGGAGTCTCTGGGCGACCTCGACCGGCGGCTGACCTTCAGGGGGACTTCGAGGCCCTCGGATCCTCAGGGTTCCTCGCCCCGCGGTCCGACTGAGCGTCGGTTCAGGCGGGTTCCGGCGTGACGTCCACCCCAAAGCGCCGGCCGAGCGCGCGCAGGTACTGCTCGAGCGTCCGGTGATGCGTGAACACGTAGCGGGCGAGCGCCCGGAAGACCACGTTCTTCACGAAGCCGCGCTCCGTGATCGTGATCAGGGTGCCTTCGCCGCTCGGCTCGAGCTCGTACGTCCAGGATCCGCCGAACGGAAGGCCCTCGTCGGCGATGCGGGTGACGAGCCGTGACGGGACCACCTCGTCCATCACCTCGAACGTGATCGCTCCCTGACCGCTCACTTCGCGGAAGCGCCGCCGCCCCGCCACCGGTTCGAGCGGCTCCACGTGCTTCACGTCCGAGCGCCACTCGGCCGCTCGCGCCGCGTCCTGGATCACGCCGAACACCTCGGCGGGCGGTCGCGACAGCCGCGCCCTTCGCGCGGCCACGTGATCCCGCGGCAGGAGCGACCCCGCGAGCGCCACCAGGGCAACCAGAGCGACCAGCAGGCCGGCGACCAGCAGCACCCACTTCACGTTCACTCCTTCGTCGCGCGGTAGCGGCCCGGGTAGATCCAGGGGTAGAAGCGCTGAACGTCCCGAACCAGGCAGCGCATGCCGCGACTATCGAGGGCCGAGGACACTTCGTCAAGTCGAAGGATCGGAACGACGAGCCGTTCGAGCGCCGCTGGGCGGGCTCAACGCGGACGGCAGGCCAGAGCGCGCTCCAGGCCGGCGCGCAAGCCGGCTTGCGTCGTCTCGGGCACGGCCTCCGTCTCGAGCGCCTCGCGAAACGTGCGGGCGGCCTCCTCACACCGGCCGCGGGCGAGCTGGATCCGTCCGAGCGTGTCCTGCGCAAGCGATTGGTCCGGTCCCGGTTGATTCGCCGCCCGCGTGGACAGGGTCTCCGCTTCCTCGAGGCGCGTCCCTTCCGCGAGCAGCAGCCAGGCCAGGTTGTTGAGGGCGTCGCGGTCGTCGGGCGCGAGTGCGAGTGCGCGCCGGTAGGCCGTCTCCGACTCCGCCCGCCGTCCCAGGTCCGCAGCGACGTTGCCGAGGTTGGCCCAGGCTCGCACCGACTCGGGCCGAACCACCAGCACCCGTCGATAGAGAGCCTCGGCTTCCTCGAGCCGGCCCTGGCCCTCGAAGGCCACGGCGCGGGCGAGGGCGGCGTCGGTGTCGTCTCGTGAACGGACGACGAGCAGCGCGTGTCCCGCCGGCTGCCAGCTTCCTTCCAGGCTCTCGAGTCGCGCCCAGCGCGCCTTTCCGTCGCCGAACTGAAAGCGGAAAAGGCCGCGCGGCGGATCGAAGCCGTCCACGACGACGTAGTGGTAGACGTCTCGGCGCGCGCCGGGGGCGTCGAGCAGCCTGAGCATGAGGATGGCGGGCCGTCCCAGAGCCAGCTCGCCGCGCACGGCCTCGGGCGTGCCACTGACGAGTGCGGCGTCGAAGCCGCGCTGGCGGGCGGCGATCAGCATGTCCACCGAGAGCGCGCCGCCGTCCGGAGTCTCGGGCAGCACGGCTTCGAGGTCGCGCGCGGAGACGACGTCACCGTGAGCGCGCAGGACCAGGGATAGGCTGCCGGGCCCGCAGCGGTCCTCCTGGAAGAGCGTCACGGGCACGCCGGGGACGACCCAGGCCTCGGGCCCCGGCGTCAGCGAGCGCGGCGCCCGTGACACACAGCCGGGGAGCACGGCCAGGGCCAGCGCTGCGAGCCGTGCCGCACGGGGGCAGCGGCGCATGCGCCCGACCGTCAGAAGACGATCGCGAGGATCGAAACGGCGAGGAAGATGCCGAGCAGGATCCAGATGTAGTTGGGAACGTTGCCCGCGGCCTGCAGCTGGTCGAGGTTCGCGGCCAGGCGCTGCAGGTCGTCGTCGGAAAGCCGAACCAGACGTTCCTCTATCTGCTGCCCGGTGAGCCCGTGCGCCGCCAGCACCTGGGCGACCTCGTCCCGCGCGACCACGTCACCCATGCGTGCGAGGTCTGTCGCACGGCTCGCGGAAGGGGGATCCGCTTTCGACGCGATCCGCTCCGCCGCGGCGGGCAGGCTCGAGCCCAGGAGGAACGTCGCCGATAGCAGGTAGACAAGCCGCCGGGGCCGCCTCATATCCATACCGTTGCCTCCGAGCCGAAGCCAGGTTCGGCGATGATCGCCACCCCTGCTCAGGCTTGTCAAGCCTACGCCCAGAGTTACTTCTGAGACATGCCCCGCAGCGTCCGAGGCGTTCTGATCCAGGTCACGAACGTCGCGGGACCCGAGAAGGCCTTCCGGCGATCAAGAAGACGACGATTGACAGGGATGTATACTGTAGTGTAGTCGAGCTTACGAGGGGTGCCGATGCCTAGACCAGGACGGTCCACCGTATTGACGCTTCGCGTGCCGCTCGCACTCGACCGCCGCATCGCGCAGGAGGCGCGACGGAAGCGGCGAACCAAGAGCGCGCTCCTGCGCGATGCGCTGCAGGGCGCCTTCGGCGAGGGGCCGCCTCCGGAAGATCCCGCCCGTGAGGCCCGTCGGCAGTCGCTGCTCGTGAGCGGTCGTGCCTCCGAGCGGGATACGATCGCGTTCGTCGAGGGCGTGGCCGACCAGCGGGGCTGGCGGTGAAGCGTGGCGCGATCGTCGTGGTCGCGGCGAAAGGCGCCTACACCGGAAAGCCGCGGCCGGCCGTGGTCGTGCAGTCGGACCTCTTCAACCCCACGCACGCCAGCATCACGATATGCCCCATCACCTCGGACTGTGTCGATGCTCCGCTCTTCCGGCTGACGCTGCCTCCGGGATCGCGGACCGGCCTCAAAGCCGTGTCCCAGGTGATGATCGACAAGGCCGTCAGTGTTCCGCGTAGCGCGATCAGCGGAGAGATCGGGGAGTGCGACGCCAGCGAGCTCGAGGCCGTCGCTGGCGGTCTACGGCGCTGGCTCGGTCTCGAATAGCGCCGTCAGCGTAGTCTGGCAGATGAAGCAATAGGGGGAAGCCTTGGGTGAAAGCATTCTCGAGACGCGCCGGCGCCTGCTGCGCTATCTCGCGGCGAGCCCGCTGGCCCTGCCCCTCGCGGCGGCGCTGCCCGCCGAGGACGCGATCACGTCGGTCACGGACGCCCTCAACGTGTTCGACTTCGAGGAGGCCGCGCGGCGTGCCCTGCCTCCGGCGCACTGGGGTTATCTCGCCACGGGCGTGGACGACGATCGCACGGTCCGCGCCAACCGGGAGGCCTTCGACCGCGTGCAGATCCGAGCCCGCCACCTCATCGACGTGAGCCGCGTGGACACCGCGACCCAGGTCTTCGGGCAGCCGCTGGCAGCGCCGCTCTTCCTCTGCCCCGTGTCGAGCATGCGCGCCTTCCATCCCGAGGGCGAGCTGGCGGTGGCGCGCGCCGCCAAGGCGGAGCGGACGGTCGTGGGCCTCTCTACCCTGACTACCTCGAGGGTCGAGGAGGTGATCGCCGCCCGCGGCGAACCGGTCTGGTTCCAGCTGTACCCGAGCAACGACGCCCAGGTGATGCGCGCGATCGTGAAGCGCGCCGAGGCCGCGGGCTGCCAGGTGCTGCTGCTCACGGTGGACATGCCGCTCGGCCCGAACCGCGAGACGCAGCGCCGGCTCGCGAAGACGGACGCGCGGCCCTGCGCGGCCTGCCACGACGGGACGTTCGCGGGCTACGTGCGCCGCAAGCCGATGTTCGACGGCCTCGACCTCGCGAAGGTGGAGGACAACATCGAGCTGGCCATGAACTGGGACTACGTGAAGCGGCTGCGCGCCCTCACGTCGATGAAGGTCGTGCTGAAGGGTGTCGTCACGCGCGAGGACGCGGCCCTGGCGGTGGAGCACGGCATGGACGCCGTCTACGTTTCGAACCACGGCGGCCGTTCGGAAGAGAGCGGCCGGGGCGCTCTCGACTCGCTGCCCGAGGTGGCGGAGACCGTGGCTGGCCGGATTCCCGTGCTGGTGGACAGCGGCTTCCGCCGCGGCACCGACGTCTTCAAGGCCCTCGCGCTGGGAGCGACCGCCGTGGGAATCGGCCGCCCCTACGTGTGGGGCCTGGCCGCATTCGGGGAAGAGGGCGTCGCGGCCGTGATCCGCATGCTGAAGGCCGAGCTGGTGATGGCCATGCAGAGCTGCGGCACGCCGCGGCTGCGTGACATCGGCCGGGACCGCGTCAAGGTCGCGGGCTGACTCGCGCTCCGGCTTCCTAGCGGAAGTCCTCCACCAGCATCAGCTCTGAGTGAGGCATGCTGTGCTGGTGACGGGCGATCCATGCCTCGTCGCGTCTACAATGCGATCCGGCTTCTCCATACAGGTCTACCCATGAAGAGAGCATTCAAGGTACTGGCCGGGGTTCTCGGCGCCGTCGTCCTCCTCGTCGGCGTGGTGGCGCTCTACATCCGGCTCACCGGGCTGCCGCGCTACGCGAAGCCCACGCTCCAGCTCGCGGTCGAGGCGACGCCCGAACGGGTGGCGCGGGGCGCGCGGCTGGCGCAAATGCTGTGCGTGACCTGCCATCTCGACGCTACCACGCGCGTTCTCTCGGGCAGGAGGATGCCCGACGTGCCTCCCGAGTTCGGCGTCATCTACTCGGCCAACATCACGAAGCACCCGACCCAGGGCATCGCGTCGTGGACGGACGGCGAGATCGGCTATCTGCTTCGCACCGGGATCCGTCGCGACGGGCGCTACACCCCGCCGTACATGGTGAAGCTCCAGCATGCGTCGGACGAGGACGTCCTGTCGATCATAGCGTTCCTTCGCTCCGGCGATCCCCTCGTGGCCCCGAACGCTGCGCCGACTCACGTGCCCGAGGTGTCGTTCCTGACCAAGGTCCTCTCGCGGGTCGCGTTCAAACCCTTCCCGTACCCGACGGCACCGATCGGAGCGCCCGATGCCAAGGACCCGGTGGCCCTCGGCCGGTACCTCGCCGACGGGCTCCTCGACTGCTATTCCTGCCATTCGGCTGATTTCAAGACGAACGACTACTTCGAGCCGTCGAAGTCGCCCGGCTACTACGGCGGCGGGAACATGTTGCTCGACGCGAGCGGCCAGCAGGTCTTCTCGATGAACATCACGCCGGACGTCGAGACGGGGATCGGGTCCTGGACCGAGGCGCAGTTCATCCGCGCCTTGAAGGGCTCCTTTCGTCCGAACGGAACGCCCATCCTTTACCCAATGGAGGGCTACGTCGACATGACCGACGAGGAGGCTGGTGCGATCTTCGCATACCTCAGGACGGTGCCTCCGATTCGCAAGACGCGTCCGGTGAGGCAGGCGGTCGTCGTTCCGGCGAGCGAAGGCCAGGGCAAGCAGGTCTACTACAAGTACGCGTGCAACTCCTGCCACGGGGACAGCGGGCTCGGCCTCCACGACCTGCGCCGCGCCTGGCAGAAGTACCCGACCGACACGGCGCTCATCGAGTACATCAAGGACCCGTCGGCCAAGGTGCCGGGGATCAAGATGCCCACCTGGAACGGCGTCATCGCTGAGGACGAGTACGCGCCCCTCGTGACCCACGTCAACACGCTGCAGGTCAAGACGGAGCCCTGAAGCCGCGGGAATCCTGCCGTGGTGCACTGCGAGCGAGCCGAGAAGGTGCGAATCATCAGTGCGCGGCGCGCGACCCGTCGGGAGCGCGAGACCTATGAACGAAGACGAGAAGCTGACTGAGCCCTCCGAGGAATCACTCCGGGAGATCCCGGAGCAGGATTTCTCGCGCGCCATCCGGCCGAACCGGTACGCGAACCTGCGCGGAGCCTTCCAGCACGCGGTCTTCGTGGAAGAAGCAGAATGCAGTAGTCACGCGGGCGGCTCGGGGCGTGCGCGAAAAGTCGCGCTTCTTCTTGTAGTCCTCGAGGGCCATCCATGGATAGCTTACGCGACCGAGTTCGCGACCGAGAGCTCGAGGCGGAACCTCGTGGCTGGTTCCTGCTCCTTATACATCTCCTGATTACTGGATCAAGACAACTGGCGACCGAGCCCCTGCGGTGTCGCCCTACCTCACGAACTCGATCATGCTGATGTCGGCCTCGAAGGACTCCTGCGCCTCGAAGGCGATCCGGCTCCCGTACCGGGCGAACGTCGACGCGTCGTCGAGCACGGCTTCGCGCGGCTTTGGCGCGGCGAGTGCCGCAGGAGCGTTCTCGTCGCCTTCTCCTGCCGAGGCCGCAGCTTCTGCAATTCGTGCGAGACGAAGATGCAGTTCGTGTGGGCCGAGTGGCTGTGTCAGGAGGTGCCCCTGCTCTTCCGTTCAAAGTAATGCGGCCAACTGTTTTCCGGTCAACAGAAACAAGAGCATGACAAACAACGTCCACAGGTTTATCAACACCGGCGAGCCGCAAAGCCCCATTTGATCCAGCACGCCAAGAGCCATCAACGGATTCAGCACGCAGAAGATGATGGCAAAACCGGCAAGCATGGGCAAGATCAGAAATCCGATGAAGAGCCGTACTTTATTGTGACTTTGCAGGGTTGTGTATGCTGCCATCAACGGCGGTATGGTCAAGGCCAAAACCAGAACGGCGCCCAAGAGCCATATCAAAGATGCGTTGGAGCGATCAGGCGTTCCCAGCCATTCACGTAGCCCGAAGATTTCATCACCGCTGCCGGTTGCCGCGGTAAGGCTTCTCGCCAATGGCAGGGTTGGCAAAGAGCAGTGAAAAGCCTATGGCCTGGCGTGAGGCCGTCACGCTTTTCCACAACCAGTAACTTCCCAGCCACATCAGAGCATATGAGTAGAGCGGACCTGCAAAAGTGGCCAGAACGGAGATCGGTTTTGCTTCCGAGCAGCCGTCGCACAATCCCCAAACATTGAAGGTTCGTTCGCCCCAGCAGCCGCAAATGATTCGTCCGGTCACGATGTGCGCAAACTCGTGAGTTTCAAACATCACGAGACACAACGCCAAAAACGCCAGGAGATATTGGCCGGACGGTTTTAGCGTCATAGCCGTTCTTGTAATTCAGCTTACACCAACAAAAAAGCGCGTGGAGAGTGACGAGAGTTCGGGCAAGTATCTACTTGATCAAGACCGCGTTGCGCGTGTGGAAGCACTTGCCGGCGGTGAGGGTGTAGAAATAAATCCCTGTCGTGTGGCCTCATCGAGAGGGTGGCCCGTGTCGCGCACCCCTAATCTCTCTTGCCTGGCGACTCTCGCCTGGCCGCCTTGGCGACGAGCTGAATGTAAACACCAGCAGCAGCGAACAGATATGCAGGCAGCCCGCCACCCGTGACCACGCCGAGAACGATCGCGAACACGAGGAGTTCGACGCCGAAAGAGGTGGGTAACGGGTGTCGCGCGTGCCGCTCAACCCAGAGTGCCAAATGGCCGAGCATGATGATGACGAAGCCAGAGACGAGAAACCAAAGAAGGAGCGGACGATTGAGAGGCGCCGAACCCAGTTGCACCGTACCCCAGAAACCTTCGCGGGCGATCTCCGCCAGGAGCTTGCGCCCGCCGGAAATGCCTACGAAACTGTGCAACAGACCGATTCCGATGAGAACTCCAGGAACGAGTCCTCTCAACCAGAATCGGGGCTTGGTGGCTTGTTCTTGCTCCATAAACTTCTCCTGGCTACCGGATCACGACCATTGCCGGCCGACAATTGGAGTCAGATTTGATTCGCCGTCCGTGACGCGCCCAGCTCCGGCGTCGAGGCTGTCGGTCACGGAGGATGGATGGGTCATGGACGCTCAGGCGGGCTAAGCAGTCGCCCGGATCGTGCCCCGCCGCGAGAGCGCCGGATCCAGACCTCGGCCACCAGCCAGTGGAGCAGGAAGGCGAGCCAGAAGACGACCCCGAGGACATCTGCGAGGGGACGGCCGGTGGTGACCATCGCGAGACCGCCCAGCGGCCGCATGCTGGCCACGGCGAGGCCGATGGCGAAAGCGCGGATCATCCACTCGCGGTGCGCGGCGACTTCGCGCCGCCGGATGTGGCGCCAGGCCTTGCCGAGCGAAAAGAGGAAGAACGGCGCGAAGACGGCCGTCGCCGCGGTCTCCAGGGGCCCGCCGAAAGCACGGAACGCGAGCACCAGGGCGGTGATGCCGGCGACGACACCCGCCCCGACGAGGATCCGCCCGCTCCAGCGGTGCGCGGAGAGGTACTTCGCGCGCAGGCCCGGCACGAATTGGAAAGGACCGAGCACCATGAACACCAGCCCAGGCAGGACGTGGAGCAGCGTCACGATGGGCCTCTCCGCGAAGCTCGCCTCGTAAGAGCCTGCGGCGGGCGCGGGGCTGCCGCCGAGCACATCCAACACCGAGCGGCAGCGCTCGATCGCGACCCCGGCGCCGATCACGGCGAGGATTCCGACCGCGACCGCCAGAGCTCGCCGCCAGAGGCCGGAGGCGTGCCGCGGCGGTGGGGCGATCATGTTTTGGTCTCCGCGCGCCGCGCGACTAGCCGTCCGGAGCGGCCGACCCCGGCACCGCGTCACGACGACGACGGCGGGAAGCCGCAAGAATACAAGCCCCGATCGCCATCGCGATGAAGATATCCCAGGCGCATGGATCGCCGACCCGGTAATACGGGAGGTAGCGCCAAAGGCCGTGGCGGTCGACAACGACCTCGGCGAACAGGATCCAGGAGTTGAACAGCGTCAGGCCGACGGCGAAACGCACCGCGAGGGGCTGATCGGCGAAGCGCATGGCGCTGCTCATCGGCGAGTCGATTCTCTTCGTGGTTCGTGGGCGGTCGGAGGGCCGGCGGCCCGGACAACGGCGAGGACGTCGCACGCTTCAGTGCCGCAGGAGCACTCGGCAAGGGCGAGGAGCGCTCGCCGGGCCGACGTCAGCCGCGCCAGCTCGGCGTCCATCTCTCGCACCTTCGCCAGCGCCCGCTCGCGGAGACGAGCGGCAGCGTGCTCGCGATCTTGGTCGATGTCGTCGAGCAGCGCTCGCATCTCCCCCAGGTGAAAACCCAGACGCTGCGCGTGCTGGATCCAGCTCACTGCATCGATCGTCCGCGGTTCGAAGCGCCGGTAGCCCGAAGGCCGCCTGGCTGCCGCGCGTAGCAGCCCGCGTTGCTCGTAGTACCGAAGCGTCCGAACACTGACCCCGGCGCGTGCCGCGAGGAGGCCGATGGGCCAGGTGTCATCGTTCATGATGCTTGCCGCTCGCTTTCCATTCCCGAGAGAGGCTAACACCTGCCGCGCGGGTGAGAGTCAAGAGCAGATGCGAGCCCTACCTCACGAACTCTATCATGCTGATGTCGGCCTCGAAGGACTCCTGCGCCTCGAAGGCGATCCGGCTGCCGTCCGGGTGAACGTCGAAGCGGGAGGGGTGGATGAACTCCAGCTGTTGACGAAGGTACTGCAGTGGGCCACGCCGGAGCGCGATCGTTCGCCGGCCGTCGCGCCCGACCCGCCACAGCACGCTCGTGAGATCCGGCCTGGCCTCGGTGACCAGCAGCTCACCGGCGTGGGTCCACGCGCACCACGTCAGCCACCCCTTGAACACCAGGCGGTGCGGCTCTCCCGGCGCCCCGATCCACAGCCCCGAGCGTTCCTCGCCCAGCTCGGGAGCCGCGACGTACGCGAAGGCGCTCCCGTCGCGGGACCAGGTCGGCTCGCCGAGCAGGTCCGGCACCGGCTTCCGCTCCTGCGAGCGCGGGTCGAGGATCTCTCCGGCCGAGGGGGAAACTCGCAGCAGCAGCCGGCCGTCGCGAGCCACGTCACCCCATATCGGGACCGCGAGCTCGCGCGCCAGCGTCTCGGGCGCGCCTCCGTCGACGGCGACGCGTCGGAGCTCGCTTCCCGCCATCTCCGTGCCGGACAAACGCGCCACGTACACGAGCTCTCGACCGTCGTGGGTCCAGCGCGGCATGATGTTGATCCGGCCGTCCTCGACGATGCGCCTCGGGTTCCGGCCGTCGGCGTCCATCACCCACAACGTCTCGGGGTCCGCGCCGCCCCGGCTCGTGAAGTAGGCGATCTGCCGGCCGTCCGGGGAGTAGCGCGGAACGTGCTCCCCGCGCGCGGAGTCGGTCGTGAGCCATCGGGGCTGCGGGTCCGACCCTGGCTTCAGGCTCTGCTCGGCCACGTTGCTGTTGGCCCGAATCGTGGAGAAGACGAGGCGCCTCCCGTCGGCCGAAACGTCGATCTCGGCGTCGTCGCCCCGCCCCGCGGTGACCTGCTGCGGCTCGCCGCCCGCTGCCCGGATCTTCCAGACGTTGAGCGTGCCGCCGCGGCTCGACGTGAAGTAGATGAAGCGGTCGTCGGGGGACCAGGCGGGCGACAGCGCGAGGGACCCGTCGTGTGTCAGCGCACGCATGCTGCCCGTCGCGACGTCCACGACGTAGAGCTCGCTGTAAGGACCCTCGCGCCGGCGCACGAACGCGAGCGAGCGCCCGTCGTGCGCGAACGCCGGCTGGAAATGTCCGTACGCCGGTTCTGGCCGCGTGAGCGAGCGTGGACTGCGGCCGTTCGCGTCGCAGATCCACAGGCTGCCAGAGGCGGTGTAGGCGATCTCCCGCCCGTCGGGGGACCACGCGGGCGAGCGGGCGTTCGGCAGCACGCGCCGAGCGTCGCCGCCGAGGGCCGGCACCAGCCAGATGTCGAAGAGCCCCTTCTCGTTCAGGCGGTGGAACAGGAGCCGGGAGCCGTCCGGCGACCAGCGCGGCCGCTGCTCGAGGTTCGGGTCGTTCGTGACGCGGACCGGGGTGCCACCCGTCACGAGGCCGACGTAGACGTCCCATTGGCCGCCGAGGTTGGAGATGAAGGCGACCTGGCGCCCGTCGGGCGAGAGCGACGGGTGCGCCTCCACGCCGGAGAGGTTCGTGACGACGCTGAAGCGCATCGTCTCGCGGGGTTCGGGAGCGCCCCACCACGAGCGGGCGAAGCTGAACGCGGCGCGCGCCATGGCCGCCGCGGCCATGGTCCAGGCCACGCGCTCCGACGCGCGCCGGGCCGGCCGCGCGGCCTCTGGAGCGGCGGGCTCCGCCGCGTCCGCGTCCTCGAGCTCGAGCAGCGCGTCGCCGATGTCGCGCAGCCGCCGTCGCGCGTCCTTCCGCAGGCAGCGTTCCAGGAGCTCGCGCACGCGCCATGGCGTCGCCGCGGGCAGGCGCGTCCAGTCGGGCTCGTGATTCACGACGGCCGACAGCACGTCCGGGACGCTCGGGCCGTCGAAGGCGCGCCGCCCGCACAGCATCTCGTAGAGCACGCAGCCGAAGGACCAGATGTCGGCCCGCTCGTCGACCGCCTCGCCGCGCGCCTGCTCCGGGCTCATGTAGGGCAGCGTTCCCACGGCCACGCCGAGCTGCGACGGGGCGGGTAGCGTGGGCGCTTCGGTCTGCTGGAGCGGCGGGGTCTGGGGCATCAGGATCTTCGCGAGGCCGAAGTCGAGCAGCTTGACCTGGCCGTCCGGCGCGAGCTGGACGTTTCCGGGCTTGAGGTCGCGATGCACGATGCCGCGCTCGTGCGCGGCCTCGAGCGCGAGCGCGATCTGGCGCGCGATCTGACGCGCCTCCGGCCATGGGATCGGCCCGCGCGCCAGGCGTGCGGCGAGCGTCTCGCCCAGCACGAACTGCATCACGATGTAGTCGATGCCGTCGGCCACGCCGACGTCGTAGAGCGCGCAGATGTTCGGGTGCTCGACGGCCGAGATCGCGCGGGCCTCGCGCGCGAACCGCTCGCGCAGCGTCGGAGTCGCCGCGAGCTGCGTGGAGAGCACCTTGAGCGCGACCACTCGGTCGAGACGGGTGTCCCGCGCGCGGTAGACCTCGCCCATCCCCCCGGCGCCGAGCGGGGCCTCGATCTCGTAGTGCCCTAGGCGCGCGCCCGCCGGCTGGAGCATGAGGCTCTCGGTGGATATGGTACCGCCTTGCTACAATCCGAGCCTCACGTTCCCCTGAAGAGCCAAGGAGCGACCCATGCCCCGCATCGTCCGAGGCGGCCTGATCCAGGCGAAGAACGTCCTGGGGCCCGAGAATGGCCTTCCCGCGATCAAGAAGGCGATGGTCGACAAGCACGTCAAGCTGATCGCGGAGGCCGCGAAGAAGAAGGTCCAGCTGCTGTGCCTGCAGGAGATCTTCTACGGGCCCTACTTCTGCGCCGAGCAGGAGACGCGCTGGTACCACCTCACCGAGCGCGTCCCGGACGGGCCGACCGTGACGCTGATGCGCAAGCTCGCCAAGAAGCACCGCATGGTGATCGTGGTGCCGATCTACGAGGAGGACCAGCCCGGCGTCTACTACAACACCGCCGCGGTGATCGACGCCGACGGTCGCTATCTTGGCAAGTACCGGAAGACCCACATCCCGCATTGCAAGCCGGGCTTTTGGGAGAAGTTCTACTTCCGGCCTGGCAACCTCGGCTATCCGGTGTTCGAGACCGCCTACGCGAAGGTGGGTGTCTACATCTGCTACGACCGCCACTTCCCGGAGGGCGCGCGGGCGCTCGGCCTCGCCGGCGCCGAGATCGTCTTCAACCCCTCGGCCACGGTGGCGGGGCTGTCGGAGTACCTCTGGGAGCTCGAGCAGCCGGCGCACGCGGTCGCGAACGGCTACTTCGTCGGAGCCATCAACCGCGTCGGCATCGAGCCGCCGTGGAAGATGGGGGAGTTCTACGGCAAGAGCTACTTCTGCGACCCGCGCGGCAAGATCGTGGCCCAGGCGCCGCGCGACAAGGACGCGGTCGTGGTGGCCGACCTCAACCTGGACATGATCGAGGAGGTGCGCGCGGTCTGGCAGTTCTACCGAGACCGAAGGCCCGACGCCTACGGCCCGCTCGTGGCGCCGTAGGTCTGGTATTCTCTCCTTCTCACTCTCCCGAGAAGCCGCGCGCCGAGGAGGGAACATGGCCGTCGACCTGTCGGTGACGTTCACGGGGATTCGCTTCGCGAACCCGTTTCTGCTGTCCTCGGCGCCGCCCACCGAGTCGGAGAGCAACATCCTGCGTGCTTTCGAGTCCGGCTGGGGCGGCGTCGTGACCAAGACGATCGGCATGCACCCGGTCGTCAACGTGAAGGGGCCCAAGACCAAGTTCCTGCGCGCCGAGCCCGAGAGCGGCGTCCTCTCGATGAACCGGGGACGTGCCGGCGTCCTGCACTCGTCGTGGAACTGGGAGCTGATCTCCGACAAGCCGCTCGACTGGTGGATCCCGCGCCTGGAGCGGATCAAGAAGGCGCACCCGCAGGGCATCCTGATCGCCTCGATCATGGCCGGGTCGGGCAGCGACCGCGAGCTCGACCACTGGCGCACGCTCGCACGCGCGTGCCAGGACGCGGGCGCCGACGGCCTCGAGCTCAACCTGTCCTGCCCGCACATGGACCGCGAGGACATGGGCTCGAACATCGGCAAGGACCAGCAGCTCTGCTCCTTCGTGACCCAGGTGGTGAAGGAAGTCGCGCGCGTGCCGGTGTGGGCGAAGCTCACGCCGGCCACGAGCGACATCGCCATGGAGGCCGGGGCGGTGTTCCGTGGCGGCGCCGATGCGGTCGTCTCGTCGAACACCTTCCCCTCGCTGCCACCGATCGACGCCGATTCACTCGAGTTCGAGATGAACGTGGAGGGCCTGGTCTCGAGCGGCGGCCTCGGCGGTCCCGCGATCCTGCCGCTCTCGCTCGCCAAGATGTCGGAGATGACGCGTGCGTTCCCGGAGCGGAGCTTCTCGGGCATCGGCGGCATCTCCGGTTTTCGCGACGCGCTCAACTATTTCCTGCTCGGCTGCGGCACGGTGCAGGTCTGCACCGCTGCGATGCTCGACCACGCGGTCGGCCCGAACGTCGTCAAGCGGCTGATCCAGGAAACGAGCGAGTTCTTCGAGAAGAACGCGGAGCGCGGGTATCGCGGCTTCGCCGACATCTTCGGCCTGCGCCGCGAGCGCGTCGTCCCGCACTCCCAGATCAAGCGTCCCGAATCGGTCGACTACCAGGGCGGCCACGAGCCGCAGGAAGGCTACGCCGAGCCCGTGAAAGCCTAGCGCCAGCAAAAAGCGGTCAGTTCTCGAAACAGGGCGTGCCCGGGAGAAAGGCCTAAAGGAAACGAAGCAAGAAGGAAGGGGTCAGGTCTTGAAGTAGCCACGCCCGCAGGACGGGTCTGGCCCTGAAAAGCGTGCCCACCCGGAGAGAAGAGCCGATGGAGAACCGCAGGCGATGAGCACGACCCTCGTTCGTAACGGCACGATCGTCACCGCCGCCGACCGCTACCAGGCCGACGTCTACATCGACAAGGGCGTGATCACGCTCATCGGCCAGGGCCTGACGCTGCCTGCCGACGCCATCATCGACGCCTCGGGCAAGCTGGTGATGCCCGGCGGCATCGACGTCCACACCCACCTCGACATGCCGTTCGGCGGCACGACCTCGGCCGACGACTTCGAGACCGGCACGCTCGCGGCCGCCCACGGCGGCACCACGACGCTCGTCGACTTCGCGATCCAGGACTTCGGCCAGGGCCTGTATCCCGCCTTCGAGTCGTGGATGAAGAAGGCTGAGGGCCGGTCGGTGATCGACTATGCCTTCCACATGATCGTGCGCGAGCTTTCCGAGCAGGTCTCGCTCGACATGGACCGGATGGTGCGCCGCGAAGGCGTCACGTCGTTCAAGCTGTTCATGGCCTACCCCGGCGTCTTCATGGTGGACGACGCCACCATCTTCAAGACGCTCCTGCGCACGCGCGAGAACGGCGGGCTCGTCTGCATGCACGCCGAGAACGGCGGCGTCATCGACACGCTGGTGAAAGAAGCCCTGCGGCGAGGCGAGAAGGCGCCCAAGTACCACGCGCTCACGCGCCCGACGCGCGCCGAGGGCGAGGCGACGGGCCGCGCGATCGCACTTGCCGAGATGGCGGGCGTGCCGATCTACATCGTGCATCTCTCCTGCTCGGACGCGCTCGAAAAGGTGAAGCAGGCGCGCGACATGGGGCTGCCGGCCTACGCCGAGACCTGCCCGCAGTATCTCTTCCTCTCGTACGACGACTACGAGCGGCCTGGTTTCGAGGGCGCCAAGTACGTGATGTCGCCGCCGCTGCGGGAGAAGTGGAACCAGGACGCGCTCTGGAAGGGCCTGCAGAAGAACGACCTGCAGGTCGTCTCCACCGATCACTGTCCCTTCTGCATGAACGACGCGGCCCAAAAGCCGCTCGGCAAGGACGACTTCTCGAAGATCCCGAACGGCGCGCCCGGGATCGAGACGCGCCTGATGCTGGTCTGGGAAGGCGTCCGCACCGGCCGCATCGACGCGCACCGCTTCGTCGAGCTGATGGCCACGAACCCGGCGAAGATGTTCGGCCTGTGGCCGAAGAAGGGCACGGTCGCGATCGGCTCCGACGGCGACCTCGTGCTCTGGGACCCGGAGAAGGAGACGACGCTCTCGGCTGCCACCCACCACATGCGCGTCGACTACAACCCGTACGAGGGGCGCGTCGTGAAGGGCGCGCCCGCGGTGGTCCTCTCGCGCGGCGAGGTGATCGTGGACCACGGGAAATGGCAGGGGACGGCCGGGCGGGGCCAGTTCATCAAGCGCCAGGCCGGGTGGCCGCTGCTGGCGTAAAGGGCGGGGCAGGCATGGAGACTCACCACCCGGACGGCCGCGTCGAGCTGGTGAGCACCGCGCGCATCGAGCAAAGCCCGCTCTACAACCACGACCTCGCGCCGGTGCCGATCGCCCGCCGCGACTGGACGACCTACAGCTACGCCGCGCTCTGGATCAGCATGGCGCACTGCATCCCCACCTACATGCTGGCCTCCGGCCTGATGACCGCGGGCATGAACTGGTGGCAGGCGCTCGTCACGATCCTGCTCGGGAACACGATCGTGCTGATCCCGATCCTGCTGAACTCCCATCCCGGCACCAAGTACGGGATCCCGTTCCCGGTGTTCGCGCGCGCGGCCTACGGGACGATCGGCTCGAACCTGCCCGCGCTGATGCGGGCGCTCGTGGCGTGCGGCTGGTTCGGGATCCAGGCCTGGATCGGCGGGGAAGCCCTCCACACGCTCTTCACTACCCTGATGCCGGGCTGGCCCGGCCTGCTGGGCGCCGGCTTCTCCGGCCACACGACCACAGAGTGGCTCTCGTTCCTGCTGTTCTGGGCGCTGAACGTGGCGATCATCTACCGCGGCATGAACCTGCTGCGGCTCGTCGAGAACTGGGCGGCGCCCTTCGTGCTGGTGATGACCGCGATCCTGCTGGCCTGGGCGATCCGCGAGGCGAACGGCCTCGGGCCCCTGCTGGCGCAGCCCGGGAAATTCGAGACGCTCGCGGAGTTCCTGCCCGTCTTCGTCCCGTCGCTCACCGCGATGATCGGCTTCTGGGCGACGCTGTCGCTCAACATGCCCGACTTCACCCGCTTCGGCCGCAGCCAGCGCGAGCAAATGCTGGGGCAGGTGGTGGCGCTGCCCACCACGATGTTCGTGTTCGCGGCGATGGGCGTGCTGATCACGAGCGCGAGCGGCATCATCTACGGCGAGCCGATCTGGGACCCGATCAAGCTCGTGGGGCGATTCGAGACGCCGCTGGTGGTCGGGATCTCGATGTTCACCGCGGTGGTCGCGACACTCGCGGTCAACATCGCCGCCAACGTCGTCTCGCCGGCGAACGACTTCGCCAACGCCTTCCCGCGTCTCATCGACTTCAAGACGGGCGGGCTCGTGACCGGCCTGCTGGGCATCCTGATGCAGCCCTGGAGACTGCTCGCCGACCCGTCGGGCTACATCTTCACCTGGCTGCTCGGCTACTCGGGCGGTCTCGGATCGATCGCCGGCGTCCTGATCGCGGACTACTGGCTCGTGCGCCGCCGGCAACTGCGCCTTGAGGACCTCTACCTCGAGGACGGCGCGTACAAGGGCTGGAACCCGCCAGCGGTCGTCGCAACGCTGCTCGGCTGTGCCTTTGCCTGGGGCGGCCTGTGGCTAGAGGCGCTCAAACCGCTCTACGACTATGCCTGGTTCGTGGGCTTCGGCGTCGGCTTCCTGGTCTACGCTGGTCTCATGCAGCGCAGCCCGCGCGCGGACATAGCACCCGTACCCACGGCCGAGGGCTAGGCCCCTGCTTGAGGTGACTCGATGAGCTCCGCCATCTCGTCCACAACCACCCTCACCGGCGAGGAGATCGTCGCGCTCTGCCGGCGCCACACGATCTACGAGTGGTCGCCCCAGTCGAAGGTGGACCCGATTCCGGTCGCGCGCGCCGAGGGCGTCTACTTCTACTCGCCCGAGGGCAAGCGCTACCTCGACTTCAACAGCCAGCTCATGTGCTCGAACGTGGGCCACTCGCACCCGAAGGTGGTGAGGGCGATCCAGGAACAAGCGGCCGTGCTCGCGTATGCGAATCCCTTCCTCGCCACCGAGCCGCGGGCTCGGCTCGGGGCCAAGCTGGCCGAGATCGCCCCAGGCGACATCGACGTCTTCTTCTTCACGAACGGCGGGGCCGAGGCCAACGAGAACGCGATCCGCATCGCCCGCGTCGCGACCGGACGCCACAAGGTGCTGGCGCGCTACCGCTCGTACCACGGCGGGACCGCGGGAGCGATCTCGCTCACGGGCGACCCGCGGCGCTGGGCAGCCGAGCCCGGCCTGCCCGGCATCGTGCGCGCGCCCGAGTTCCACAAATGGGGACGCAAGCAGCCGGAGCCGGTCGACGTCTGCCTCGGCGAGCTGGAGGACGTGGTCCGCTACGAGGGCGGCCAGAACATCGCGGCGTTCCTGATGGAGACGGTGGTCGGCACGAACGGCCTGCTGATCCCGCCCGACGGCTACCTGCAGGGTGTGCGCGAGATCTGCGACCGCCACGGCATCCTGCTGATCGCCGACGAGGTGATGTCCGGCTTCGGGCGCACTGGCCGCTGGTTCGCGGTCGACCACTGGAACGTGGTCCCCGACATCATCGCGATGGCCAAGGGCATCACCTCGGCCTACGTGCCGCTCGGCGCCGTGGGCATGCGTCCACAGATCGCGCGCGCCTTCCAGGACCGGCCCTTCCCCGGCGGCCTCACCTACAACAGCCACCCGCTCGCCTGCGCCACGGCACTCGCGACGATCGCGGTCTACGAGGACGAGAAGCTGATCGAGAACGCGCAGCGGATGGGCAAGATCCTCCGCCGGCGCATGCTCGAGATTGAGAAGAAGCACCCCTCGGTGGGCGCCACACGCTCGATCGGCCTCTTCGGCATGTTCGAGCTGGTGAAGAACCGCAAGACGTTCGAGCCGATGGCGCCCTACGGCGGCGCCTCGGACGAGATGGCGGCGCTCTCTCGCTTCTTCCGCGAGAACGGCCTCTACACGTTCGTCCGCTGGCACACGTTCTTCACGAACCCGCCGCTCACCATCACCGAGGCCCAGCTCGAGGAGGGCCTGCAGACGATCGACCGCGGCCTGGAGATCACCGACCGGGCGGTGAAGGAGTAGGGGTCAGGTCTTGTATTAGCGCATGCGATCGCGCCCAGGCATGCTCCCCCGAAGGTGGGAGGTTCAAGGCGCGGCGAGAAGGACGGCAGGGGGAGATATGGCAAGCACGGTCGAAGCAGGGGTCGTGACCGGTCAGACGCTGTCCGAGATCCGTCACTGGATCGGCGGCAAGAACTGGGACGGGCCGGTGGAGCGCTGGGGCGCCGTGATGAACCCGGCCACTGGCGAGCAGCAGTCGCGCGTCGCTTTCGCGAGCGCCGAGGTCGTCGATGCCGCAGTGGCGGCGGCCACGCAGGCGGCCGTCTCGTGGCGCGACACCTCGCTCGCCAGCCGCACGCGCGTGCTGTTCGCGTTCCGGCAGCTCGTCGAGAAGCACAAGCTGGAGCTCGCCGCAATCCTGACGCGCGAGCACGGCAAAGTGGCGGCCGACGCGCTCGGCGAGGTGAACCGCGGGCTCGAGGTGGTGGAGTTCGCCTGCGGCCTGCCGCAGCTCGTCAAGGGCGAGTTCTCCGAGAACGTCTCGACCGACGTCGACAGCTACTCGATCCGCCAGCCGCTCGGGGTCGTGGCCGGCATCACGCCCTTCAATTTCCCGGCGATGGTGCCGATGTGGATGTACCCGATCGCGATCGCCTGTGGCAATGCCTTCATCCTCAAGCCCTCCGAGAAGGACCCGTCGGCCGCCAACTTCTGCGCGCAGCTCCTGGCCGAAGCGGGCCTGCCGAAGGGCGTCTTCAATGTCGTCCACGGCGACAAGGTGGCCGTCGACGCGATCCTGGCCCACCCGGGCATCGCCGGCGTCAGCTTCGTGGGCTCGACTCCAATCGCCAAGTACATCTACGAGACCGGCACGCGCAACGGCAAGCGCGTCCAAGCGCTGGGCGGGGCCAAAAACCACATGGTGGTGTTGCCCGACGCCGACCTCGAGCTGGCGGCCGACTCGGCCGTGAGCGCGGCTTACGGCTCGGCCGGCGAACGCTGCATGGCGATCTCGGTGCTGGTGACTGTGGGCGATGTGGCCGACCGCCTCTTGCCGAAGATCCGTGAGCGTGTCCAGCATCTCAAGGTCGCGCCGGGGAGCGAGCCGGGGGCCGAGATGGGCCCGCTCGTCACGAAGGACCACCACGCGAAGGTGGTCTCCTATGTCGAGAAGGGCGAGCGCGAGGGGGCGACGCTCCTCGAGGACGGCCGCAAGACACGCGTCCCGGGCCACGAACAGGGCTTCTTCCTGGGCCCCTGCCTGTTCGACGACGTGAAGCCCCAGATGTCGATCTACACCGACGAGATCTTCGGCCCGGTGCTGAGCGTCGTGCGGGCCGAAAGCTACGACGAAGCCCTCGGCCTGGTGAACGCGAACCGCTACGCCAACGGCGTCGCGATCTTCACCAACGACGGCGGCGCCGCCCGCCGCTTCCAGAACGAGGTCCAGGTCGGCATGGTGGGCGTCAACGTCCCGATCCCGGTGCCGATGGCGTACTACTCCTTCGGCGGCTGGAAGAGCTCGCTCTTCGGCGACTCCCACGTCCACGGCCGCGAGGGCATCCACTTCTACACGCGCGGCAAGGTCGTCACGAGCCGCTGGCCCGACCCCCACCACCGCGGGGTGAACCTCGGCTTTCCGCAGATGAAATAGTCGCGGCGCGCGGCTGCGGCGCTATTACCGTTCGTGCGGGAGCGAGTCGGAGTCCTTGGCGCGGCGACCCCGACGAGCTACCGGAGCGTTCCGCTCCAGCGGCGGTAGGCCCGTCTCACGTACGCGAGCCGTTCTCCGGGCGTCTTGTAGCGCCTGCGGAACCAGCGTATCAGCGAGCGCGCTTCCTCCTCTTCGGCCTCGCCCAGCGGCACGGCCAGGGCCGCACGCACCTCGTCCGGGCTCAGGACGCGCTCGGACATTGCCCGGATGCGGGCGATGGCCTCGGGCGTCGGCGTCGGCCAGGGCTTCATTCGCCTTCTCTCCGCAGCGCCTCCAGCAGGCGGATGTCCTCGAGATCCTTCGGCCGGCCGCCGAAGCGCTTGGTCAGGATCAGGTCGTCGAGCGCCGGCAGGGCCAGCGTCACGCCGAGAGCGGTCTGGAGCGCCCGGCGCCGCGACCAGACGTCGTCGAAGGCGACACGAACGCCATCGATGGTCGGCACGCTCCGGGCGACGAGCACGTCGATTCGCTCGTCGTTCTCGAGGACGTAGCGACCCCTGCCGCGTGCTTCTTCAGGGCTGCGCGTGGGGGACAGACCCTGCGGCTCCACGGCTGTGTTGAACGCCACGATGTCGTCGATGTGGATCCAGAAGTCGTAGTCGGCGGTGAGAACGGGGATCCCGAGCGCGACGAGCGCACGGCGGCCGATCAGGAGCGCGCGAGCTCCGCTCGCTGCAATCGCACGAAACAGCTCGGACTCGTCGAACTCCGATGGCTGCACGCAGGCATTCTACCCGTGGCGTGCTGAATGAGCCGAGTGGAAAGCGGCCATCCAGTGGCTGATCGAGCCTGACACTCGTGATCGCCCGCCACCGAGGGCCCCTCGGAGGAACTCGGATCGCTCATGAGACTTGCCTTCCGGCCCCGACGGGTGTAGACCGGTCTTCGACACAGTCAAGGAGGCACAAATGTCCAAGTCCGGCCCTTTGCTTGCCGTGGGTTTGCTCCTTCCCGCCGTTGCCGCCGCGCAGGGCGCGAAGATGTCGGGGACGGTCGTTTGCAGCCCGCCCTCTCTCCTGCATGCCCTTCCCGTCGAAGGGCGCCCCGACAATTCCTATGCCGTCAGCCAGGTCAAGTGCACTTGGACCAAGCCGTGGCAGATCGGAGGAGTCGCGTCCAAGGAGGGCGTGGGCACCGGCACCGACGCGATCAGCGGGAATGCGTCGCAAAGCTCCGGGACCTACGTCGACACCATGGCCAACGGAGACAAGGCCTACTACAAGTATGAGGCCAGCGTGATCACGAAGGACGGCAAGCCGGAGAAGATCTCCAATCACAAATGGGAACTGTTCGGCGGTACCGGGAAGATGAACGCCGTCAAGGGCAAGGGCACTTGCAACGTCACGCCGCAAGCCGACGGCAAGGTCGTCTACGAATGCCAGGGGGAGTACAAGTAGACCGACCGCGGCCATCGTTACCTTGACGAACAGGGCCGCCGCACGCGTCGTGGCGGCCGCCCGGGCTCAGAGGTCCACGACCGCCAGGGAGACCCGGCCGACGTGTTGAAGGCGACAAGCCGGAGACGGAACGGAGAACGGACGGAGAACGGAACGGAACAACGGATCAGAGAAGCGAAGTTCCGCGCTCGTCGGGCGGAACTCCGCTTGGCGTTAGAAGCCCTTCACCTTCCCTGCGCGCTGGTAGAGCTGCCAGACGATGTGCCAGCCGATCAGGATCACGGCGAGGTAAGCCACGTAGGCCCACGACTCGTCGATGCCGAGGTTGCCGCCCGAGAAGTACGTCGTGTGCGAGCTGATCATGCCCCAGAGCAGCGCCACGGACATGTAGGTGTTGTGGCGTGAGCGGGCGCCGGCCATCGCCACGAGCGCCGAATCCGGGGCCGCGCCCTCCTTCACCGCGCGCAGGATCTTCTGCTGCGCCGGCCAGATCCGGAACCACACGTTCCACGCCATGATCGTGCCGAGCAGCGAAGCCAGATGGATGTTGTAGGCGCGGTAGGTGAACCCGCTGTAGCTCATCAGGCAGATCACGACGTACAGCAGGAAAAAGCCGGCCGCGCCGAAGGCTTTCGGGTTCTTGCCGAGGGCGCTCTTCGCCAGGACGTCGTACAGGAACGGCGCCACGAACACGAGCGCGAGCATCGCGATCGCCAGCGGGCTCCAACCGCGCGTCGGGTCGAGCGTGATCTGGCCGCCCCAGAACACGAGCTGCAGCAGGATCACGCCGGTGACCCAGGTCCAGGCGGCGCCCCAGCGGAACCAGAAGAGCGCGCGCGGCATCAGCTCCGGGTTGACCTGCTTCTTGGTGTCGCCGTCCTGCGTCCCCTGGAACGGGCCGTTGACGAAGTTGAAGAAGTACAGCATGCCGATCCAGACGATGCCGGCGAGCACGTGGATCCAGCGGGA
>Ga0247727_10004553_pt1 | contig 29264 bp, 39 predicted proteins | sample WisWelCaveWW1625_FD_202498 | JGI IMG/M metagenome (GOLD analysis project Ga0247727, IMG submission 202498) | Biofilm microbial communities from Wishing Well Cave, Virginia, United States - WW16-25 | ecosystem: Environmental > Aquatic > Deep subsurface > Groundwater > Cave microbial mat | place...
TGAAGTAGATGAAGTAGATGAAGTAGATGAAGTAGATGAAGTAGATGAAGTAGATGAAGTAGATGAAGTAGATGAAGTAGATGAAGTAGATGAAGTAGATGAAGTAGATGAAGTAGATGAAGTAGATGAAGTAGATTTGTATTCTTTAACTATTAAAATTGGTGTAGATGAATACACAGCAACAGGCAATGACCACACTATATTCAAAAAAATACAGCCAACAAAAATTAGTGCAAAAGTATTACTAAAACTAACAAAAGGAGAATTAAAATCAGAGCATTGGATTTTACCTGTAATTGCAAAAAGATTATTCATAAATAACATTACACAAATTGTTCAATTTAAAAAACTTTCACAAACAATGAAATAAATAAAAATATGTGAAATATGTGAAATATGTGAAATATGTGAAATATGTGAAATATATGTCAGATATTTACCAATACATTAAAAGTGAAGAAACAAATTACCAAACTACACCAATTACAGTAATTGAAGGGTACGACTGGTCAATGTTCAAGCACTGCAAATTAACTACACTATATATAAATAGTGTTTATGAAACTGGTAATAGTGATGATAAACCATACAAGAATATAATTTTAGATAAGATAAACCTGCAACACAGGGCTATTGAGTTTGATGTAAAAGATGTGCAAGTGTTTGTTGATAATCCTGAAAATTATTATAAATCACTTCTAACAAGAAAATATCACACTCGTTGGGCTAGACAAAACAACATAGGTAAATTTTTTAATGATTTAGCAGATACTTTCACAGACTTTGGGGGTGTACTAGTAAAAAATGTAAATGATGTTAAACCTGAAATTGTGCCATTTCACAAGATAGCATTTTGCGATCAAACAGACATAATAAGTGGTGCTATTTGTATTAAACATTTCTACACACCATCACAGATGAAAGGTCAGAAAGGTTGGATTAAAGAAGAAGTACAAAGAGCAATTTCAATTGCATTAGAAAAAGGTAGTTCATACAAAGAAACTGCACAAACAAAACAGCAAAATTCTACACCCACACCATACATTGAAGTATATGAACTTCATGGAGAATTTGAAAATGAGTGGCTATTGGATCATTATTCAGAAGATGAAAACTTAGCAAGTGATTTGAAAGGTGATGAGTATTCAAGACAAATGCATATTGTAGCATTTTACAAAGATGAAAAAAACAATGACTGTGGCATCACATTATATAGAGGTAGAGAATATGAAAATCCATTTAAACTTGCATTAAGAGATGAAATACCTGGGCGTGGATTAGGTCGTGGTGGTGTAGAAGAATTGTTTGAAGCACAAGTTTGGACAAACTACAATGAAATTAGACAAAAAGAATTGCTGGACCAAGCATCAAAAATTGTTTATCAAACAGCAGATAAAGGATTTACTACAAGAAATAAAACAAACAACTTACAGCAAGGACAAATACTGGTTTACAATGATAGCCCACTTCAACAAGTAAACACACAGAGTGTGAATTTTCCACTATTCATTAATAAATCAAACGCATGGGACGAACATGCAAAAACTATTGCAGGTGCAGGAGATATGATTTCAGGGGCAAACCAAGCAATATCAGGTGTGCCTTTCAGATTAGGAATGATGTTAAACCAAGAAGCACACAGTTTACATAAATACAGAAAACAAAAACTAGCATTGTTTGTACAAGAATTATATAGAGATTGGATTTTAAAATTTCTAGTAGAAAAAATGAAGAATAAACAAACATTTATGGATGTTTTGTCATTAGAAGACATGGATCAACTAGCAAATAATGTTGCTGTCAATGAAGCCAACAAATATATCAAAGATAAGATGTGGAATTTAGAAGTAATTGATCCAGCCGTTGTTGAAAAACTAAAAGAAACAGAGTTTAATAATTTCAAAGCAAAAGGAGATAAAAGATTTTTTAGAATATTACAAAATGAACTTACTGGATTGCCAATTGATGTTGATGTAACAATTACAGGAGAGCAAAAAAACAATGCCTTTGTTGCGGAAAAGTTATCATCTATATTTGGACAAATTGCACAAAATCCTACAATACTTGAAAACCCTGATATGCGAAGATTATTTAATGAAATACTAGAAGTCTCTGATTTGTCACCGATACAATATTCATCAGTTAAACCAACAATGAAACAAGTAAATAATATAGCATCACCTGTGGCATCACCTCCACAGGATTTAGCAAATATAAATGCAGATGGTGATACTGCACAACCGTAAAGTAAAGATATGGAAAAAAACAATTCTAGTGTAGAGTTTTTGTTATCTGTTTTAACAGAAGATGAAAAAGTCGCTGTGGAACAGTTAGCAAGCAATAAAACATTAATGAGTGCTTTGAAAAAGATTTTATTAGAGAAAGTTATGTTGCAAGGGCATATGCCAATAGCAGGACAAGAATATAAAAATAGAAATTTTATATTTGGACTTGATCCATCAGGAATGATGACCGACCAAGATTTTGGTAGAGCAGTTAGATGTTCAACAGAAGCATTGTTTATAGTAGAAACAACATTTAAAACTCTTTCTGAAATAGGAACAGTGAAAGAAACTGGTGAAACAACTGAAAAAAATCCTGCAAGGTAATGGACATAAAATAAAACCTTGTTATAATTAAATTGAGGGGTGTGGAACTCTTAAATTTTAAATTTAAAATTTAAAAACAAAAATAATAAGATGCAACGCTAACAGCGTGTATCACTTACAGAAATATACAAGCATAGGTTTGTAAATTGTTTGGACACATTTAAGTAATATGGTACACTTAAATTATAAATAAATTATAAACATAGATATCGCATCTAAACAAAATAAAAAGTGATTAATTTAGTTCTCACACTATCCAAAAGTGATACAAAAAATATATGACTGATGATAATAAAAATAATTCAGGTGTTGATAACACCGAGAATGAAAATATTAATGGGGAAAAAAATAATGGACAAAACCAAGATGAAAATCAAGGTCAAGAAAATGAAGATAAACCCAAAACTTATACTGAAGAAGAAGTGAAAAAAATGTTATCTGAAAAAGAGAATGACATCATCAAATACAAAAGAATGGCTGAACAAAGAGCCAAGAAATTAGAAAATGATGGCACTGATAAAAGTAATAAGAATGACAAAGGACTTGATTATGGTGAAAAAGCATTTTTAAAATCTAGTGGAATATCTGGAAATGAAGAAATTGCAATAGTGGAAGAAGCGATGAAGTACACAGGAAAGACATTGGAAGAAGTTATTGAACACCCGTTTGTAAAAGCAGAGTTAAAAAATTTGCGTGAAGCGAAAGCAACAGCAGATGCAATGCCGAAAAACAATAACAGGGGTACAACAAACTCTAAATCTAATATTGATTACTGGATACAAAAAGGAGAATTACCACCAAACACACCAGAAAACACAGACTTGCGTCGCAAAGTGGTAAACGAACGATTGAAACGAACACAAAATTTTAACAAATTTGGTGGAGATCAATAGTTAAGTTGTGGAAACTTAAAATTAAAAGTGCTGTGGAAATAATAAACTTAATAAACTTAATAAACTTAATAAAAATCTATGGCAAACACTGTGATTTATAAAGAGGAATGGATGGTGAAACTTCAAGAAACACTTGATGCACCAGTATTCTGGAAAGATGTATGTCGTGTTGAATACACAACATCAAAAACCCTTCACAACCCTTATCAGTCAAAGTCTACTGCATCTTCTTACACAAGAGGCAACCAATATACTTTTTCTGATATAACTTTAACAGACGACAATGTAAACATCAACATAAGCTATGTTGTGCCCGAGTTCATTGATAGAGCCGACATTGCGCAAACAGGGTATGACTTGCAAATGGAAAGAGCGGTTAGACAAGCACAAGCATTGAACCTACAAATGGAAATTACATTTTTGGCAGATTATGCATCATTAACTGTTGCAGATAATGCCGATTTGGGAGGAGCGGCGGGTGCAATTACTGTGTCATCATCTAACATTGATGATGTTGTTCGTATGATTAAAAAGAAAATCTATGTAGCAAATGGTCAGTCAGACTATACAATAAATGGTGGTTTCATTATTTGGGATCCAAAGAGATTTGAATTGCTAGAAAGTTTTGCACAAGCAAATGGTTTCTATCAGTCAGACAAAGCGTTGGCAGGTGGTGCAGTAACAGGATTTGATTATCTAGGATTTACACACTATGTGTCTAACTCTTTAACATCACTGGCATCAGTAACTCACTGTATTGCAGGTGTTAAAAAGATGTATATGCTTGGTATACTTTCAACAACTTATGGGCAACTTATAGTTGATGAAAAAGATCCAAACAGACAATCTGGTATTGGTTTGATTTCTCGTGTGGACTTCAAAGGTAAAATGTTCAACAACCTTAAACCTTTGGTATACGATTTACAAGTAGTTCAATAAAACACATCCAAACATTTATTGTTTGGGGTGGGTATACAATATTTTCCACAGCGTATTGTATACCGATCCTAGTCAATAACCAGAAAAAAATAAAAAACATCTATGCAATTTAGTGATACAATAAATAGAACAGGTTTAATTGAAATGTTAGAAGATAGAACTGGCACACAGTCAGCAACAGGAACTTCTTACCCACTTAAAACAAAAACTCGTGATATTAACCAAGCAGTAATTCAATATGATATTCTAGCAAAACAATATTCAAAGAACTGGAAACATAATGATGTAAATAATACAAAAGACCCATTGTATAAATTTAATCTAGTTAGTGGTACAGCAACTTATGATATTTCAACAGACGGAACAAACATGATAGAAGCAATTGATAGAGTTGAAGTATTAGATAGTGGAGGTATTGGTATTAGACTTCAACAAATTAATCGTGATACAATAGATATAGGAATGACAGAGTTTTACAAAACAGCAGGTACACCACAATTTTATGATTTAGTAGGAACAAAACTAACATTTTACCCTGCACCAAACTACAATTCAACAAATGGGGGTAGAGTATTTAATGAAATTGAACCATATTATTTTCTTTCAACAGATACAACAAAAGTTGCAGGTATTCCAAGCGTACATCATGAATATCTGATTCTTAGACCTGCATATTTTTACTGTGCAACAAAAGGATTACCACAAGCCAAGTTTCTACAAATTGAATTACAAAAAATGGAGGAACAAATAAAAACATACTTTGAAAGTAGAAACAAAGATGATACACAATATTTAAATGATGGCTCAATGAGAGTTGGTGGATTAGAAAACTCAAAAGGTTTCAGATAAAATAAAAATATGTCATTAGTAGAAATAACAAGATTGGATGGAGGGCAAGATAAAAATGAACGCTCTGAAACAATTAACCAAGCAACAGAAAGCATGGGTTTTGATATTTTCAATGATACAAATAAATTAACCAGATTACTAACGCCAACAGTATTCGAGGGGGCATTTGGGCCATCAGTAACAGCAGGAGAATGTGCAGTATTTGATGCAACAAAAAGAATGTCAGACGGGAGGGTTATTGGTGTAGGTGTTACAGGATCAACATCAAGCATATTTAGATTTTATAGAAAAGATGGAACAATTACAGGTAACTGGGCACAACATTCAGTAGCAGGGGGAAGTGTGTCAAACCAAAATGTATATGCAATTTTATATAAAGATGCTCAGTACGGTGTTGCAAGTTTATCATCAGTAACTCGTTTGTACAGATATGATACAGATAGTGCAATGACAATAATTGGAGATGTTGCAGATTCTGATGCAATTGTTTTAGCAAAACCACTTGTACACTCACAAGATGATATTTTATATGTGCCAGGGAGTAGAACAATTGGTAAATATGATGGTACAACTTTTATAGCATCAGCAATTGTACTTCCGTATTTGATTACATCAATTTGTGAATATCAAAACTATATAGCAATACTTTGTCAAAGCCCAGCAGGGGGTGTAATTTATTGGTGGGGTAGAGATACTTCACTTGCAACTTTGCAAAATACATTTCCACTTGATGGAGGTGCAGGTAGGATACTAGAAAATATAGATGGTTATTTGGTAGGTGTTTCTGAGTTTCCTTATGATTCAAACAATAGTGTTATTGGATTAAGTTTTTCAGTACCACATATTGTAGTGCGTATGTATTTAGGAGGTATAATGCAAAAAGTAAAATCAGCACTAGTGAATAATCTGTTATCAGGTTCAACATCTGAATCACCATATACTGAAAGTGGCCAAACTCAGCGACTCTTAAATAAAAAGATGGTTAAAGATGGGCGTTTATATTTCACAACTGCTTCAAATGCTGTTTGGTGTTTTGGACTAAATCAGGACGGAAAATATGTACTTTCAAGAAATTATAAAAGCACTTATCAAACAAGAAATGTACTAGTATTTTATGGAATGTTCACATTAGGTGATTATGTATTTTTTAATGTTAGAACAGATACAGGAAGTCCAAATGATATGTATTTAACTAGAATTACTGGTGATGGGTATTCTTCAACTGATATAAGTTATTACACAACTACTATTAACCCAAGTATGCCAATTGTTGATAGAAAATACGACAAGACATTAAAAGCATTTGGTATTCGTGCATTAATAAATAATGTTGCACAAGGTTCAATAATTGTAGAAATTTCAGTTGACGGGGGAACATTTAACACAATAATTTCTCGTGATACATTAAGTACATTTTTTCCAAGTAAAGTAACTAGAATTGATGCAGGTGCAATGAATGACAGTACCCCGATGCCAACAGGAAGAGAGTTTAAATTTAGAATTAAAACAACAACTAAAATTGATGTTTTGGGTTATTGGTATGATTATGATGTTAATAATACATTAATATAATATGACATATGACATATGACACAAGAAGAAATTAATAAAAATTATGAAAAGAAAATAGCATCACTTGAAAAACAGGTTGATGATTTAACTGTTTTTCAAAAGTATGTAATGGGTGTATTAAAATTAAGTAGAGATACAAAATTTTATTTCAAAGGAGAGGTTGTGTTTGATAAAGAAACCAGAATTGGTATGTTTGGCAAAGATACAGTCAAACAACAGTCGGCACCAACACCAACATTAGCAGAAGTGGTAACAGCCCTTAAAAATTATGGACTTCTTTCATAAGAGTGCTATAATTAAATTATAGATAAATAACAAATTTTATGGCAGATGTAATAACAAGTAACACACTAAATAATCCAACACCATTAGTTGTACCAACAGCAAAAGTGGATTTAACACCATATCAAAGTATTGTAAATGGTGCGATTACATCTTTGCCAGACATTAATACACAAGTTGATAATGCAAGATCAACACAAAATAGTTTAGTTTCTTTGTTATCTACAAAAATTGCAGACACATCAGGAAAAACACAATATTTAGTAGACCAACAAAATATAAATGGTGTAAATACAGAACAAGTAAATTTGGATAGTTTAAATGCAAGGTTTAATGATTTAACTGCATCACTAAAAGGACTTTCAAATAAATCACTTGCAATTCCACTGGAAATACAAAACAAAGCAGTAGGACAAGGTCAAACAGATGCAGGTGTTGCCCCTTTGCAATCAGCAGATTTAAGAAATAATGCAATACAAGCCCTTACACTTTCAAGTGAAGCAGATGCAGTAGCAAGTAATATTACAAATAGTGAAGCAAGATTACAGAGAGCAAAAGACAAGGCACAACAAGCAGTTGATTTAAAATATAAACCTATTGAAGACCAAATTTCACAACTACAAGCACAACTGGATTTAAATTCAAAATATATTCTTGACCCTACTGAAAAGAAAAGACAAGAAGCATCACAAATTACACTTGATGAAAGAAAAAGATTACTTGATGAACAAAAAACAAATGATAGTCAAATATCACAGATGTTTGTTAATGCTGTTTCCGCATCAGCACCACAAACCACAATTAATCGTGCAAAAGCAATAAAAGATAAAGGTGGAAATCCAACAGATGTTGCAATTGCATTAGGGGCATATTCAGGAGATTACTATAAAACAGAACTTTTGAAACAACAAATAAATACAGAAAAGGCACAACGAATAAACTATTACACAAACATTGCAAAAATTAAATCTGAAATAGCACAAAATTCATCACCAGTTGCAGGAGTATATGGAGTAAATCCAACAAAATGGTCATCAACTGCACAAAGTAACTACACTGCAATACAGGGGGTTATTGATGCTATTAAACAATGGACAGACCAAATAAATAAAAATGGTGGCACTGTTGCAGGTACAGGATTAGGGGCATTTATACCAAGTAAATTTAGTTCACAAGATGCACAAAATAGTAGAACAGCATCAAGTGCGATTAACTTAAAAACTCAACAATGGGCATCAGGTGCAAGTCTAACAGAAACACAAACACAAATGGTAATGAACATGGTGCCAAGTAAGTATGATAGTGATGGCGAAGTGAAAAGAAAACTAAATTCACTAAATAATTTTATGGCAACGCAAGTTGGTACTGTTGCAAAATCACAAGGACAAAATGCATTAATTGATAATACAGTTGATTTATTTGGGACAGGAGAGGGTACAAAACCAATTGACTGGACAAAATTAAATAATAGTCAAACAAAAGCATATTCATATGTAATGGGTACTATTAATCCCCAATTAAATACCTTTAATGTAACAAGCACATCACCAACAATTGCAAACTACCTTTCAGGTTTTAAAATAAAATAATTATATAATAATATGAAACAAAATACAGACCCAAGATTTTTAAATCATGACCAAGTACAAGCAATATTAGATGGTCGCCCAAAAGAAACAGATCCAAACGATGTGATAGATGCTTTGGTTCATCAAGGTTATACATTGCAAGGTTTAAATGAATCACCAAAGGGTGTAATTGAAGATACTCTAAATAAAGTTTATGATAGAGGTTCACAAATTGTTCAAGGTATAAAAGAAGTAGGAACATCTGTTGCAAAGGTAGACAAAGAAACTGTAAACCCTGGTTCAACAGGAGAAATACCAATTACAAATGCAGAAAAAATGGCAGGTGGTTTCGGTAAAATAATGCAAGGGGTAGGTGGTGCAGTAAATGATGTTGTTGGTGTAGGTATTAAAACAGTAGATAATGCTGTTACAGGTGGGGCAATAACAGGGGCTATTGGTGATGCGATAGGACAAGTTATGGACAGTAAAGTAGGACAAGCAGGTAAAATGGTACTTGATAAATATGCACCAGAAGGTACACCACAAAGAGATGTATTAAATGGAATTACAAATGTTGCTGTGGCTATTGCGCCAATTAAAGGGGCAGGTGGTTTGATTAAATCAGGAGTTGGCGAAACAGTATTGCAAGGTGCAAAAACCACTCTTTCAACAATTGGGAAAGGGGCAAGTGTTGCAAAAGATATTATTGCACATCCAAGTGCAGTTTCAGAACCAATATTAAATCTTTCAAAAGCATTTATGGAACCAACTGCACCACAAAGTACATTGACTGCATTAAATCCATTTAAATCTGATTTGACATTAGATACAAAACTTTCAATACCAGTAAATAATGGAAAAGGTTTTATTGTAAAATCTATTTCTAAAATGACAGACGCAGAACAAAAAACATTACTTGCAGATAATTTAACTAAATATAAAACTTATTACCAACAAGGTACTAAATCAGTAATAGACAAAGTAAATATTACACCTGCTGATATGGTAGGGCAAACAATTGATAAACATGTAGTAAAAGTAAATCAATTTAGAAAAGAAATTGGTGCAAAAATGGGTGAAATTGAAAAAAATAGTGAAAATACAATTGTTGATTTATCACAAACAAAATCACTACAAGAATTTGTTGATACTGTTAAAAGTAATGCAGGTAAATCAGGTTATGCGGGTTCAAAAAATCTGATACCTGAAACAAAACAATTTCTAAAAGATTTAGGAACAATACAAACCAAAGACACAATTGTTGGAGAGGTTTTGGATTTTACTAGACAATGGGCAACTAAATTAGAAAATGTAAAAGATGGTTTTGGTAATTTTGTTAAAAATGCAAATGATTATAGAGTAATACAAAATGTTGTTAATGATGTAAAAAATCAAGCACGAAATACACTTGCAACAGCAGATGAAACATATAAAGGTTTAGTAAATTCATATAGAGAAACATCAGCACTTCGTGATGAAGCCAATCGCTTACTAGGAGAAAAAGGATTATTAGGAGACAGTAAAAAAGGTGCAAGTGTTGTTAAAAGAGTAACACAGTCAATTCTTGATAATGGTTCAAGACAATTTTTGACTAAACTAAAAGACATTACAGGTTATGATGGTTTAGCAGATGCTCAAATCGCAATAAAAGCAATGGAAGATGCAGGAGATTTTAGAGGACTTTCACTATTAGGTATTTTAAACACAACTTCTAAATCAGGAATTATTAATAATGTTGGAGAATATTTGTGGTTAAAAGTAGCACCAGACCAAGCAACAAAAGTAGAAAACTATATTAAAAAATAAGTTGAGCGGTATAATAAATAATAAATATATGAACAAAAATCAACAAATAGATCCAAATTGGGCGAAACTACAAAAACTATTTAGCACAGATAAAATTGTTACACAAGAAGATGTAATGGCTTTGGCTGATGCAGTGGCAAATGTTTTGAAATTGTCTATTGATAAAGTAGAAACCACAAATGCAAACACAAAGAAAATGGTAGAAAAAATGGTTGTTGATTTAATCACTAAACAAGAAGATTTACAGCAAAAAATTGAAGATGCACAGGAAAAAGCAGAAGCAGAAGCAAAACAATACCAAGAATTAAAAGATGCATTAACAAATGTACAAAAAATGTGTGATGGTGTGATGAACAACATGCCCGAAGATGTTGAACCACTAGATGAAGAAGCATTAACCCAGAGAATTTTAGAACAAGTAACTGAACCAGTTGAAGTAAAAGCAGAAGATGTTAGAGATTTACTTGAAGGTTTAGCAGGAGATGAAAGACTAGAAGCAACAGCAATTAAAGGACTTGAAGAATTATTTGCAAAACAGCAAAGACCTTTATTTATTGGTAGAAATGGTGGGGGTGTGCAAAGTATAGTTGCAGGAACAGGTATTACAATTACAAGTTCAATGGCAAAAGGTAAAGGTGTAATAACAATTAATTCAACAGGTGGTGGGGGTGGTGGTGGTGGAAATATGGGTATTGGAAATGCAATAACTGGTGCAACAGCAGGTTCAGTGTTGTTTGTAAATAGCACAGGACAATTAGGAGAAGATAATACAAACTTTTATTGGGATTATACAAATACAAGATTAAATATTGGTGCAAAAACACCAGATTTTACTACTGTTACAAACTCACTAAATCTTTCAAGAAATGGACAAGCATTAGTATTAGCAGGAGGTTATGGAGGAGGTACTGGGGGTGCTTTTTTTGGACTTCGTGCAAATAATGTAATTGGATCACCAACAGCAGTTACATTAGGAAATAATCTTTTAACATTGGGTGGCGGAGGTTATGATGGTGCGGCATGGAGTACAAACCAAGGGGGCATCAGAGTGGTGGCAAGTCAAACATGGAGTAATTCAGCAAAAGGGGCAGGATTACTTTTTAGTACAACAGTAAATGATACAACAATAGTAACAGACTTTGGTGCATTAACTAACAAAGGTTATTTTGGACTAGGTTCAACTGCACCAGTTTCAAGATTACAAATTTCAGGTAATACTTCAATAAATAGTGCATTAAGTAATAGAGGATTTGCGTTTTCAGTAGACACAATAACTGTAAATGATGATGTTTCAACAGGAACAGTTGGGATATTTTCAGCAGGTTCATTTTTTCATCCAACAGTAACAGCAACATCGGCCACAACTTATACAGATGCACAAACACTTTATATATCAGGGGCACCAATTGCATCAACAAATGTAACATTTACAAATTCATGGGCATTAAGAATATTTGCAGGATTTTCAGGGTTTGGTGGTTCAATTTCACCGACAATAAATGGTAATTCAGATTTAGGATTTACAACTATTGGGTGGGGTAATGCCTATTTTGCATCTACTAAAAAATTGGATTGGGGTAATGGAAATACGATATTAACACACTCAACAGGTATATTAACATTAGGAACTGGAACACTAAAAATTACCACACCAACAAACACAACAACATCTGTTGCAACAATTGATGCAGCACAAACACTAACAAATAAAAGAAAACAACCAAGAGTAAATTCACAGGCATCAACAGCAACATTAATACCTGAAATTGACACTTATGATGTATTCAGAATTACAGCACTTGCAGTCGCTTTGAACATTGCAAATCACTCAACATCAACACCAGTAGATGGTGAACAAATTAAAATTAGTATATTAGATAATGGAACATCAAGAGCATTAACATTCGGTACAAACTATGTAGCAAAAGGTGGTGTTATACCGCCCAGCACAACACTACCAGGTAAAAACCTGACACTTATACTTGAATGGAATGCAAACTTGTCAAAATACAATTTGTTGTTTATGGCCCGAGAATTATAATAATATGGAAAATCTAAAATTAACAAAAAGAGAATATTATGGCATCATTTAAACCCTATACTGTTTCAGTAAAAGATAGTGCATCAAATTAAAAATTATATGGAAGAAAAAATTATACACAAAATAATAGACTTTACAGACGCAACTACAACACAAAATACATTTGGAGTTTTAGCAATATTGGGGGGGGCAATAGTGGGTGCAGTAAAAAAGATTTCAACAAATGGTTGGAAAGGTTGGGCACAATTTGGCATGTTATTAGTAATTAATGTATTTGTAGGTACAGTTGCATATCTGATAGCAAAAGATATGAATTTGAATGGATTAAAACCAATAATTATTGCATTGATTTTTGGATCATTAGGAGAAAAAGGTGGCGAATTTATCGTTGCAAACTTCCTTGGCTTTATAAAATTTAAATACGATACTAGTAATAATAATAAAAAATAAATATGAATATACTAAAAATTTTGTTATCAATGTTGGCTAGTCAAAAAGTTAATACAGGTGTATTAGATGACAAAAGAAGTGATGCAGAAAAATTAAAAGATTATTTATGGTCAGAAGTAGGGGTAACAACAGGTGCGGGTTTTAATGTTTCACTTTTACCAAAAATACCAAAAAAGTTTAAATTAAGAGACCAAAATGGAAGTGGTAGTTGTGTTTCTCAAAGTTGTGCAAAAATGTTAGAAGTTTTAGATACTCAAAGTGATGAAGCATGGAGTGCCACACCTATTTACTCAAAAAGACTAAACCGACCACAAAGGGGTATGGTAGGTTATGACGCACTTTCAATTTGTACAAAACAGGGTTCAGCATATGAAAAAGACATAGTAAGCCAGTTCATGAATGATGAACAAATGGACAATTTAAGTTGGGGTACAAATAATTTGCAAAAAAATAAACCTAGCAACTATTATATTATTTCTGATAAAAACGGTAATGTTAAATTTCAAGATTTAGTTGATGCAATAATGGCAAACAAAACTGCTGTAATTTATGTAAATGCAAGTGTTAGCCAATGGACAAGAGTTTCAAAAGTACATAATAGTGATGGTTCACTTCGTCATGGTTTAGCATGTGTAGATGTTATTCAGTATAACAATATTCCATATGTGGTTATAGAGGACAGTTGGGGTGTTTTGAATAAATATTACAACCAAATTGATTTAGAAAATCAAGGTTTAATAGAAATTTTAGGAGATGGACAAAGAGCATTATCAAAAGAATTTATTGAAAATCATTGTTATTTTGCAGGTGGATTAGTAAACTTTGTTTATGAAAATACAACACGAAGTTTACATTATAAATTTGGAACAATATTAGAATTTGGGCAAAGAGATACAGCAGGTCAAAGTGATATAAAAGAATTGCAAAACAGATTAAAAGAATTAGGATTATTTCCAAACAACATACCAAGTTCAGGTTATTATGGGTCATTAACAGCAAAGGCAGTATACGCATTTCAGATTAAATATAATGTTGCACCAATAAATGAACTTGATACCCTGAAAGGTCGTAGGGTAGGAATGAAAACAATAGAAAAATTAAATAATATATAAAATTATAAAATTATGAAATGGTACAATAGTTCAGTTGGTGATGATTCAATATCATTAACTGTTAAAAGTTTAGTCGTGGGTATAATTCCAGTGGTAATTTATATTGCAAAAACACAGGGTTATGATATTAGCACAGATGATATTATGCAAATAGTAAACAATGTTGCAACAATAATTTCATTGCTAGGTGTAACTTGTGGAATTATTAGAAAAATTTATTACAGATTTTTAACATAATTTGACAAAATTTGACAAAAGAATTTGTAGGGATTAAACCCAGAAATAGTGTTATTTGCTTTGACAAAAAGTCCAAAGATGCGATAATTAATAATATGGAACAACCATATGCAAATATTAAAATATTTTTCAGTGCTGTGTTTTTTATGTATTTATGTAGGTTTTGTAATTATGTTTGGTAAATCACTTCCACAGTGGTTTGTTACAGTTGCAAATTCAACACAACCAGTTGTGCAAGTAGCAACTACAACTAAAATTGTAATTGATAAAGTTAAACCCAAACAAACAAAAGTTTATAAATCTGTTGAAATGTCAGAAGAACAAAAAAGACTTGTTGAAGTCGCTAAGAATGAAGCAAGTGAAAATGGTGTTGATCCCAACTTGTTTGTTTACATAATAAAGTGTGAAAGTTCATTTAACCCAAATGCTGTACATGACGGGGTTCATGGTAAAGGTGTTACAGGGTTTTGGAAAACGACATTTGATAGATGGAACAAGCAATTTTTTAAGGGGGAATTAGACTATTCAAAACAAGATGACCAAATTAAATTAATGGCAAAAGTATTTTCAATGGGTCAAACATACAGAGATGATTGGACAAGTTGGACCAAATATCAAAAGTATGGAACTTGCTATAATTATCAGATAAAAAAATAGTTGTCCACAATTTATACACGCAATTCACTTCACTAGCCGAAAAAGAAGTAATATAATTACAGTATGCAGTTTTGAGAAAGACTGCAAAGACTGCAAAGACTGCATATTATTAACTACCTACTCATAAATAATATGAAATATGTAGAATTAAAAGAAAGTGCTGTTGAAGAAGAAGAAATTGCATCAAGTATGGATTTTAAACAACTAGATGCAGTTTCAAAAGAAAAAGTAATAATAAATAATTAAAAACATGGAAGAAAACAAAGAAGAAATTAGAGCAGATATTACATTACCAACACCGGATGCTGTTATTGAAAGTCCTGAAATAGTTGATTCAACAAGATTTGGTCACCAAATAGAAAAAACAGGAGATATAGAAACACAGCAAGAGATAATTAATGAAACTGTTGAAGAATAGTATATAATAAAAGTTATTATGTCAGAAGAAAAAGAATTTAATGTTGCACCAGTAAAGGAACAAATTGTAGTAATTACTACTGATGCACCACCAGAGCATATATACAAAAGGGCACAAGAATTATTTGGTGACAGGGTTAATTTTGAGAAAGGCACAGTTTTCACATATGGGTACACAATACACATATTTGATAAATCAAAAATGAATGTGCCACTATATCATCATGAAACGAAACATTGTTTTCAACAAGCCAAATATGAAAGTCCTGATGCATGGTGGGAAAGATATTTTACAGATGTTGAATTTAGAAAGCAACAAGAATTTGAAGCATATGAAAGGCAAATTAAATCTATCAAAAAGCACATTAAAGATAGAAATAGACAAGTAATTTATATTCACTATATTCAAAAAGATTTTGCAAGTTCAATGTATGGAAATATGGTTACATTAGAAGAAAGTAGAAGATTACTAAAATAAAATGCCAAGGCATTATAAACATAGACTTATCCACTGTTTAGTACTTGCAATTTATTATACAGGGGGGTATAATGAAAATGTCGAAATATTAATTAATAATTAAGACAAATAAAAACCCATGTTGCAATTACGCAAAGCCGAGCGAAAGCAGGCAAAACTCAGAGTCGGAGTGTCTGGTCCTAGCGGATCAGGAAAAACGTACTCAGCATTATTACTCGCAAGAGGGATAACATCCTCTTGGGAAAAAGTAGTCCTTATTGATACCGAAAATGGTTCAGGGGAACTTTACAGCCACCTTGGTGCATACAATGTGATAACATTAGAGGCTCCATTTTCACCTGAGCGTTACATCGAGGCAATAAAAGCCTGCGAGGACGCTGGGATGGAAGTATTAGTCATAGACTCAGTATCACACGAGTGGGATGGAACAGGCGGATGCTTGGATCTCATAGACAAACTCGGTGGACGATACCAAGACTGGGGCAAGGTAACACCTCGCCACAATCAATTCATACAAGCGATACTACAAAGTGATATGCACATTTTGACAACCACTCGCAGAAAGCAAGACTATGAAATGACCAAAGGAAACGATGGAAAAGTTAAGGTAGAAAAAATGGGACTTAAAGAAGTACAACGCGACGGGTTTGAATACGAACTCACACTCGCATTCAACATCGACACAAGACACCAAGTGTCCTGCTCAAAGGACCGAACAGGCTTATTTATGGACAAGCCTGAATTTATTATCACAAAAAAGACTGGTGAAATGCTCAAAGAATGGGCTACATCAGGAAAGGTAGTAGACCCGAACCTAAAAGCAAAAAAGCAAGCAATTGCTGACGCACTCAAGGCACTCGGATACACAATCAAAACAGCTGAGGACGCACAAAAGGCGGTCATAGAGGTAACAGGAATAGAACTGGTGGAGGCAAACTACGCCGAGATCACAAAAGGACTGCTTGCAAAATTGAACGCTGACAAAGTAGCTGTCCAAGCAAAACCCGAGATAGTGCAGGAATCAATTTTTTACGAAGATGGCAAGGATTTCCCCGAGGTAACTCCAACGGAAATACTAAAAAAGGTCGGTAAATCAAAACTAGATGCAGCACTCAAAAAATAATATGACAGAAATCATAACCACAAAAATGTACGGCGGCGAAGTGACGGTAGACTTCTACCCAAACAGCCATATGTACAAGGTCACTGATCCAAAGTACGGAATGGTAAAAGAGCGAGTGAAAGGAGTAACGACCTACCTCGGCATTAAAGACAAATCAGCCCCACTCATATCGTGGGCAACAGAGACGGCAGGTTTGCACCTTTACGACGTCCTCTCAAGCGGAAATCCAATCACAATGGACGATGTGCGAGAGGCTATCGGAAAGCACCGAACCATTAAGGATGAGGCAGCAACAATCGGTAAAACAATGCATGAATGGTGTGAATACTTTATCAAGCACAAACTCGGTAGAGAGGGATTTGAAACCGCACCAGTTATGCCAATAGATCCACAAATAGCACTCGGTATCAACTCATTCCTTGAATGGTATATGGCGCACGACGTGCAGTTTGTGAACTCAGAGCGAGTAGTATACAGCCGAAAGCACCAATACATCGGCACAATGGACTTCGAAGCAGTCATTGACGGCAAAATTACCTGCGGAGACTTTAAGTCCTCAAATGGACTATACAACACAGTCCTAGCCCAAGTATCAGCCTACATTGAAGCCGCAGAGGAGGAAGCAGAGGCAGAGGGTAAACCAGTCAAGTTTGAAAACCGCATGGCAGTAAGACTTGCAAAGGAAACCTTGGACGAATACAACACACGAATGGAACGCAAGAACATGATAAAGGGCAAGGATGGCGCAGAATTTGAACCATATAACCCTTTTGAGTGGATACTATTCGAGGGTCGAGAGTCACACGAACGTGACATAGCAGGATTTCTGCACGCTAAAACCCTTTTTGATTGGGATTTATCCACTGATTTCTACAAAAATAAGTAGAGATAATGGACTCGGAAAATTTAAGGACAATACAAAATTATTAATTAACCAAAAATAAAAACCCTATGGCACAAAGACGAATGTTTAGTATGAAAATTGTAGGAAGCGACGCATTCCTAGACATGCCATTTACGTCAAGAGAACTGTACTTCCAAATGGGAATGTACGCAGACGATGACGGATTTGTAAGCCCTAGAAAAATCATGAGAATGACTGGTGCTGGGGAGGACGACTTGAAAATCCTCATAGCAAAAAGATTCCTGATACCTTTTGAGAACGGGGTCGTTGTAGTTAAGCATTGGAAAATGAACAACGAATTGAAAAAAGATAGATACACACCAACCCAATATAGCGAACAAAAAGACACCCTGTACTTAAAAGAAAATGGAGCATACACCCAAGACCCAAAACAAGGAATTAAGCTACTTACAGAGCCTCGGAAACAAAATGTATCCACTTTGGATACACAGGTTAGGTTAGGTAAGGTTAGGTTAGGTAAGGATAGTAAACAAGGAGTGGAACTGCCGGAGTGGCTCAATCAAAGTAAGTGGCAAGAATGGCTAGACTATCGAAAAGAAAGACGTCTAACCTGCACAGAGACAACACTCAGCAAGCAAATCAAATTCCTTGAGATATATAAAAACGATCATCAAACCATCATTGAAAAAAGCATAACGAACGGATGGCAGGGACTATTCCTTATCATTGACGCTAAGTCGAAAGCGCTAGCCTACAAAAACCCAGGTACAACTAAACCTGAGATAACCACTACAAAAATAAAAGTATGAGAAAATTCCAAGACGCAAAAATTGAAAATTTATCAGAAGCCATCCGTATTGAGATAAAAAAGAACCTCAATACTAATCGAAAAGAACAAGATGATCAGATATTCAAAAAAGGCTTCCTCATTAGTGGACCAACCGGAGTAGGAAAAACATACATACTCCACGCATTACAAAACCACTTCCGATACACAATGCAATTTGAAAACTGGGCCACACTCCTCCTCGAATATAAAGACCGAATGGAAAACGGATACCAAGGCGAGGCAATAGCATCACTTTTCAACAAACAAGTCCTTGTAATTGACGACATAGGTGCCGAGAAAATCACAGAGTGGGCAATTGAGAGGCTGTACATAATTATCAACAAAGCGTACGAGAGAGGACATATCATGATTATTGCGACAAACCTCGCACCGGACGAATTGAGAGAAAAGTACGGAGACCGCATATTCTCAAGACTCAACGAAATGTGTACCTTACTAGAACTAGACGGCGACGACCGTAGAATGAAAAAAGTATGAAAAAAAACAACACATTAATAACAGGCGAAGTGATAGAGCAAGGAATGGAACCGATCACAAACGAGGAATACTGCGAGGAAACGATCCGCTTATTTTTGCAGACACAACTCGGACACCTTGCCCTAGCACAACGCTTGTACGAAATCAAAACAAAAAAACTGTACCAACCACAATGGGCAAGTATGATTGAATTTATTATGGAACTGAGCGACCTCAGAATTTCCACAGTAAGCCGACTCATTGGAATACACGAAAAGATTGTCCTCGGGGCTGGAATACCAAGAGACGAAATCGGAGAGGCTGGCTGGAGTAAAGTAGCAACAGCCCTCCCACTCATTCACACCGCAGACGAAGCACACTACTGGGTAGACAAAGCAAAATTACTCACGAAGTTAGACCTTGAAAAAGAAGTGAAAGAGGCTCGCACAGGAAAACTGATGCGAGATTGTGAACACAACAAAGCCTACCTCCTCCGCATTTGCCCCGACTGCAGCGACAAGTGGAGAGAGATGGACGTGACAACCATTAATAGCGAAGCGGTCGTCAATGCCCTTAGGTCGGCGGGCATTGAAGTAAATGAAGTACAGGTCGAGAAAATTATCAAATCACTCGCAAAACAAGGATACAAGTATGATCCACAACAGGAATAGGCATGAAATACAATAAAAGAAAAGACTACCATAGCCTCAAAGCCCCAAAAAGGCACCAAAACGAAGAGACATGTGAAAGTACATTATTTACACAAATCTTTAACCACGGGCATTTTTGAGCCATTTAAGCCTATTAAAAGCAATACTCAACAAAACATATGGAACCTACCGAAGCACAAATACAAAAATCAATACTTGAGTACCTTGAATACAAGGGACATTTTGCGATAAGAATAAACACGCAAGGGGTTCCAATGTGGAATGAGGGAAACAGATTGAAAGGGTTTCGCCCTAGCCCAATGAAAGGGGTCGCCGACATCCTAGGCGTAAAAAAAGGAGGTCAATTTTTTGCAATCGAAGTAAAAAAGAAAGGCAACAAAGCATCACCCGAGCAACTGCACTTCCTAGCCGAAGTAGAACGCAGAGGGGGCATAGCGATGGTGGCATACAACTTAGAGGAAGTAATAAAACTATTATGAAAAACACAATACTAATGACACACAAACGAGAACCAAAGAAATCAAGTAAGGAAATTATCGAATTGCTCACGCAAGGCGTGTCTCAGCGACAAATCGCAAAGAAAGGATACCCTGAAAGCACAGTTAGGTATTATTACATGAAAATATACAGACCGAGCAAATTCAAGAAATACATCAAAAGAGTGCAGGTATACCAGCGAAATGCCAAGGCGTTATAGGTATTATTTGCAAGTTCAATGTTTAGTGAAAATAAAATCTAAATAAAATCTAGTTTATCTTTTGTGAGAAAGTAAAACTCTTAATAAAGGTCAAAAGTTTTGTTGGCCATAGAAAGACTAGATAAAAATCTATGAAAATAGAAAACAGGGAAATAATTGAAAAGACATTAATAATTGAAATAGAAAGAGGGGCAGAGGAGATACATGGTTATAGATTCTTTTATTTCAATGGAGACCCAAAAGGTAAGTATAAAGATAAAAAAGATTTATCTTTGACAGAAAAAATATTATTAGAAAAATTAAAAATAGATATTTCTGAATCTAAATACGCAGATGCAATAACTAGATGTAATAAATGTTTTTCTATTGTTAGAAAACAAGGAAATAGATTTTATTGTTTTGTGTGTGAAGAAGAAAGGTACTGTCTAATATAAATATGAAAAAACAAAATAAGTTTAGTGTAAAATGCCCACATTGTAATAATAAAGTTTATCCAAGTGTTATGTTAAATGCACAAAGGGTAAAGAAAACAACCAAAGCACAGAGGTCAGAAATAGCAAAAAAGGCTGGTAAACAAAGCGTTTTAGCCAGAAAAAAGTTATCCACAGTTTTACTGTAATTTAACTTGCAGAAGTTAAACAGAATGATATAATATATATATATAGAGTAATAACCTATATAAGATAATATGAAAAAACTTAACAATGGAAAATTAAAACCAATACAATATAATGTATTAACAGATTACTTTTCATCACACCCATTACAAAATGAATTTGGGAATGATGTAGAGTTTGACGAACTTTATATTGAAGAAAGGACAGGTGATATTTATGCTTTGATATTTTGGAAAACAACAAGTGAATGTAATGATAGTACAGGTCATAACATAGTGTCAGAAGATAGTGATTTTAGATACGCTTTCTATTTATCAAATGCAAAAGTAAATAAAATTATTGCAATAGACATACAAGCAAATTTACATTACCATATACAAGATCACTTTATTAAACCACTTTAAAAAATAACTCTATAATTTATAAATTTATGAAAATGCAAAAAAGAAATAGAAAAGATAGATGCACAAAAGGGTCATTTCTAAATAATTCAATCGTTGTAGGAATACTTACAATATTACTAGTGTTTACATTAAGTGTTTACATAGCAAAAGTTGTAATACCTGCAAGTGATAGAGTTGATTGTTTAAAGTTACAAAAGCAAAGTGTTGAATACAAAGATAATGGATTTTATATCACAAAATCTGAAAGAGATATTTGTGATGCTGTTGGGTTGCCAGTAAATGCACCCATAATAACAAATTAAAAATATGGAAAAATTAACACAAACAGAATTACAAATAATATTAGCAATAATGGCAAATGCAGATATTAAAGGTAAAGATGCAGTAGGTATGGCTTTATTGCAACAAAAAATTGTTAGAATAGTAGAAAACATGCAAACAGTAAAAGATGTATCACAAGATATGCCTAAAATTGCAACAGAAAAAAAACCTACTGAAAATACAAAACCTGCACCAATAAAGAAAGATCAAAACTAATTATTTATTGACAACTTCACAGAAAAACAAGTTGTACATATAATGTCATTACTTTACTGCATTGGTACAAGTTCAAAGAAAACAAAAATATACTACCGACACTACAAGAAAATACAAAAAATGAGATATACTAAAATTATGATAATAGTTGTAATAGCAAGTATACTTGTTGCACTATATTTTATTGGTAAAAATTCTAAAATTACAGAAAACAAAGATGCCCAAACAGCAGTTGCATTAATGTCACAAGACAGAGAAAAATTATCAATTTTAGATAATACTATTTCTTCAAGTGATTATGATTTAAAGGATTGTAGATTTCTTGAAAGAAGTGATAAAAGTAAAATACTATTCTGTATTAGTAAAATCAAAGATAGGACAGCAGGATTTTATTCAAAAGATAATGGTGTTGAAATGGTGGTTGTAGAAGCAATTGAACCCGAATTACTTGCACATGAATTTGTGCATAGTGAAACAAGGTATTGGTCAGAAAAAGGTTATTCAGATGTATATAGTCCTGAAACACAGGAAAAATGGGCATACAGTGTTCAAAACTTAATGGAACAAATATTAAAAACATAATAAATAAAAATATGATTAATCAAAATTTAGTTTGAGGTCAAAATTATTAACAGCTGTAGTGGCACAAACTCAACAATTAGAAGATGCACCAGAACAAAACCCAACAATTGCAAAATTTGAAAACGAAGAAAAAGTAGAAATATTACACAAACAAGCATTAGTGGGAAATCAACCAAGGGTTAGTTTTGGCCGAGCACTAGAAATGATGTTAGCAGGTGCAATAATGACAAGATTTGCATTTGGTCAGGATATTTATTGCAGAGTGCAAAAACCTGATGAAAATTCAACGAACACATTACCTTATATTCAAATGACTAAAAGAATTGAAAATGGAGATATTGAAATTATTGATGGAATTGAAACAAAAGGCTATAGAATTGAAAGATTTCCAGTTACATTATCAGTTAGTCATATTTGCATATGACTGGGTTCAAGTAACACCAACATTTAATTAATTATAAATTATATGTCAGATACATTTTTTGGAATTGTTATATTGTCAGTAGTAGGTGTAGTAATATTGGGTGGGGGTGTGTTGGTTGCAAAATTAATAGGTTGGGGTTAAGAATTAGTAAAAATGTGTATTAAAAAAATAAAACATAAATTAATACAAGTTCAATTTGTGTTTATATTGTGTTTATAATGCTCAAAAATAAAATTATATGAATAATCTAAAATAAAATTATATGAATAATCTAACACAAGGGGCGCAAGAGTTTTTAGACAATGTACTAAAAAGTAAAACTGGTGTAATTTATACAGGTGAAAACTTTGGGTATATTATATTTCTAGCAGATCCAAAATTTAAAGATGATATTGCCATTGATTTATTTGAAGCAAGACCAGAAGAAATAAAGTTAATTGGTCAGTTATCAGATAAACAAAAGAAATTGATTGTTCTACAAGCACAGAAAGAAAAAATAGATAAAGAACTTTCTGAATTACTAAAATAATATGAAAGCATTAATATTAATTCTGTTGGGTTTACTTATAGGTTATTGGGTACTAGATTTAATAATCAGCATACTAGGATTAACAAATTTTGTTATTCTGTGTGTGATACTTTATCTACTTAATTAACTTGTCGTAATTGCTTTTGTTGGTATACTGTGATTATGAAATATCAGCAATTGATATTAATTGATATTGCAAACACCTTATGTCAGAATTTCTAAAATATACAAGTGTAGATACAAACAACAAACATGAACAAACATACTGTGGAAATTTCATAAAGATAAAACACTGGCAGAAATCAGAAATATTGCCAAAGGGAAACTTTAAGAAGAAAACAAGCGACTGATATGTCCTTAGACTTTAACATCTATGAAACTTACATTAAAACAAATAAAACTCGCACCAAAAAACCGCAAAAAAGAGACTCGCTTCATTATTGAAATCGTAAAGGAGAGCAAAAAAGGCGAACTCCAATACGGATGGGCGAGTGAGGACGGAGTAACATCGATTTGCTCCGAGAAAACACTAGTAGGCTGGATGGAGAAATAACAAACATTGTCCCCTGCCTCCTGCCCTGTTGCAATGCATGGTAAGCCGCAAGGTCGAGGTTTTACCTCCTCGAGGGTGGGATGCAGGGGATAAAAAAATATATAAAAAAAGAAAAATTTAACCCAACGCCAAAAATACCAACAAAAAAACATTAAAGTAAACAAAATAATTGCAAAAGAGGAAAAATTAATTAAAAAATTAAAATAGTATGATTACATTTCTATTAACAGTCAACACCGTTCTCCTTCAGTTAAAGAATTGAGAATGGCGCACATATTAAAAAACCTTACTAAGAACACAGCATGAGCCAAAAAATTAAATGTATGTTGAACAGCAATAGAGAAAAGACTAAAGGATTAAAGGTGCTTTCTCTCTTCGATGGTGTGAGTTGTGCTAGAGTGGCGTTAGATAGAGCTAACATCAAAGTGCATAATTATTACAGTTCAGAAATTGACAAATATGCCATTCAAGTATCACAAAAGAATTATCCTGATATAGTGCAATTGGGGGATGTAAAGAGTGTATGTACACTCACAAGAACAGAAGGGTGTTTATGTGTCCCAACAGATATGAACAATCCAGAGTATATAAAAATTGACATCCTTATGGGAGGCTTCCCTTGTACTGACCTATCTATAGCGAAAAAAGATAGAGAAGGACTTAAAGGCCCAGCTAGTGGGCTATTTTATCAGATGATACGCATACACAAAGAAGTAAAGCCAAAATGGTTTGTCTACGAGAATGTGGCGAGTATGTCCAAAGACTCAAAAGAAACAATACTAAAAACTATCCAAGAAATAGACCAGACTGCTTATGTAATAGAAATCAACGCATCTTTAGTTTCCGCACAAAATAGACGGAGGTTGTTTTTCACAAATATCCCTTGTATCACTCAACCATCCGACAAAGGGATTTTATTAAAAGATATTTTGGAAGAAAATGTTGATGAAAAATATAATATATCTACGAAAATGCTAAATACATTTTCTAAACCTAGTGGTAAAAATAAGAATTTTGCTCCAATGAAATTAAGAACAACAGAAGATAAAGCAGTAACCTTGCAATTGGAGTAGTGATACTCACTATATGGCTCCTCAAAAGGAGAAAGTAATACACAGTTTGCACACAGAAACTATTGTGTGAATTATCACACAGGTGTATAATAAAAGCATGAACAATGCTGTGTTCATCCTTCAATAATTTCCCTAGGGAAAAACCCAATATGAAAATCACCGACATAAAACTATACGAAAAGAATGCCAAAGAACATCTACAATCACAGGTGGATTTGATTATTGGTAGCATCAAACGATTCGGCTGGAGACAACCGATCATAGTCAACAACGAGGACGGCACAATTATAGCCGGACACGGACGCTTTATGGCGTGGCAACAAGCAAAGGACGAAATGAAAATGGCGTGGGTCATTGACGACAAAGGGCAAACACTATTCGGCGAACCCGAGACAACACCATTCACACCGGACGAGGAAAAGGCATTCAGAATGGCGGACAACCAAATCAACGCAGTATCAGGACAAAACATGACCCTCATAAAAGAGGAACTAGTCATACTCAAAGACTCAGGTTTTGATATTTCAATAATAGGCTTTGACGCTGACATTTTACTTGAGGATGACGAAAAGGATGACGAAACACCCGAGGCGCCACTAGAACCACAAAGCAAGGTGGGCGACATTTACACACTAGGCAAGCACGTCCTCATTTGCGGAGACTCAACCAACAAAGACACATGGAACAAATTAATGGCAGGCAACAAAGCCGACATGGTATTCACGGACCCACCATACAACGTGAACTACAAAGGACGTGGAGAGGAAACCAGCCGTGGAATACTAAACGACCACATGAGCGAGGACTCATTCACAATATTCCTTGAGGCTTTCTTTTCAAAAATGGTCCTACACACCAAAGACGGCGCAGGCTGGTACGTGTTCCACTCAACAAGCACACAGGGACAGTTTGAAATTGCAATGAAAAAGGTAGGGCTAGCAATCAAGAACCAACTGATATGGAATAAGCCAACCGCAAGCATGGGCTGGGGCGACTATAGGTGGAAGCATGAGCCATTTTTTTATGCCTCAAAAGAGAAATGCGAGACAGCATTCTACGGAGACCGCACTCACTCAACCATTGTGGACCTACAAAAGACTGAGGACCAACTCCTCAAGTGGGTAAAGAAGCAGCAGAAAGCCGAGAGAGACGGCAAATTCACAATATGGACCATGAAGCGAGACAAGGTAAACGACTACCAGCACCCAACACAAAAGCCGGTAGAACTGATAACCTACGCACTCACCAACTCCTCAAAGCAAGAGGACGTCGTCATTGATCCATTCGGAGGCAGTGGCTCAACACTCATAGCATGCGAAAAGACAAACAGAGTGTGCCGAACCATTGAACTCGACCCCACATTCGTAGACGTTATAGTCCAGCGCTACGTAGACTACGCAGAGGAACCGGTCGTCACAAAGAACGGCATACCCGTAGAGTGGGCAAAAACGGACTATGAAAACAAACAATTATGAAAATAAAATCAAAAAATAACAAAGAATACAAAAATACCTGTAAACATTCCTATGTATTGTCCGTTCCTTATTCCCAAGAGGGAAAGAAAACGACAAAGGAATACTATAAGGGCAAGAAAGGTCGCTATATCTGCCACTACGAATGCATCAAATGTAACGATAGAACCATAGCATGGAATGACATCAAACCAACACTATGAATGAACCAAACAAACAACCGATCGACATACACAAACTAGCCGCTAACGCCATGGTGATAGTTTCACCCGCCAAACCAACACAGGGGCAAAAGGTCATAGTGAAAAGACTGGCAACCATACCGAAACCAACAGACAACCCACCGCCAAAGCCTGAGCAAACCCAAGGCATATTTCTAAGTCAACCACCTCAAAGCGAGGTATTAAAAAAAGAGGAAATATCCATTCAAGGGAACAGCCAAAGCGAAAAAACCAACGGCATTGTAAAAAACCTTGGAGAATACGCTGTCAAAGGAGGTCCAGGACGTCCAAAGAAAGAGGAAAGTCCTGACTATTGGCTTGAACAAGAGGGACTGAAAGCATACGCACGACTACCTGACGGAACCATTTTGAAAAAGTCACAACAAATAGCACGCTCGCTTATGGAAAAGGCTATAGAGGGAAATCTCAAAGCCATTGAGATAACATTCAACCGCTTAGATGGTAAAGCAAGACAAGCCATTGATTTTGATGCCTCAATTGATGTGAACTTAAACATTTTAAATGATGATGAAAAAAAACAAATGTTAGAAATGATAGGTAGTATATATGCAGACAACAAATAACGGGGAAGTTGCAATGCAAATATTGTTACAGACAATGCAAGAAGGCACAGCAGACCACAGAAGATTTATAGCAGGTAATAATTTTGCCTGTTTTTGTATGTATTACTTCACTAGTTATTTTAAAAGACCAAATGCACCATTCCACTATGAAATAATGAAAGCACTAGAAGATTTAAGTAATAATGTTTTTAATGAATTATTACTTGTAGGATTTAGAGGTTGTGCTAAAACTACACTAGCACAATTTTGGTATTTATGGCTGATAGTATTTAAAAAAAGACATTATATAAATATTGATAGTTATGATGGAGAAAATTCAGAAAGGACACTTTATGAACTTGCTGATATTATGATGACCAATAAAAAATTGATACAGGATTTTGGGTATTTATATAAAAGAGATAGAAGTAAATCATCATCTACACAAAACAGGGTTGATAACTTTACAACAACAAATGGCATTCGTGTAGAAGCAAATACAACACAGGTCGATATTCGTGGTAGAAAACACTTTGAAAACAGACCAAATGTCAGAGCATTAGATGATTTTGAAACACTTGTAACAAAAGACAGTGATGTAAAAACCAAGTCAATTAGAAACAATATCATGTCAGGTATGGGGGGGCTTGCACCGAAAGGGGTCGTGCTATATCTAGGTAATTATTTAACAGAGCACGGGAATATTCAATATATAATTGATAGAGCCAAAATTGATAAAACAATAAAAGTAATTATTGTGCCTATTATGGTCAATAACTTTCCAACATGGCCATCAAGATATGCACTTACAGATGAAGAAGCAAAAGAAACAGGCAAAGAAAGTATAGAAACGATACAACTAAAATTTGGTAGTTATCAGTTTTCATATGATTTTATGTGTTTACCAGTTGATGATAATACAAGTGAATTTAAAAAAGAATTTATACAAATTTCATCAGAACATGAAGTAAATCAATTAAATACTTTAACCTATATTACAATTGATAGTGCATTGTCAGAGAAAGAAACGGCCGACTTTACAGGTATAACAATAAACAGGGTTTCAGAACAAAATAAATGGTATATCAAAGTCTATGGTCAAAGAATGAATAGTAAAGATTTAATAGATCACATTTTTATGCTATGGGACAAATACCACCCTGAATATATTGGACTAGAAGAAACAACATTTACAATTGCAATAAAACCATTTATTGATGAAGAAATGAGAATACGAAGAAAGTTTATATCTTTTAAAATGTTGCAACATAAACAGCAAAACAAAGTAACAAGAATTAGAGCATTAATACCTCGTTGGGAAAGCAGGTCAATTTTCTTTGTAGACGATAACTTACAACTGAAAGAAGAAATGCGTAGTTTTCCAAACGGTGCAAATGATGATTGTTTGGACAGTTTGGCATATCAATTAAACATAGCAACACCACCGCCCCCAGTGTATGGTAGTGTGCCAACAGGGTATACAAAACCAATTGTGAACAAAGCAAGGTAAAAATTACTGGACAATAAAAAAACAAAATGCTATAATTAAAGTATGTCAATATTTGCACAAATAAAAAATAAATTAACAACAAGTTTTTCAGATGAAGTAGATGAAGTAGATGAAGTAGATGAAGTAGATGAAGTAGATGAAGTAGATGAAGTAGATGAAGTAGATGAAGTAGATGAAGTAGATGAAGTAGATGAAGTAGATTTGTAT
>Ga0247727_10004554_pt1 | contig 29241 bp, 28 predicted proteins | sample WisWelCaveWW1625_FD_202498 | JGI IMG/M metagenome (GOLD analysis project Ga0247727, IMG submission 202498) | Biofilm microbial communities from Wishing Well Cave, Virginia, United States - WW16-25 | ecosystem: Environmental > Aquatic > Deep subsurface > Groundwater > Cave microbial mat | place...
ATTTACGCCGAGAACTCAATCTGGCTATTCGGCGTTTGCGACATAAGCCGTGTATGATCCAATCATTCTTTGCTCTTGCCGGCTTGAGTATCTAAAAAGTTTAGTTATTTATGAGACGCTCTGTAAATCGGAAAATTCTCCAAACCAAAATTTGCGCGCGCGCTTCTCCAATGTTATAATGCGGCTACCACTCTAAAAAGGAAAATCAATGGGACCGTATCTAAACGTCATTCAAATTATTATCTCAATCACGCTGATGGCAATCATCCTGTTGCAAGTCAAAGGCGAAGGCGGCGGCGCGATGTTTGGGGGACCCGGCATTGCGCGCACGCGCCGCGGGCTCGAACTCACGCTGTTCCGCGTCACGATCGCGCTCGCCGTAATTTTTCTCCTCGTCTCGTTCATCAGCGCCTTGTTCGCGGCTGGATAAAACCGCGCGAAAGATTCCCGAGTGAAACATATTCGTTGGCAAGCCATCGTCGCGCTCACGGGCATTGCGCTCTTGAGCGCGATTCTAATTTTCCTCGCGCTCAGCACCAACACGGTTGAGCGGCCCGATTACGGCGGCACGCATATCGAAGGCGTCGCCGGGCGACCGAGCGCGATCAATCCGATTTTTAGCCAATACAATGAAGTGGATCGCGATATTGCCGCGCTCGTTTTTACCGGCTTGACGCGCGCAGATGAGAACGGACGCATTCAGCCCGACCTCGCGACGCGCTGGATCGTTTCGCCGGACGGTCTCGTGTACACGTTCACTCTGCGCGCGGACGTGCGCTGGCACAACGGCGCGCGCTTTGACGCGCAAGATGTGTTGTACACGATTCAAGCGATTCAAGCGCCGGAATATAAAGGTCCGCCCGATCTCGCGATTTTTTGGCGGACGGTCGCGATCACGCCGGTGGATGCGCTCACGGTGCGTTTTCAATTGACGCAGGCGTACGCGCCGTTTCTGGAATATACGACGATTGGCATTTTGCCGGCGAACTTGTTGCAAGACGTTTCGCCGGCAGACCTCGCGCTTCATCCGTTCAATAAACGTCCCGTCGGCACGGGACCCTTTCAATTTCTCGAATACACCGGCGACGCGCTGACGCTTGAAGCGAACCCGCGCTATTACGGCGCGCGCCCGCTATTTGCGCGCGTGCAATTCCGCTTTTATTCGGATTACGAAGCGATTTTCGCGGCGTACACGCGCGGCGAAGTCGAAGGGATCGCGCGCATCCTGCCAAATTATTTGACCAAAGCGCGCGCGACGCCCAGCTTGAAACTCTACCATGCGCGCCTTGCCGGCTATTCGTTGATTTATCTCAATCTGTCCAAGCCGGCGTTTCAAGACAAATCCGTCCGGCAGGCATTGCTCTACGCGCTCGATCGCGATAAACTCGTCGCGGAAATTTTGCAAGGGCAAGGCATCGTCGCCGCGAGTCCCATCGAGCCGGGCGCGTGGGCGAATGACGCCTCACTCAAGCCGTACCCGTACGATGTCGCGAAAGCGAACGCGTTGATGGACGCGGCGGGCTGGCGCGAACGCGCGGCGGACGGCACGCGGCAAAAAGCGCAACAAGCGTTCGCGTTTACGCTCATCACCAGCGACGATCCGACGCGCGTCGCGCTCGCGCACGAGATCGCGAAAATGTGGCAAGCCATCGGCGTGAAAGCGATCGTGCACAGTGTGGCGCCGACGCCGCTCGCGCAAAATTTTTTGCGCCCGCGGCAATTTGACGCGGTGCTGTTCGAATGGCGCACGCTGTCCGCGGACCCTGACCAGTACGAAAATTGGCACCAAACGCAAATTCCGGCGGCATCGAATCTGGGGCAAAATTTTGGCGGCTTGAATGATCGCGATATCAGCGAAGCGCTCGAAGCCGCGCGCAAGACGGCGGACCAAGCCCAGCGCGCCGAACTGTATCAAAAATTTCAGCAAGCGTTCGCGGAGCGCGTGCCGGCATTGCTATTGTATTATCCGATCTATACGTACGGCGTGGATGCGCGCGTGCGCGGCGTGCAACTCGCGCCCCTGCAAGCCGCGAGCGATCGCTTCCGCAAATTCGCGCAGTGGTTCGTGAAAACAAAACGCGTCGCCGCGCCGGCAAGCGAAGGAACGGCGACGCCGGGGAAATAATTTTTCGAGAATTTCTTTTGACAAATCGCGTGATTGGCGTACAATAGCAAGCCAGTTCACGTAGGATCGTAATGGGCAAGCGTGGTCCAGCGCCGAAGCGCAGTGTTGTCGAATGGGACAGTTCGCTCGCGTACGCGGTGGGATTACTCGCCACCGATGGGAACTTGTCGCCCGATGGAAGGCACCTTGATTTCACGTCGAAAGATCGCGAACTGGTAGAGACGTTCAAGAATTGCCTAAACCTTGACAACCGAATCGGTCTCAAGTTTGGCGGTTTCGGCAAGCCAACTGTTGTCTATAGAGTTCAGTTCAGCGACGTTGGGCTGTACCAATGGTTATTGAGGATTGGAGTAACTCCCAACAAAAGTAAAGTGATTGGCGCGCTGGATATCCCCGTCGAATATTTTTTTGACTTTTTGCGAGGTCATCTGGACGGCGACGGTACAATTCGAAAGTTTCCAGACCCAGTGTATCCGAAGGCGCAACGGTTGAGAGTGACTTTCATTTCTGCGAGCCGACTGCATCTTGATTGGCTTCAAAGCCGGATTGAAGCGTTGCTGGGGCTAACCGGATTTCTGCAAGAGCGACCTCGCTCATTTGAGTTGACCTACGCCAAACAGGAATCCGTGTTGTTGTTACGCATGATGTATTACTCGCCGGATGTTCCTTGTCTTGAGCGCAAACGTAGAATTGTAAAAGAGTTTCTAACGTCGGACTGGTGATGTAATGCCGGGGTGGTGAAATTGGCAAACACGCGGCGTTCAGGACGCCGTGGGCGAATAGCCCTTGGGGGTTCAAGTCCCTTCCTCGGCACTGCGAGACCCCGGAGCAAATCGCTCTGGGGTTTGCTTTTCTTTTTTTGACAATCGCCGCGTCCGCGCATATAATCGCGGCTCGTTGGATAGGAGGCATTCGCGTGTACGCAATCATCAAAACAGGTAGTAAACAATTTCGCGTTTCCGTCGGCGACAAGATTGACGTGGAACGCTTGGCGGAAAAAACCGGCGCCCAAGTGACGCTGAGCAATGTTCTGCTCGTCGAGCGCGATGGCAACGTGCAAGTCGGTAACCCGAATGTGACCGGCGCGTCCGTTGTCGCCAAAGTGCTCGGCGAAAACAAAGGCGCCAAAGTCATTCATTTCGACTATCGCAACAAGCATCGCCGCCGCAAAACGCACGGGCATCGGCAGATGCATACGCGATTGGAAATTGCGGAAATCAGGGTCTAGTTTCATGTCTCAAGTCACAGGTTTCAAAGCTCCAATTCTGTGACCTGAAACTTGGGACTTGCAACGGAGTTTTTCAGACATGGCACACAAAAAAGGCGGCGGCTCGACACGCAACGGACGCGATAGTAATTCCCAGCGCTTGGGCGTCAAAGTGTTTGACGGCGAATGGGTTCATTCGGGCTCGATTATTTTGCGCCAACGCGGCACGCGCATCCGCCCGGGCACGCATGTTGGCATCGGCAAAGACGACACGCTCTTTGCGCTGATTGACGGCTTGGTCAAGTTTGGATTTGCAAGTAAAGGCAAACGCCAAGTCAGCGTTCAGCCCAAAAGCGCGGCATAAGGGAAAGGTTGTTGACGTGAAATCCGGAATTCATCCCAAGTTTTATACAGACACGGTTGTAAAATGTTCCGGCGGTCATTCGTGGATCACCGGCGCGACCCAAAAAGAAATTCGAACCGACGTTTGTTCGATCTGCCATCCCTTTTATACCGGCGAGCAACGCCTCATTGACACCGCCGGCCAAGTTGAACGCTTTATGAAGCGGCAGAGCGCGAAGGAGCAATTCGTCACGGTGCGTCCCGCGCCGGTCGAAGACAAACGCGCCAAGAAAGACAAACGCGCGGAACGCGCGCCGGAGCCCGCGCCGATGCTGGCGGTCGAAGTGCCGGTCGCCGCGCTCGCGCCGGAAATGCCGGCGGAACCGGAAATGCTGGCGCCCGCGCAACCGCGTGCGGCAATGCCGGCGACGATCGAAACGAAACCGGAACCCGCGCCGGTCGAAATGCCGGTCGTACAAGAACCGGTCGCGATGGAAATGCCAGCCGCGAAAGTTTCGAAAAGCGCGAAACCGAAAACCGCGAAAATTGCGAAACCAAAAGCCGCGAAAATCGCGAAACCAAAAGCCGCGGCAAAGAAACCAGCGACGAAAGCGCCAGTGAAAAAGCCCGCCGCCAAGAAACCCGCCGTCAAAAAAACAGCGGCGAAAAAACCCAAGAAATAAATTCAAGAGACAGAGCAAACCTCTGTCTCTTTTTTGTGTCACCCCCACATGTCATTGCGAGCCGCCGAAGGCGTTCGCGAAGCAATCTCCGATTTACTTGGGGATTGCTTCGGCGGCTGATCCCTCGCTGCGCTCGGGACGCCGCCTCACAATGACGTAAAAGGACTTTTCTATGAACGACGCCACGCGCGAACGCTCGCGCGGACATATTGAACTGATTTGCGGCTCGATGTTTTCCGGCAAAACCGAAGAACTCATTCGCCGCATCAAGCGCGCGCAAATTGCCAAGCAACGCGTTCAGGTTTTCTCGCACGGATTCGACGTGCGTTACGGCAACGGCAAAGTCGCGTCGCATAGCGGGTCGAGCTGGGAAGCGGTGCCCGTCAAAAACGCCGCCGAAATTTTGCAAGCCGTCGCTTCGAACGCAACGGTCGTCGCGATTGACGAGGCGCAATTTTTCGACTGGCAAGTCGCGGACGTGGCGAACGCGCTCGCGGATCGCGGCGTGCGCGTGATTGTCGCCGGCTTGGATATGGATTTTCGCGGCGAGCCGTTCGGACCGATGCCGCTGTTGATGGCGCAAGCCGAGCAAGTGGACAAGTTGTTCGCGATTTGCGTTATCTGCGGCGACGATGCCTCGCGTACGCAACGGCTGATCAATGGCGCGCCGGCAAATTACGACGACGCAGTCATTCTCGTCGGCGCGAGCGAAGTGTACGAGCCGCGTTGCCGCGCGCATCACGCGGTCCCCGGGCGTGACGCCGCGCGCACTGCATAGATATTTTGCCGGATTCATCCGCGCCGCCCTGCGCATCTTGAATTTTTCGCGTGGACGCGCGAATTGTTTTTCTGCTGAATTGCGGCTAGAATCCCACTCATGAGCATCCCCAAATATCGCGCGGATTTTTTCGCGCTCGGCGCGTATTTCGCCCTCGCGATTCTCCTGACCTTCCCGCTCGTTCTCCATCTCGGCACGCACGTTCCCGGCGACGGGAGCGACGATCCCGCGCTCGCGTGGAATTTGTGGTGGGTGCCGCACGCGCTCGTCAACCTCAACACCAGCCCGATCTATACCGATTACATGTTTTATCCGATTGGGCTGAATCTTTCGTACTATACGCTGACGTATCTCAACGCGTTCATTTCGATCCCGTTTCAATTCGCGTTCAACGTCATCGCCGCGGCAAATGTGAATGTGTGGTTGTCGTTTGCGCTGAGCGGGTTCGGCGCGTATTTGCTGGTGAAATATTTGGTGCGAAATGCGAAATGCGAAATGCGAATTGCGAATTTGTCTGCCTTCATCGCGGGCGCGCTTTACGCCTTCTCTTCCAACAAGATGCTTTACACCGCGCTCGGACAATTCAACATTGCCAGCACGCAATGGATTCCATTCTATGTTTTGTTTTTGCTGAAGATGACAGATAACAGACGACAGACAACCGATATACGCGCGTCGATGCGACTAGGTTTGTTGCTTGGCATCTTTCTGCTCCTTCAAGCATTGAGCGAATTTATTCACGCCTCATTCCTCATCATCTTCACCGCGCTTTATCTTGTTTATTGGCTGTTCACCCAAAGAGACAATTTGCTTTCTGCCTTTCGCCTTCTGCCTTCTTTCTTTACCGCCGCGTTCGTTTTTCTCATCCCGATGGCGCCGATTCTCGCCGCGCAAATTTCCGATCTGCAAACCGAAGGCGATATTTTTCAACGCGGGCTGGGCTTTGCCGACGTGTTTTCAAACGACGCGCTTGGATTTTTTGTGCCGAGCCATCTGCATCCGATTTTCGGCGCGCTCGAAGCGCAATTTCAATTTGCGTACACCAATTTTGCTTCTCTGGGCTACGCCGCGATTTTCTGCGCGCTGATCGCGCTCTGGCGCGTCCCGTCTGCGCGGCGGTGGGGCATCTTTGGCGCGATTTTTGTTTTACTTTCGCTCGGTCCGGTTTTGCGCGTGAATGGCGTAACAGTTTTCGATTCGCCGCTGTTGCCGTTCAATTGGCTTTTAGAAATTCCTTTCATCAAAGGCAATCGCTATCCAAGCCGCTGGAGTGTGATGACGACGCTCGCGCTCGCGGTGATGGTCGGGTATGGGCTGATGTGGTTGATGAAGAAAGTCATCAGTCATCAGTCATCAGTCAGCAGGAAATTTCGACTGATCACTGTTTACTGTTCACTGTTTACTGTTCTGCTCTTCGAGCATCTCGCCATCCCGCTCCCGCTCTCCAATCTTCAAGCGCCAAAAATCTATGAGACCATCACGCGCGATAAAGGAGAGTTTTCTATTTTGGAAGTTCCGCTCGCGTGGCGGAACGGTTTCCGAATGACCGGAACGCTCGACCAAGCGATGATGTTCGCGCAGTTTTATCAGACGACGCATCAGCGTCCGATGCTCGGCGGCAACACCTCGCGCAATCCGGAATTCAAATTTCAATATTTCACCGAAATGCCGGTCATCAACTCGCTCATCGCGGTGGAAACCGGACACTCGCTCGACGACGCCACCCGCGCGCGCGACAAGGAACTTGCCGCGCACGTTTTGCAATTCTTCGGCGTTCGGTACGTCGTGTGGCATTCGCCGCGTCAGCCGGACAATCGCCCCGCGCTCGATGCCGCGCGCGCGTACATCGAAAATATTTTGCCGGTGACAAAATTCTACGATATTACGAACGAGCAAGGCGATATCGCCGGCTATCGCGTGAATACAACGGCATTGCTTCCCGCGCAAATCCGACCGAGCGATCCGCTCGCGCGAATGTATTTTGGCGAGGGCTGGGGCGCGCTCGGCGACAATATTTGGGCGACGCGCCGCGACGCGAAAATATTTTGGCGAATGGATGCGCCGCGCGACGCGGTGTTTTCATTCCGCGCGTTTGCGCCGATGCCGGGGCAACGCGTCGTCGTGCGCGTGAATGGGCGCGACGCGTGTGATGTGCGGATGACGCGAGGTTGGGCGGAGTACGCGTGTAGCGTGGAGCGCACAGCATGGAGCGCCGGAATGAATGCAGTTGTGCTTCGCTTCGACGCGCTAGAGTTGGTGGGTGATGCGCGCGAAGCCGGTTTTGAAATCGGCAAAACCGGCATCGCGTCGCCGGCGTCCATCGTCGCGTACAGCGCGGGGAGCGAGGTTGGGGATTTCGCGCATATTTTTGTGAACGGCGTTGACGTGTCGCCGAACTTGCGCGGCTATAACATCGTCGTGCTGAACGCGCAGACCGGCGCGGTGGAAGCGCGCGCGGCGTTCGACGCGTTCGCATCGGCACAAGAATCCGCGCGGCTCGCGCAGTTCATCGCGAAAATTCCGAACGGAAAAATTGTCGCGGTCGCCGTGCGCGATGAAGCCGCGCGCTTTTTGACGGAGGACGCGGTCAGTGCGTTGCGTTCCATCGGCGCGCGCGCGGATTTGCGCGGCAAGTTCCGCTGGTCGCACGCGTTCATCGGCGTGAAAGGGTCAACGAATGGAAATGCAAACGAATACGCGAATGAAGTGATGCCCGCGCAGGTTGTGGTGGGTGTAGGCGCGCTGGAGCCGAATGTGGCGGTTGCGGTGGAGTGGATCAGGATTGAATAGACCCCCAACCCGGCAAATCATCCAAATTCAACTCTTTCCACAATTCCGGGAACGATTCGCCGCACTGTTCCGCAATCCAGCGTAAAAGATTGACGGCTTGTCGCTCGTACGGCACGTGTTGCTGTTGGATAAACACGGCGCGTGCCGTGTATGCGTAGCGAATGGCATCCCGCCAGCGCGCGCGTTGATTTTCTCCCGGTAATTCGGCGAGATTCATCGCGAGAATCGCAAGGTTGAATTGCGTCATGGCGTAGTCGAGCGGTGCGGTGTCGGGGCGGCGGAAGCGGAGCGCTTCGTCATAGGCGGCGAGCGACTCGCGCAGACGGGCGGCGCGGTCTTCGCCGGGGAGATTGGCGAGGTCGCTCAAGATGTTGCCGCGATTATTTTGCGTGGTTGCATACGCGAGCGGTGCGGTGTCGGGGCGGTAAAACTGCAACGCCGCGTCATAGGCGGCGAGCGACTCGCGCAGACGGGCGGCGCGGTCTTCGCCCGGCAACGTTGCGACGCGGCTGAGTGCGTTCCCGCGTGTCAGTAATGCTTGTGCAAGCACTTGCTCGTCGTTTATCTTGCGCGCCAATTCAAGCAGTCGTCGTGACCAATCCTCACTGTCTCGCACGAAGCCGAATTGCGCTTGCAAGTTCTCCGTGTTCGCCGCCAATCCCTGCGCGAGGTTCGTGTTGTGCGCCATCGCCCATTCAAACGCGACGCGGAGTTGCGGATAATCTGGCAGCATCAAGTGGTAGATCTGCTTGTCGTCTGCTTCGCGCATGAACGCGAGGTGAATCGCGGCGTGCCGCTCGCGCGCGGTATTCGTCTCGCCGGCGCGATTGAGCAATGCCAGCGCATAATCGCGCAGGAGTAGGTGCTGCTGCCAGCGTTCGTCGTCGCGCGCGGTCAACAAGCCGCGTTCGTAAAAATCGGTCAGTTGCCCCCGCGCATCGTCTTCGGCGCAGTCCCAAATGCCCGCCGTGGCTTGTGTCCGGAAACTCGCATCCGCCGCAAACGCGCCGAGCGCGCGGAATCTCGTTCTACCGATTTCTGTGAGGTCGTCGTACGAAAACTTGAGCGCGGCTTCCACGCGGCTTTCTTTTTCCTCGTCGCCCGGCATCTGGATGTCGCCAAAGCCGCTCCCCTCGCGCACTTGCCGCGCGATTTCGCTCACCGCTCGTTTCCATTGTGATTTTTGCAAGCGGTCGAGCGATGCTCCGGCAATGCCTAGCGCCATTGCGTGGCGTTCCAACGCGTTCGCGAGTGTTTGCAAAAGCGGCTCGTCGGCGTTGTTCGCCTTCTCAACGCGCGCGCGAAGCAGCGTCAACGCGTCGTCGGGCGAGAGCAGGTCGAGCGAAAAGGTCTGGTCGCTCATCGCGCGCGCGAGTTTTCGGTTCCGCGACGTCAGCAGCACGCACGCGCCATTCGGCGCGGCGCGCAGCAAGGGCTGAACCGCGTCCGCGTTCCAAATGTCGTCCAGCACGATCAGCATTTCACCGTGACCGGCAAGCCAACCGCGCACCTCATCGGGCGAAAGGTGTTGTTTGTCCGCGAGCGGATAGCCCGCGCGTTTGCCCCAATCGTCCAGAATCGGCGTGCATTGGTCTGCAAGTTGGTGCGTTGAGCCGAGCGGTTGGAAAATGACGCCGCCCGGAAATTGCGGTTCGAGTTCGGCGGCGAGATGACGCGCGAGCCACGTTTTGCCAATGCCGGGCGTACCGTGAACCGTCGCGATGATTGCCGCGCGCGTTCCCGGCGCGAGCAGTCGGGTCACTGCGTCCATTTCTGTTTTGCGTCCAACGAAGCCGGCGTCGGCGCGCGGCGCGGCGGGGCGACGCCAGGCGGACGCGCCGGTAACGCGCGTCTCAATGCGGTTGAGTGTTTCGAGCGTCTCGCTCGTGGTGGCTTCGATACGGTCGAGTTGGTCGGCTATGTGGATAAGGAGCGGTAGATCTTGTTCAAACTGAATCGCAAACGCGCGCACGAGGCAATCGGCGTAAACGCCTGCCGCGCGCTCGGCTTGCGGATCGGTTAACGCGTTTTGCCAGTCCCGACGAAATTGGCGACGCAGTGCGTAGAGCAAGCCGGCGTGGTCAACCAGCTCCGGTAGTGCGTTAGCAAGTTTCTCGAGCGATTCGATTGCTCTGAGCGGCTGGGAGCGAATCAACTGCGCGTACGTTTCAGACCGGGTAGCAAAGCAATCGTCCGCGGCGGTGAACGCCGCGAGCAGTTTCTCCGCGCGTTCGCCTTGATCGAAAAACGCGTTTAGTTTTTCGATGACGGATTCGCCGGCGTATTCGGTCAGTTCTTTACCGACTTCGACGAGAAATCGTTCGCCCAAGATGCGTTTGCCTTGCAGTTCGACGAACTTGGCGGCGAGTTTAATGAGCGTCTTGGATAGTTGCGGCATCGCGCACCCTCCGACGAGCACGGGTGAATCTAGACGAAACGTACGCTCTCATACCGCACGATACTCGCGGGCGCGTGAACTGTCAAGCGCGTTTCTTTGGTGCGCGTTGCGCCGTGTGCTATAATCACTTTGTGTCATTGCGAGCGCAGCTAAGCAATCTCCGAGATTCAGGGGGATTGCTTCGCCGCTTTGAAAAGCGGCTCGCAATGACAAAATCATCTTGGAGTGTGGATGTCCGAAAATTACATCGGTGAAATCGCGCCGCACGGCGGCGTGCTGGTGGATCGCATGGCGCGCGGCGCGGAACGCGAACGTGTGAGGAATAGAAATGGCTAATCGAAAAAACAAAACAAAATCTGCGCCGACGCGCTTGAGAGCTCCAAAGAGGAGATTTGCGCCTTTGTCGCTCGCTCGACTAAGGACGTACCGCGAAAATATCCTCGCCATTGCCGCGCGGCGCGGCGCGCGCAATGTTCGCATTTTCGGATCGGTCGCCCGCGGCGAAGCAGACGCGCAGAGCGATATTGATTTTTTGGTAGAACTAGAACCGGGGCGTAGTCTCTTTGATCTTGGCGGACTCGTTATGGACTTGCGCGTGTTGTTGCATCGCCGCGTTGATGTTGTAACGGAGAAAGGACTACGCCAAAGAATCCGCCAGCGAGTCCTCAAGGATGCAGTGCCGTTATGAGAGAAGACCGCGAGCGATTGAAGGATATCCTCGAAGCGATCACAAAGATTGAAAAATACGCGGCGCGCGGTGAGAATATATTCAAGCGCAACGAACTTGTGCAAAATTGGATCATACACCACATCCAAATCATTGGCGAAGCGGCGTGGGCTTTGTCTGATAAATTCAGGATGGAAAACTCCCAAGTGTCTTGGTCAGAGATTATTGGGATGCGGCATATTCTGGTTCATAATTATTTTGGCGTAGATACTGATATCGTGTGGTCGGTGGTCAGGAAAGATTTGCCGAAACTGAAACGCCAAGTGAAGACGGTGCTTCGGAAAATGATGGAGAAATGATCGAACCGGCACCTTTAGTCGGCGAAATCGCGCCGCACGGCGGCTTGCTCGTGGATCGCATTCTGCGCGGCGCGGAACGCGAACGCGCGCTCGAACGCGTGGCGCGCGCGAAAAAAATCGAATTGACCGCGACGAATCTCGCAGATTTGGAAATGCTCGCGGTCGGTGCGCTCTCGCCTTTGACTGGCTTCATCGGCAAACGCGATTACGACGCGGTCGTCGAAACGATGCGACTCGCGAATGGTCTCGTGTGGAGCATTCCGATTACGCTCGCGGTCCCGCGCGAAATCGCGGACACGTTGCGCGTCGGCGAAGAAATCGCGCTGACGGAAAGCGATGAACGCGTGCTTGCGCTGATGCAGGTCGCGGAAATATTTTCGTACAATAAAACGCGCGAAGCAGAAAATGTTTATCGCACGACCGACGAAAAGCATCCCGGCGTTGCGCGGCTCTATCAGCAAGGCGACGTTTATCTCGCCGGCGACGTGGCGGTGATGGACCTGCCGGCGTCGCGCGAATTTTTAGAATTTCGCCACACGCCGCTCGAGACGCGCAAGATTTTCGCGGCGCGCGGCTGGAAGCGCATCGTCGCGTTTCAAACGCGCAATCCCATCCACCGCGCGCACGAGTACATTCAAAAGACCGCGCTCGAAATTTGCGACGGCTTGTTGTTGCATCCGCTCGTCGGCGAGACGCAAGCGAGCGATATTCCGGCGGATGTGCGGATGCGCTCGTATCAAGAACTCTTGCGCGATTACTATCCGCCCGAGCGCGTCGTGCTCGGCGTGTTTCCGGCGGCGATGCGCTACGCCGGTCCGCGCGAAGCGATCTTTCACGCGCTCTGCCGCAAAAATTATGGCTGCACACATTTTATCGTCGGACGCGATCACGCCGGCGTCGGCAATTATTACGGCACGTACGACGCGCAGAAAATATTCGACGAATTCAAGCCCGCCGAAATCGGCATCACGCCGTTATTTTTCGAGAATACTTTTTATTGCCGGAAATGCGGCGCGATCGTTTCGTCGAAAACGTGTCCGCACGGCGACGCAGAGCATTTGATTTTATCCGGCACCCAAGTGCGCGAAATGTTGGCGCGCGGCGAGATGTTGCCGCAAGAATTTACGCGACCGGAAGTGGCGCGGGTGTTGATGGAAGGGGTGCGCGCAAAGGATGAAGGCGGAAGGCAGAAGGCAGAAGAAAAAATTCATCCTTCATCCTTCATCCCTCATCCTTCCAAAAAGCGTGTCTTGATTATCGGATTGGACTGCGCCGAGCCGTCGCTCGTTTTTCATCAATACAAAACCGAACTGCCCAATCTCCACTCCCTAATCTCTAAAGGTTTTTGGGGCGAACTCAATAGCGTCACGCCGCCGATCACGGTGCCGGCATGGGCGTGTTCGATGACTTCAAAAGATCCGGGGCAACTGGGCATTTACGGTTTTCGTAATCGCGCGGATTATTCGTACGAAAAACTTTCAATCGCGAACTCGCGGTCGGTGAACGAACTCGCGGTGTGGGATTATCTTGGACGCGCCGGAAAAAATTCGTACTTGCTCGGCGTGCCGCCATCGTTTCCGCCCAAGCCGGTGAACGGCGGAGTGCTCGGCTGTTTTCTTTCGCCGAGCACCGATTCAAAATTCACGTATCCCGATTCTTTGCGCGATGAAATCCTCCGCGTCACGCCGAACTATATGGTGGACGTGCCGAACTTTCGCACCGATGACAAAAAATGGCTACTCGAAAAACTGTACGAGATGACCGAGGGACATTTCAACGTCATTCGCTATTTGATGAAAGAAAAGGATTGGGATTTTTTGATGTCGGTCGAGATTGGCGTGGATCGTTTGCATCACGGCTTTTGGAAATATCACGACCCCGCGCATTTCAAGCACGAACCCAGCAACGCGCTCATCAACTCGATTCACGATTATTACGTTTGGCTCGATAAACAAATCGGCGGCGTGCTCGAACTGATTGACGACAACACAAGCGTCATCGTCATGAGCGATCACGGCGCGAAAAAAATGGACGGCGGCATCGCGATCAACGAATGGCTCGTCAACGCGGGCTATCTCGCGCTCGACGAAAAGCCGAGCGGCGTTATTCCATTGACGAAAGCAAAAATCAATTGGAACAAAACGCGTGCGTGGGGCGAAGGTGGTTATTATTCGCGCGTCTTTCTGAATGTGCAGGGGCGCGAGCCGAACGGCGTCATCCCGCGCGATCAGTACGAGCGCGTGCGCGATGAACTCGTCGTCAAAATTTCCGCGATCCGCGATCACAACGGCAAGCCGCTCGCGACGCGCGTGTTGAAACCAGAAAAAATTTATCGCGCGACGAAAAACATTCCGCCCGATCTCATCGTCATCTGGGGCGATCTGTACTGGCGCGGCGTCGGCTCGCTCGGCTTGAACGCACTGCACACATTCGAGAACGACACCGGACCCGACGACGCGAATCACGCGCAAATGGGCATGTTCATTTACTATGATCCCAAAAGAAATCTTGGCGGCAAAGAATTAAAAGGACTGAATCTCTACGACATCGCGCCGACGGTGTTGTCTGAATTCGGTCTCGAGGTACCTTTGGATATGATCGGAAAGGCAATTCAAGTTTCATAGTTTAGGAGTTTCATTGTTTCAGAGTTTCAATGTTGGACAACGAAACAATGAAACGTTGTAACGTTGAAACTCTTGAGGAGTTTGATTGACGAAAGGCTTCACCCTCTGGTTCACCGGTCTTTCCGGCGCGGGCAAGACCACTATTTCGCGTTTGGTTGAAAAAGAATTGCGTGCGCGTGGATACAAAGTCGAAATTCTCGACGGCGATGTGGTGCGCGAGAATTTATCGAAAGGGTTGGGGTTCAGCAAAGAAGATCGCGACACCAATATTCGCCGCATCGGTTTTGTGTGCGAACTGCTGTCGCGCAACGGCGTTGTCGCGATTGCCGCCGCGATTTCGCCGTACCGCGCAGTGCGCGACGAAGTGCGCGCGAAAACCGAACGATTCGTGGAAGTGTACTGCCGCGCGCCGCTTGACGTGTTAGCCGAGCGTGACGTGAAAGGGCTGTATAAAAAAGCGCTCGCGGGTGAAATAAAAAATTTCACCGGTGTGGATGATCCGTACGAACCGCCGCTGAATCCGGAAGTTGTTGTCGAGAGCGACACGGAAATGCCGGCGGAGAGCGCCGCGAAAGTAATTGCTAAATTAGAAGAATTGGAGTACCTTGAAAAAAATGTTTACCACCAAGACACAAAGAACACAGGGAATTAGAAATTTTTTCTTTGCGTTCTTCGCGTCTTTGCGGTGAGATATTGAGAATCCTTTGAACAAACCCACTCGCATCGGTCTCATCGGTTACGGCTATTGGGGACCCAACCTCGCGCGGAATTTTCACGCGCTCGCCGACGCGCAACTCGTTGCGATTGCGGACGCGGACGCGCAACGTCTCGCTGAACCCGCGCGATTATTTCACGCGCGCACGCACACCGACGCGAATGAAATCCTGCGCGACCCCACGCTCGATGCGGTCGCGATTGCGACGCCGGCGCGTACGCATTTCGATTTGACGCGCGCCGCGCTCGAATACGGCAAGCATGTCTTGGTCGAAAAGCCGCTCGCGATGAATTCGCGCGAGGCGCGCGAGCTGACCGCACTGGCGGCAGAAAAGCAACGCGTGCTGATGGTCGGGCATACGTTCGAGTACAATCCGGCGGTCTGGAAAATCCGCGAATTGATTCAAGCGCGCGCGCTCGGCGACATTTATTATATTTATTCGAATCGCGTGAATCTTGGTCGCGTGCAACAGGACATCAACGCGCTGTGGAGCATCGCGCCGCACGATGTTTCAATTTTGCTGTACGTTCTCGGCGCCATGCCGCTCGACGTGAGCGCGCGCGGCGCGGCGTACGTCGGCGATCACGTCGAGGATGTTGTCTTTGTCACGCTGACCTTTCCGAAAAAAATTATCGCGCACATTCATGCAAGCTGGCTCGACCCGTCCAAAGTGCGGCAGATGACGCTGGTCGGCTCGGAGAAAATGATTGTGTATGATGACGTGGACCCCGAAGCGCGTTTGCGGATTTACGACAAAGGTGTTTACAAACGCGGCGACGCGTACGGCGAGTTTCAATTAAAAGTCCACAGCGGCGACATCACGATTCCAAAATTAGAAATGACCGAGCCACTGCGCAACGAGTGCGCGCATTTCGTCGAGTGCATCCGCGAGAACAAAACACCGCGCACCGACGGCGAAAATGGTTTGCGCGTCGTACGCGTACTGGAAGCGGCGCAGGAATCGTTGGAGAAGAATGGAGCGACAGTTCCAATCAGTTAAGATGAACCGCCAAGACGCCAAGAGCGCAAAGAAGAAAAATCCAAATTCTAGATTCAAAAATCTAAATTCAAAACGGCGAAATAGGAATTTAGAATTTAGAATTTATCCCAACGTCAAACTCGGCAATAATGCAACGGTGGGTGACTATTCCATCATCGGCGAGCCGCCGCGCGGCAAAAAGCCGGGCGAACTGGAGACGCGCATCGGCGCGCGCGCGGTGATTCGTTCGCACACAATTATTTATGCCGGCAATGTGATTGGCGACGATTTCCAAACCGGGCACGGCGCGCTCGTGCGCGAAGAAAATAAAATCGGGAATAACGTCAGCATCGGTTCGCACAGCATCGTCGAGCATCATGTCAGCATTGGCAACAACGCGCGCTTGCATTCGAATGTGTTCGTGCCGGAATTTTCGGTGCTCGAAGACGATTGCTGGCTCGGTCCGAACGTCGTCGTCACGAACGCGCGCTATCCGCAATCGCGCGGCGCGAAAGAAAATTTGCGCGGCGCGATCATCCGGCGCGGCGCGAAAATCGGCGCGAACGCGACGCTGTTGCCGGGCGTAACGATCGGTGAAAACGCGCTGGTCGGCGCGGGCGCGGTCGTTGTGCGCGATGTGCCGCCGGGCGCGGTCGTCGTCGGCAATCCGGCGCGGGTGGTAAAGCGCGTGGAAGAAATCGAAGAGTACAGACGCGGCGACGCGGCGATGGAATGACACGGCGATTTTTCTCCGCGTCACCACGTCGCCGTGTCAGTGCGAAAAGGAGTCAACAATGGAGTATGTGAATCTTGGGCGGACAGGCTTAAAAGTCTCGCGGCTCTGCCTCGGTTGCATGACGTACGGCACGCCGAAATGGCGCGAGTGGGTGCTCGATGAAGAAACGAGTCGCCCGTATTTCAAACGCGCGCTCGATGCCGGCATTAATTTCTTCGACACCGCCGATGTGTATTCGCAGGGCGTCAGCGAAGAAGTAACCGGACGCGCGCTCAAAGATTTCGCGCGACGCGATCAAGTCGTGATCGCGACCAAAGTGCACGGGCAGATGGGCGACGGTCCGAACGATCACGGGCTATCGCGCAAACATATTATGGATTCGATTGACGCGTCGCTCCGCCGGCTCGGCACCGAGTACGTAGATTTGTATCAGATTCATCGTTGGGACAAAGAGACGCCGATTGAAGAGACGATGCGCGCGTTGAACGATGTCGTGCGCGCCGGCAAGGCGCGGTATATCGGCGCATCGAGTATGTACGCGTGGCAATTCGCCAAAGCGCAACACGCGGCGGACGCGCAAGGCGGCACGCGTTTCATTTCGATGCAGAATCATTACAACCTAGTTTATCGCGAAGAAGAGCGCGAGATGAATCCGCTCTGCCGCGATCAAGGCGTCGCGCTGATTCCGTGGAGTCCGCTCGCGCGCGGCTTTCTCGCCGGCAACCGCACGCGCGATAAAAAAGGCGAGACCGCGCGCAGTACGAACGATCCGTTTGCGAATCAGTTGTATTATCGTGACGGGGATTTTCAAATTGTGGACCGCGTCACCGAGCTGGCGAAAAAACGCGGCGTGAAGAATATGCAGATCGCGCTCGCGTGGATTTTGCAACAGCCCGGCGTCACTGCGCCGATCATCGGCGCGAGCAAGCCGCATCATCTCGACGAAGCCCTGTCCGCGCTGGATGTGAAATTATCGGCGGACGAAATGAAAATCTTGGAAGAATTGTATCAACCGCATCCGGTGCTGGGACATTCGTAGGTGACAAAGTTGCACTGTTCCAAGGTTTCAAGGTTTAACAATGAAACAGTTAAACTCTGAAACATTGAAACTGGAGTTTTCTTTTGACCATTCCTCTCGTTGATCTCAAAGCGCAATACGCCAGCATCAAACCGGAAATTGACGCGGCAATGCAGCGCGTCGTGGACAACACGTCGTTCATTTTAGGCAAAGAAGTTTCCGAATTCGAAAAAAACTTTGCGGCGTTTTCGCGCGTCCAGCATTGCGTCGGCACCGATAGCGGCACCGCGGCGCTGCATCTCGCGCTGATGCTCTGCGGCGTGCAAGCCGGCGACGAAGTGATCACGACAACGCACACGTTTGTCGCGACGGCGGAAGTGATTTCGCTCATCGGCGCGCGTCCGGTTTTCGTGGACATTGACCCGCGCACGTACAACATTTCGCCCGCCGCGATTGAACGCGCGATCACGCCGCGCACGCGCGCGATTTTGCCGGTGCATCTTTACGGTCAGCCGGCGGAAATGGACGCGATCCTCGCCATCGCGCGCAAAAATAATTTGCGCGTCATCGAAGACGCCGCGCAGGCGCACGGCGCAGAATATCGCGGCCAACGCGCGGGGACGATGGGCGATATCGCGTGCTTTTCGTTTTATCCGGGAAAAAATCTCGGCGCGTACGGCGACGCCGGCGCGCTCGTGACGAACGACGATGCGCTCGACGCGCGCGCGCGGATGTTGCGCGATCACGGGCGGCTCAGCAAGTACGAGCATCAGATCGTCGGCTATGGCTATCGGCTCGACGCGTTACAAGCCGCGATTCTCGGCGCGAAATTGCCGCACCTCGACGCGTGGAACGCGCGGCGGCGCGCGATCGCGGATTATTACACCGAACTATTGACGAACACGGATCTCACCCTGCCCTACGCGCCGCCGCACATCACGCCGATTTATCATTTGTATGTCGTGCGGAGCAAACAGCGCGACGCGTTGCAAAAACATTTGAAGGCGCGCGGCATCGAGACCGGCATTCATTATCCGATTCCCTTGCATCTGCAACCGGTGTACGAAAATCTCGGCGGCACGCGCGGCGATTTTCCAATCGCGGAGCAAGCGGCAAACGAAGTGTTGTCGTTGCCGATGTATCCGGAATTAACCGACGCGCAAGTGGAGCAAGTGGTGGAAGCAGTGAGGGAATTTAGATAGGACACTGATGCACACCGATAGGCACAGATTTTTTAATCGGTGTTCGTCCGCGTCCCAACAAGGTTTGTGTAAAGTCCATTGACAATGTGGAGCAAGGCACGCCCTCGTGCCGCCTCTGGCAGGAAGCCGCACGAGGCGTGCTCGCACCTCTTTTATTCTCTAACTTTGCACAAGCCCGGCGTCCCAATATTTTCCTTGCTCCAAACCCCGCTTGATGCTATACTTTCACGCAAGAGGCAAGCAATGGTCATCCGGCTTTCACCTACACTCAAAAAGCGCGTCGAGCGCGCGGCAAAAACAGAAGGCGTTACGCTGTCCAAATGGCTCGAAGATGCCGCGAAGCAGCGCCTCGCGCCCAAACCTAAACCGCGCGAACAAGTTTCCGAAGCGCGGCGGCAGTTGAATGAGTTGCTGAAGCATCAAAAGCCGCCCGCAGATTTTATGGCGGCGGTGCATGAGGCAAAACGCGAGGCAGGAAAACTTTACGAGGATAACGCGGACTGGATTGAGCAAGTTATGACCGAAGGGACTGAACACAGTCGCGGATAAAGTTATGCCAACGGTATATTTGGACAGCTCGATTCTGATCGAATTCCTGTACAAACCGCGTGACCGTCCTGAGCGGTCTCAGGAAGTGAATCGCTTCATGGCAGCGATTAGCGAATCGGTAATTCAGGCGGCGATCTCATTCTATGTTCTTCCCGAACTCTACGTATTTGCTAAAAAGCATCAACCCGATAGCGAAATCAGTCAGGTATTTCGATTGAGCATGGTCGAGTTATTCAACATACCGATAATCATCTTCCCGTATCTCGAGCGAGATGAACTCAAGCGCCAGCGACAGCAATTCACCATTGCCGATTCGGACGATGCGCGTCATGTCGCAGTTGCCTTGTCCAAGAAATGCGATGCCATTATCACTTTCGATCATCACTTTCGCCAAGTCGCTGATTTGATTTCCGTTTTCACCCCCGCTGAATATCTCGCCACGTTAGAAAGCGCCGCCTAAAATTGGAAAAGCAAACGCAAGTTTCCGTCTTCCTCCCGGCTCGCAACGAAGCCGGCAACATCGCGCCGCTGTTTGAAAAGATCGCGCGCGTGTTCGACGATCAGCATATCGCCGGCGAAATAATTCTCGTGGACGATGGCTCGACCGACGCGACGTGGACCGAAGCGCAAAACGCCGCGCAGAAATATCCGTTCGCGCGATTGTTCCGGCATCGCCGCTCGCTCGGCTTGACCGAAGCGATGCGCACCGGCTTTCGCGAATGCCGCGGCGAGATCGTGATCTTTCTGCCGGCGGATCTCGAATCTGATCCGGCAGAAGACATCCCCAAACTGCTCGCGAAAATCAACGAAGGGTACGATGTCGTCGCCGGCTGGCGGCAGGGACGCCGCGACGGAAAAATTTTCGCGTCGGCGATCGCGAATTTTATTTCGCGCCGCGTGTTCGGCTTGCGCGTGCACGATCTCAATTGGATCAAAGCATTTCGCCGCGAGGTGCTGGAAAATATTCGCCTGCGTTCGGATTGGCATCGCTACATTCTGATGCTCGCCGCGGCGCAGGGCTATTCGATTGCCGAGGCGCCGGTGAATTATTATCCGCGCACGCGCGGCAAATCGCATTATGGCATTGGGCGCATTCCGGTTTCGTTTCTCGATGTGCTCGTCGTAAAATTCTTGCTGACGTTTGCGCGCAAGCCGATGCTTTTTTTCGGCGGCTTGGGGCTGGGAATCGTCGGCGCGTCTTTCGTTACGTTCGCGTACCTCGCGTTCCTCTACCTCACGAATCAAGGTCAGCGCCGTCCGATTTTTGATATTGCCGGCGTGCTGTTTTTGGTCGGCGTTTTGTTTTTCGTCGTCGGTTTTCTGGCGGAGTTGATCGTGAATCAGAACGAGCGCGTCGAAGACCTCGAGTCACGAGTGCGCGGAATGGAAAATCAAAATCAGGACGCGGATCCACGCGGATAAACGCGGATTTATCTGGGTTTTCCGCGTCCCAAAATTTTATGCCCGACCCTGACACGCAGTTTCGAGCACTAGTACTCACTCACGTCTTTCCGCGCTCGGCAGACGATTCGCTGGGTGCGTTTTTGTTGCATCTCGCCGATGCGCTTGCCGCGTGCGGCATCGCGACTGACGTCCTCGCGCCGCACGAAAAAAAATTGCGCGATGAAGAAATGCTCGGCGCGGCGCGCGTCCAGCGCTTTCATTACGCGCCGGCGCGCTTGGAACGACTTGCCTACACCGGTGCGATGCACGAACTCTTCGCGCGCGGGCTAACGAATAAAATCCTCTTTGGCTTTTTCTGCATCGCGTTTCTTTTCAAAACACTCTCGGCGATTCGCGCGCTGCGCCCGGCAATCCTCCACGCGCATTGGTGGCTGCCCGGCGGCATCGTCGGTGCGCTCGCATCCATGCTGACGCGCGTCCCGCTCATCGTCACGACGCACGGCACGGATGTCGAAATGTTGCGCCGCACGTGTTGGGCGTTGCCACTGGCGCGTTTTGTTTTTCGCCGCGCGCGCGCGATCACGTGCGGCTCGAATTATTTGCGCGAACAATTGCTCGAGTTGCGCGTCGCGGACGAATCGCGCGTCAGCGTAGTTCCGATGCCGGTCGCGGCAGAATTCATAATTCATAATTCAAAATTCGTAAGCACGAATTACGATCCTTCGACTACGCTCAGGACAGGATTGAGAATTACGAATTTGATTTTGACGGTTACTCGCCTCACCGAACAAAAGGATATTGCTACGCTGATCCGCGCGTTCGCTTTGCTCACCGAGCGTACCGCGCGCCTCATCATCATCGGCGACGGACCCACGCGCGCCGCGCTCGAACAACTCGCGCGCGAATTGAACGTCGGCGATCGCGTCGAATTTTTGGGCGCGCTTGCCCAAAAAGAATTGCCGCGCTATTATGCCGAGTGCGCGGTTTTCGCGTTGCCTTCTCTGCGCGAAGGGATGGGGCTGGTGTTCGCGGAAGCGTTGTTGTGCGGCGCGCCGGTGATCGCGGCAAATTCCGGCGGCGTGACCGACATTGTGCAAGACGGCGAAACCGGCTTGCTCGTGCCGGAACGTGATGCCGCCGCGCTCGCGGTCGCGATCGAAAAATTATTGAACGATCGCGCGCTCGCATCGCGCTTGGCGCAAAATGGCGCGGCATTTGTGCGCGAGCGTTTTAGCGCGACGCGCGTCGCGGCGCAATTCGCGCAAGTTTATCGCAATTCAGTTACCTAAGGACGCAATTGGCGCGGGGCATGGACACCCATTAGAATTGTCGGGAGGCGGTTTTGTCGAAAGAAACGATGGCGGCTTTGCTCTGGCTCATTCCGGCGTTGCTCTTGAGCACGACCGGCGAATTATTTTTGAAACGCGGGATGAATCAAGTCGGCGCGCTTGATTTCACGTCCGCGACGGCGATTCCAACATTGTTCAGAGTCGCGACGAATCCGAATATTTGGGTTGGCTTCATTGGTTTTTTCGGCGGCGCGGTTTTTTGGCTCGCGGTCATCTCGCGCGTGCCGCTCAGTTTCGCGTATCCGCTGTTGGGATTGGGCTATGTGATTATCGCAATTGAATCCTGGATTTTTCTCGGCGAAGGATTTCATCCTCTGCGCGTGATCGGCTCGCTCGTCGTCGGCGTTGGCGTCGCGCTCGTGGGGCTGAGCGCGGTGGAGGGAAAGTAAAAGGTAATCGGTTGCCAGTAAAAAGCGCGCTTGCCACTCTTTCGAAAAAAATTCGCATCGAACTCTACGTCTACGCGACGATTCTCGTCGCGTTCTTTTTGCGCGTCCACCGGCTTGGCGACAAAAATATTTGGTGGGACGAGTGCTGGAGCATTTGGCTCGCCCAGCAAGATTGGATCGCGATCGCGTTGCGCACGGCATCGGACGAGCATCCGCCGTTGCATTATTGGATGTTGCGCGCGTGGAGCGCGGTTGCCGGCACGGACGCGTTTGCCGCGCGATTTTTGTCCGTCGCGTTCGGGGTGCTGACCGTCGCGTTGATTTATCGGATTGCGCGGAGCGGAGGCGGCGCGTGGATTGGAATTATTGCCGCACTGTTTCTCGCGACCGCGCGCTTTAATATCTGGTGGTCGCAGGACGTCAAGAATTACACGTCTTCGATTTTTTTCGCGTTCGTCGCGGTGGGGTTCGCGTTGCAAATCCTGAACGTCATTGCGAGCGCCGAAGGCGCGAAGCAATCTCCAAATAACTTGGGGATTGCTTCGTCGCGAAAACCGCTTCCTTCGTTGCAGTCAGGACAAGCTTTCGCAATGATCGGGTGGCGCGCGATTTTTCTTTATGCCCTCTTCGCCGCGCTCGCGCTATGGACGCATTATCTCGCCGCGCTGATTCTGATTGCGCTGAATGTGTATGCGTTGATCACCCTTGCTCCCCTGCTCCCGCGCTCCTCTGCTGTTCTGAAAAATTGGATTCTCGCGAACGCGCTTGCCGCCGCGCTCTTCGCGCCGTGGCTCTGGCTCTATTTGCAAAATGCCGCGGCGTGGACTGCCGCGCCGACATTTGATTTTGGATTATTTTTGCAAGTCGCCGCGACCGTTTTACCGCTGGGCGTAACAACGGACATCGAAAATTATCCGGGACTGGTCATCGCGTTCACCGCGATCGTTGCGCTGGGGATGGTGAGAGGGATCGGTCAACAGTCAACAGTAGACAGTCAACAGTTATCAGTCAACAGTCAACAGTCAACAGTCAACAGTCAAGAGAAACTGATCACTGATCACCGCTTACTGTTTACTTTGATTTTGTTGCTTCCACCCGCGCTCATTTATCTGCTCTCGCTCACGCCGGTCGCATTCTTTGCGCCAAAAATTCAAGCCCGCTATCTGCTCATTTTATTGCCGGCGTACGCGATTCTGCTCGCGCTCGGCATCGCGAAACTTGCGCGCCTTTCGCGCGTGTTCGCGTTTTTCGCGGTGCTTTTTATTTTCGCTTCCAATGTATTCGTCCTGCGCGATTATTACGCGACGCGCCGCCTGCGCGATGACTACGCGACGCTCGCCAACACGATCAACGCGTATGCGCGGCAAGGCGATCTCGTTCTGCTCGACACCGATCAAGAGTGGCCCACATTTCTGTACTATTTGCGCGCGCCATTGGAGTGGCTTGGTGTGCCGAACGGCAAGCCGATGCGCGTAGAAGACGCCGATGCGCTCATCACGCGCGCGCTCGCGCGCCATCCCGCCGTTTGGCTCGTCGCGATTCCGGACGCGCTCGCGACCGATCCGCAAAAATTGCTCGAGGCGCGCCTCGCGCGCGAGTTGCCGAAACGCTACGAGCAAACTTTCGACGACAAACGCCTCGCGCTCTATGCGCGCGACGCGCGCGATCTCGTGCAAGTTGCGCCCGAAAATCTCAACGTCCAACGTCCGGTGTCCATCGTCCCTTTTCCAAAAACGGGTAATTCCAACGAATGGCTCGCGCAACTCACCGGCTATGATTTGCCGATGCGCGAAGCGCGCGCCGGCGACGCCGTGCGCGTGACGACGTACTGGCATGCCGCGCAAACGCGCGGCGAGTTGCAACTCGCGGATTCTGCCGGGCGCGTCGCGGCATTCGCGCCGCTAGAAATTTTGACTGGCAAAGATGTGCGCGTGGTGACGGAATTGCGCGTGCCGCCGGACGCCGCCGGCGACTTTGCGATCCGCGTGCGCGTCGGCGAAACGACGCGCGAACTCGCGCGCATCTCGGTCGAGCCGCGCGGGGAGTTGGCGCGTGTGGACAAAATCGCAAATCGCGTTGACTATGCGTTTGGCAGTTCCATTCGTTTATCCGGTTTTGACCTGCCGCAGAAAAAATTCCGCGCCGGCGAAAGCGTGCCGCTCACATTGTATTGGCGCGCGGAGCGCGCGGTCGAAAAAAGTTATATCGCGTTCGCGCATCTCTTGGGCGCGCAGTTCAACGCCGCTCAAAATAATTTCTTGTGGGGACAAATAGACCGCGTGCCTGGTGATGGAAAATTTCCGACGAACGCGTGGCGCGTCGGCGAGATCGTGCCGGATGTTTATCGCGTGCGGATGGACGCGCACGCGCCGCCGGGCGCGTACAAAATCGAAATCGGGCTGTACGATCCGGCGACCGGTGCGCGGCTGATGACGCGCGAAGGCGCGGATAACGTGATCATCGCGGAGATTGAGGTCGTGCGTTAAAGCGGGTGCGACGCACCTGCGAGGTGCGTCGCACGTTTTGACGCGTTGCAAATTTAGAATTACAATTGTTTTCGTTTCAGGAGGAATGGTGAGTCGCGTTTTGCTGATTTGCTTTTGGCTTTTCGTTTTCGCCGCGTGCGCGGGCGCGCCGCTGTTGGACGAGGTTGTGGTGGAGCCGGCAACGATCGCGCCGTACGCCGGCAGTCCGAACATCGCCGCGACGATTCGTTACGCCGTCAGCCGCGAAGCAAGCGTTTCGATTTATTTGCTCGACGCGCAGGGCAAGCGGCACGATTTCCGGCGCGATCAGCCGCGCCCTGCCGGCAGTTACGATGCGTTGTTCGGCGGCGCGATCAATGACCGCGTTCTGCCAGACGGCGCGTATGAGGTTGTGATCGAAGCGATGGACGCGCACGGGCAGGTCGCGCAAGTGAAAAAGAAATTGAATATCACGAACGCGGATTCGACGCCGCCGCAACTTTTGAACTATACCGTTTTTCCGGACGCGTTCACGCCGAATCAAGACGGCATCGCCGACCGCGTGACGATTCGCTATTACTTGAGCAAGCCGGCGAAGATGGATGTATACTTGAGCGACGGCAAGACGCGCTATGAAGTCGCGGAAAAGAAAACGACATTGAATCTCAAAGACGGATTCAGCCAAGTGGGCGCGCACGAGTACGATTACGACGGCGGGATTGATCTGCTCGCGTCGCCGCCGCCGGACGGAACGTATCGCGTGATCGCGGACGCGGTGGACGCGATCGGCAATCGCGTGCGCGCAGAAAAAAATTTGACGATCAAAGATTCCGGCATTCCGCGCGCGACGATCACGAATTCCGGCGTGGACTGGTCAGCGCAACCGGTGCCGGGCGGCTTGACGCAGACGGCGTCGGCGAGCTCGGGGCAGAATACGAACAATGCGAATCGCGTCGCGCTCCTCGTGCCGCTCGGCGGCGCGCTGACGTTCACAGTCACAGTGCAGAACATCGGACCCGTGCCGATTCGCACCAAGGGTCCGGAACCGGCAACGCTGTACACGACGAGCGAGAATTACAATACCAAACAACTCTACCAAGAGCCGGGCGTATGGCGCGTCGGTTTGGATTTTGAAGGCAATAGCGTCGGGCGGCAATATCCGTTTCGCTGGCAGTTGGGTTCCACAAAAGAATTAACGCGCGTCGTCGCGGACGGCAAAGAATATTTTTATTTGATGCCGGGTCAGCGCGTCAGCGTTAGCGGCTCGGTGCGAATCGTGGACAAGCCGCCGCGCATCAACACTTATTTTTGGGTCGGGTTGGTGCAGGAGGACGTGCGAATCGTGGAAGATCACGTCGAGCCGCGTTTGGTGACGGTGGAGTATTGAATTGATTCATATGCGATGCACCTCGCAGGTGCGTCGTACATTACGCGTGCGTGTTGAATCGCGAAAAATGTTCTGATATAATGCCGCAATCATCAGGTTATTTCCAAAGGGAGAAAGTATGTCGCAACAACAAGGCGGTTCGATTATTGGACAGTTGATCGGATTACTGCTCTCGCTGTTGAAATCTTTTTCGTCTCCGCCGGCGCAACCCGGCGAGCCGGCGTCGCCGGCAGAACCAACTGCGCCGGCGCAACCGATGCCATCGCAACCCCCCGCCGATGCCGGCGCGCTCGAGCCGCTCGCTCCGCGCGTTTTGCTCGTCATTTATAATCCGATTGTCGACGCGGCGACCAGCGCGAAACTTATCCAGACCGTCGGCTTTCGCGATCCCGATCAATTGGTCGCCGGTTACATTCAAGACTTGGATGAATGTTCCGGCGGCTTGATCAAGTATCAAATCGTGGAACGCGTCGAGGATACCGGCTTTGCCGCGAAAGACAACGGCTATCTTTTTGAAGGCGCGGCGTTCGTCAGCGCGTATCGAAATCGCGGGCAACTCGATGGCAACATGGTGGACTATTACGCGATTTTGGAAAAGTACAACGTCACGCAACGCGTCGCGAATAATGAGATTGATGAATTATGGCTCGTGGGCTATCCGAGCGCGGGATTTTATGAATCGGTGATGGGCGGGCGCGGCGCGTTCTGGTGCAACGGACCCGAACTGACGAAGACGAATGCAACGCCGCGGCGTTTTGTCGTGATGGGATTTAATTACGAGCGCGGCGTCGGCGAGATGCTCGAATCGTTCGGGCATCGCGGTGAGTCCATCATGGAGGCGGTCTATCGCGCGAAGCAAGGCGACGCGAATTTGTGGCAACGCTTTATTCGTTATGAGCAGACGCACCCCGGCGATGCGAATTGCGGCAATGTGCATTTCGCGCCGAACAGCGCGCAGGATTACGATTGGGGCAATGCAACGCCGGCGCAAAGTTGCGCGGACGACTGGCTCGCCTTCCCGAACTTGCCGGAGCCGCCGATTTATAAAATGATGACGGCGAATGATTGGGGCAAAGGCGACATTCGCGCGCATCATCGCTGGTGGCTGACGCATCTGCCCAAAGTGGAGGGCGCAACGGATGCGATCGCGCATAATTGGTGGAAGTATATCGTGGATCCGAACAACGCGCGGCTCGAACGCGTGCGCGGAATGGTTGCCGAACCGGAGCACAAAATGATCACACACCCGTGGAATATTCCGGGGTTCAAGTAGCAGTGAACAGTAGACAGTAATCAGTAATCAGTAATCAGTAATCAGTAATCAGTAGATAGTAAACAGAAACGCGACTTGAGAGTCGCGTTTCTGTTTATCTGCCGGTTTTTCTCGTTCGTGTCTATCCGCGCAAATTCGTGGACTATTTTCTCTCTGCTCTTGCTTTCAATTTCGCTTCGTGCACCGCGCGCGCCTTGTCCGGCAACAGCCGCCCCACATAGCGCGAGCGTGTGCGTCCGCCCTCTTTCCAATACGCGTACCAATAGGGACCGTGCGGGCAACGCGTGCAATTCGCTTTACCGCACCGCACCGTTTCATAGCGGAACGTGATCGAACCAAAAGTTTGTTGCGCGTGAACGCCGGGATGCGGCAAACTATCGCGGCGTTCTTTTGTCACGCGACGCAGACGCTCGTCAATTTCACGCAATTGTTGGATTTCTTTTTCGCTCAGCCCTTGCAGAGCGGGGTTAGATTTTTTGGGTGGCATAAGTATTTGCTTAGGTAACTAGCGGCATTATAGGCGTTGTTACCTAAGGCGTCAAGCGCGGCGAAAGAAATGCCGGGCGCGTGAGCGCATTGCCAAGCGCGTTCCATCTACTCGCCCATCGGTCTCAATGCGCCGGCATTTCCAACAACAACACTTCCAGCGCGAGACGATCATTCACATTCTGCGCGAGATAGCGCGCGGTGGCGCGCGTCGCCTGAATCGCGCGATAAATTTCTGCGCGCGAGAAACGCGTCGCCGCGTGCGTGAGTGCGTCCGCGCGATCCACGTTCATCACGCGCGCGCCGTCGCCGCTCTGCAACAGCAACGCATCGCGCCACCAGCCCGTCCACGTTTCCAAAATCTCCGGTAATTCAATTTCCTTCTTTGCCAAACTTTCGGCGCGGGCAAATCGCTCCGCGCGTCCTTCGTTCAATGCGCCCTCGAGCGCGTCCAAATACGCGCGGCGCGCGTCCAGCAATGCCGCGTCCGCGCGCGCGCGCAACGCCCAGCCGATGCGCCCGCCGGAGACGCGCGCGATCAACCGCGCGCGCGCGGGATCCGTCTCGCCGCGCGCAATCAGCGCGGCTTGGACGTGCTCCAATGCGAGCGGGCGCAAATTCAAAATCTGGCACCGCGACGCGATCGTCGGCAAGAGCAAACTCGCGTCGCGCGCGGTCAGAATCAGCCGCGCATAACTCGGCGGCTCTTCGAGCGTTTTCAAAAACGCGTTCGCGGCTTCTTCCTCCGCTTCTTCAAAGCGGCGCAGAATTGCGATTTTGAATTTGCCTTCAAAAGGCGAGCGCGACAACTCGCGAATCATTTCGCGGATTTGCGGAATGCGGAGCGCGCGTTTTTCGCGATCACTGGCGCGCGGCACCGGCGGCGGGTCTTTTTCGAACTTGAATCCCGGCGGCACGCCTTCGATCACGTGAACGTCCAGATGCTTGCCGCGCGCGATTTTTTGACACGCATTGCAGTCGCCGCACGGCGCGTGATCGCGCGTGCATTGCAACGCTTGCGCGAGCGCGCGCGCGAGCGTCGTCTTGCCGATGCCGTGCGGACCCGTGAGCAAGTACGCGTGCGCGACGCGCTGCGCGGCGATTTGCTTTTGCAAAAATTCGACTGCCCATTCGTGACCGAGAAGGTTCCAGTTAGTCATAGACGTTCGTTAGACCTTCGAGGTTTTAGAAACCTCGAAGGTCTTCACCGCGCGCCACCGCGCCAATGCCTCGCGATGCGTCCGAAACGCGAGCGTCGCGTCGTCAATTTCCGCCGGCGCGAGAAATTTCACGTCGAGCGTATCGCTCCCCGCGCG